>Ga0302324_100021028_pt1 | contig 12735 bp, 9 predicted proteins | sample Palsa_T0_1_FD_201949 | JGI IMG/M metagenome (GOLD analysis project Ga0302324, IMG submission 201949) | Peat permafrost microbial communities from Stordalen Mire near Abisko, Sweden - Palsa_T0_1 | ecosystem: Environmental > Terrestrial > Soil > Palsa > Peat permafrost | place: Sweden: Abisko...
GGAAAACTTCTGCGCCTCGACCTGCGTTTCCTGGATGCGAATATTGGTATTATTTTCAAGTGCCAGGCGCACCGCATCCTGAAGACGAAGATGTAACTTGCCATCGATCACGTAGTCTTGCACGTGTGCTGGAGGAGAAAGTTTGCCGGACTTGACCCTTGGCGTCAGGAGGGCCGAATAGCTTTCAGGAGACTGTGCATCTGCCGGAAAAATGGCGACCAACGAAAGCAAACAAAATATTGCAATGCGGTTAAGACCCATTGTGTCGCTCCGGAATATTATCGAAATCCAATCAATAAGGTGTGCTCTTCGTAATTCAACTTTATTCATAACGGATTGCTTCTACCGGATCGAGGCGGGCTGCCTTCATCGCAGGATAAATCCCGAAAACCAGGCCCACGCTTATGGACACAAGAAATGCAAGTGCGATCGAACTCGCGGTTACGATGGTTGACCATCCTGCCAGCCAGGCAATCATTCGAGACAGAATGAAGCCAAAGATGATCCCCAGCGTTCCCCCGGTGAACGAGATGGTGGTGGCTTCGACGATAAACTGGCGAATGATGTCGGATTGCTGTGCACCCACTGCGCGGCGAAGACCGATCTCCCGTGTGCGTTCGAGGATACTGGCCAGCATGATGTTCATGATTCCAATACCGCCAACGAAAAGAGAGATGGAGGCGATCGCGACCATGACGGCATTGAACAGACGCTCTGTGCGTTGTTGTTCGGCGAGAAGTTCGGCAGGAACGATGACGCTAAAGTCGCTTGCGCCATGATGCGAGGAATTGAGAACGGCGCTGACCACTTGTGCCGCTGCGGTCATGTCGATGTTCTCCCGCAGGTTTAGATAGATGCCATCGATTTCATCCCGCACTTCGCTGTAGCTGTCTTCCAGACGAAGGATGGACGCCTGGAAAGGAATATAGATGACATTGTTGGGGTCTTCGCTGGGCACCCCCGCCACCTCAGTCTGCGCGCTGAGCTGCGGACTCACGATGCCGATCACACGGAACCACTGCTCATTCACCTTTACGTATTGACCGATCGGATCTGCCGCTCCAAACAGGTTGAACTTGGCGGCAATACCCAATACGCAGACAGAAGCGCCGCGATCTTCGTCGTGACGATCGAAGAACTTACCGCTCAACAGCTGAAGGCCTGCAATTTTCTGGTACTGCGGTTCCACTCCGAAGACGGCCGGCACATCCTGCTGCGATTTTGGAATGGTCTTGGACGGAGTCACGCGCTTGCGGGGCGTCGATGCCTGAATGCCGTCAACATCATCAAGGATGACGCGATAGTCATCAAGGGTCAAGCCGGGAGAAATCTTGCGCATCTTTTGATGCGCCTGCCACTCGGTAGTTTCCTTGGCTTCTACGATGAGATTGCGCACGCCCATCTGTTCAATCAGAGCCATCACTTTCTGCCTAGCGCCTGCACCAATTGATAGCATCGCAACCACGGCTGCGACTCCGAAGATCATGCCCAGCATGGTCAACAGTGAACGGAGCCCGTGGAGCATGAGGTTCTGTATGCCGAGCTCAATATCCCGAACCCATTGCTGGTAGCCAAAGCCGAAGAGCCGCGAGGTGCTTCCCTGTGTCTTGAACATCTAGGGCGTCGCTCCACCTGGCGCTGCCGAGGCGCCGGCGCTTTGCTGTTTCCTTGGAAGTGTCGGATCGATCATGGCCACCGAAGTCCCCTCGCTCAACCCGTCGATAACAGCTCGGCTTTCCGTTTCGTCCTTGATTTCGATTTCTTTCTGCTCGTAGTCCTTGCCGCGCTTCACGTAAACGATGTGTTTGCCATCCTTGAGGAACAGCGACTGACGGGGCACATAGAAGACATTTTTTCTGGTGTCACCAAGAAACAAGAGCTGCGCAGTCATCCCCGAGTGCAGGCGTGCATCCGCGTCAGCAAGCTGCATCGTGACATCGAAGGTGCCGCCGCTGTCATCCTCGAAAAATTCACGAGTTGACATCCCGCCGACTTGCTTGACCTTGCCGTGATAAGTGCGGCCGGGCAAAGCATCGAACACTACCTCTACGGATTGACCCTGCTTGACGTTGCTCCGGTTACGCTCGCCAATCTTTGCCTTCAGCTCCAGTTCTGCCGGATCGACGACCTGGGCGATGGCACTGCCGGCTTGCGCCTCGTCGCCTGCGTGGTAATCCGGCACCGACATGCCTGTAAAATAGAAACCTCCTGAGGCATCCATGTTTTTTTGAATGGAGATCAGTCCATCCATGGGCGCGGTGACGCTCATCTTGTCGATATTTTGTTGCGCCTGATCCATCTCCAATTTTGACTTGTTGTATTTCTCCTGGGCGAGGTAAATCGACGCTTGCCCCGACTTATCGTGCGATTCGATGTCGCTCTCTAACTCGGCCAGCAGCTGCTTTGCCTGCTTCAGGGCGGCGTCGTTTTTTGCCGCGTCGATCGCGCTCACAATCTCTTTCTTCTGCACATCAAGTTCCGCTTGCCTGACGGCGTAGCGAGCCTTGAGCAGTGCCACTTTATCTTGGGCCTTAAGGACAGCCGCGTCGGCGTTAGCCTTGGTGATCTCCTGGTCGGCCTGCAATAACTCCGAGCGGCTCTGCTCCAGCTTGTAGCGCTGTTCGCTTGGATCAAACTCAATGACGACGTCGCCCTTCTTAACCGGCGCACGGCCAGCCAGCAGTTTTGTGATCTCGAGCGCGCCCCCGCCAACTGCGGGTGCGGTGAGCATCATCGTATGGGTCGCATTCAGTTCGCCGTTGGCATGAACCTTCAGTTCGAGTTCGCCGCGCTTAACCTGGGCCAGGGGAATGCCATCGCTCGCGATCGCCAGGCGGGAGCGGCTCAATTCAAATCCAAGCAGGATCACCACGGCGAGAGCTGCCGCCAGGGCTGACCAGCGCGTAACAGGCCTTAGCTTCATGCGTGCCTCGTCACTCCTTTACCGAGGAATCCTTGGCTAAAGGATCCTGCAATGCCACTCGATCCCCAGGACGTAAACCACTGGAGACAAGGATGCGATCGCGGCTTCTCCGGCTAACCTCGATCGGCTGTTCCCGGTATTTTGATCCGTCCACGACATAGGCCACCGTCTGACCAGACCTTTGAAAAGAGGCTTGCACCGGGATGGCAATCGCATTCGGAATGCGATCAACGATTACAGTGATCTGCGCTGTCATGCCGGGCTTAAGGCGCGGATCCTTCTGATCAAGCGCGATCTGAAGATTGAAATCTCTGGGTATCGGCCAGCCCGCGGAGAAATCCATGGTGGCGATGGTGCCGATCTGTTCGAGCTTGCCGCTAAACTGCCGCTCAGGAATCGCGTCCAGTTGAACGGTCGCGGATTGATGGGGTGCAAGGCGGCCACGCTCCGCTTCGTCTACTCGCGCTGAGACCCGCAAAGTGGAGACATCCGGTAGTTCGGCGATGGGCGCCCCGGCCCAGACCCGCTCCCCCGGTTTGAACGGAGCCATATTACCCGCATGCCAAACCGATACCAGATTGACCAACCCGCCGGAAGGCGCCACCAACGTCATGGTTGCCAGGGAGCTCTGCGCACGCGCGAGGTCATACGCCGCTTTCTTGCTTGCGTCCAATTTGCTATCGACGTTTGCGTGGATGACGGCGCGATCTGACTTCAACTTTGCTTCTACTTCAAGCAGCTTCTGCTGGGCGTTTGCCACTTTGAGGTTGGCTTCGGCTCCCTCGATTTTGGATACGATCTCCTGCTTGCTAGCGTCCAGCTTTGCCGTTTCCACGTCGTATTGAGCCTTGGTCACCGCGGTCATGTCTTCTTCTTCAGTGAGGCGCGATTGCGCCCGTACCTGGTCAATCGCTGCGTCGGCTGATTTGAGGGCGGATCCGTCCTTTGCCATATCCTGTTCGGTCTTCGATTTGTCGAACTGGACGATCAAGTCGCCCTTCTTCAGATCGACGCCACTGGTCGCAATCTTGAGGATTTGCAACTCGCCCGCCTCAGCCGGAGCGGAGATCGTCAACGACTTCATCGCTTTCACTTCGCCTCGAAACTGAACGCTATCGACGAACTCTTCGCGTTTCACTTCGAAGGCCGGAATCGTAGAGGATCGATTGGAGAGGTGTACCAATCCAAAGACGGCAGCTCCCCCAATGAAAAAGACCGCGGCCACGATCAGGGCCTTGGGCTGCTTAAGCGCATCCTGGAACCGATACGTCATCGCGCATTCCCGGCAACGTTGGGGGCGCCCGCCGGCTCCGTGTCTACCGCCGCCGAAAGGCCCGGCAACAGCCTCGGATCGGTGCACATAGTGGACCAGGTGGCCGAAAAGGTGCGCACCTTCTGAGAAAAGTCACCGGGCTTTCCCATAGGATCAATTACTTCCAGCTGGGCGGGACAAACAAGGTCGGGGTAGGCATCAAGATGCACGCGGGCTTTTTGTCCGTCGCGAAGAGCCAGCACATCCTGCTGATTGACCGGAACCTGCACTTCCATCTGGGAAGGGTCGACGACCTGCATGAAAGGCACGCCTGGCCGCACTTGATCGCCTTCCTGCACTTCTCCGATATTTCCCTGCTTCCAGATGGTGTTGAGAACAACGACTCCGCTGATGGGGGAGTGAACCTGCATGAGGGCCGCGTTTGCTTGGGCATGCAACATGGTTTCGCGAGCACGATCCCGTTGGATTTCGAGGATGCGAATAGAGGCTTGTGCCGTCTTACGCTTCAGACTGAATGTTTCTTTCAGTTGATCCAGCGTCGCTTTGGCTTCTTCCAAGGTCTCCCGGGCCTTTTCGGCATCAATGCGCGACAGCAACTCGACCTTTTGCATCTCCAGTTCCGCCTTGGCCAGATCGCCTTCGGCCACTTTGATTTCGGTCTCGTCTTTGGCCCGGGCTGCGCCCTCTTTGGCTTCTTCCTGCAATACGTCGTCAGCCAATTTGCTGTTTTGTGCTTGTTTGTCCAGGAAGTCGCGTAGTTGGGCCTGGCGGTCGAACTCCACCAGAATGTCTCCCGGTTTTACGCTGGACCCGGCTGCCCGCAGGTTCGTGATCGTAAGCGTGCCCTCCTTCTCTCCAGCGAGAAGTGGAGCCTGGATTGAGCGCATCCGGACGGCCTGGGTCGTACCCTTTAGGCGCAACCCTCCAGTGCTGTCAGCAGGAGAAGAGGATATGACGATGCCAGGGGCTGGCGCCTTCTTGTGTCCAGTTAGCCACAAGGATGTGGTCAGAATGCACAACACGATTGCAGCGAGAAGAATTAGCCAACGTCTCTTGCGCCACCAACGTGGTTGCTCTCTGGTTGGCTCCAGGACGGGCGAGGGTTCAGTGCCAGGTTCAACAAGAGGTGCCTGCATCCAACCGTGCTCCTGTCAACGCAACACCATAAATATCTGTGTTCGGTCAAATCTGGTGTTGACTTACGCTTCGCCTCACGCCGCAATCTTCTTGGGAATTCACACCTTAGACGGACATGGCTGGAAAATCGCTCATTTTTTCTACATTTATTTAGCAAAAAAAGATTGGCTGCGTCCGCAGCTTTTGAGCCAAACCCATTTCGAACCGGCAATCCAAGCGAGGCAAGCTGGGACTTTTCTCATTCGACCTTTCCCAAGCTCTCAGCATTTACTATGTAGTATTCTACCTTCAAAAGGTCAACCAGAATTCCTGTGCCCGTCTTGAATCTGTGCCCGGAACAGTATCTTCGGAGCTACTCTGTGAACCTTCCGCACCGGATATTCCTCCTGCTCGCATCCACTCTCTTCTATCACCAGATGAGCCTGGCACAGACTGCTCCCGCAACTACCTGGCACGATCCCTCACTGCACCACAGCGAAATGATTACCGTGGACCAGGGCGTTCAGCTCGAAGTGCTGGACTGGGGTGGCATGGGAGGTCCGCTGGTGTTCCTCTCCGGTCTAGGGAATACCGCGCACATTTGGGATAATTTTGCTCCCAAGTTCACCAGGAAACACCACGTCTACGCCATCACGCGGCGTGGATTCGGGAGATCGACACACGCCGGAGCTGGCTACACTCCGGAGCGGCTTTCTGACGACGTTCTGGCCGTGATGGCTCAGCTCAAGATCGAAAAACCAGTGCTGATTGGTCACTCGATGGCCGGCGAAGAGATGAGCTCCATCGGAACGCGTCATCCCGAGCTGGTCTCTGCACTCATCTATCTCGACGCTGCCTACTCCTATGCCTTCTACGACGCAGCCGGCGACTATCAAGCCAGCCTCGTGGACCTGCAAAAGAAGATCGATGCCCTGGCAAAGATGTCTGAAGACCCGGCCCTTATGGATCAGGTCAAGGCCGCGCTGCCGCAATTTGAAGAAAATCTAAACCGCAAAGCCAACAGCGTGGAGAACCCTCTTCCCCGGCCCTATGCTCCGCTTGGCGAAGCAGACAAAGCCAACTTTACGGCTATGACCAAGAGGTTGTCCGTCGCGGTGGGCGGCGTTCCGCCCGAAGCCGAACCTCATGAGAGTTTCCTGGCAAACCCCAACGGCAGTGTCGGTGCTCCCAATGCCGCGGCTGAAGCGGGCAGTTCCATCCTTAAAAGCGGCGAGCACTACACCACACCGATCCACCTGCCGATTCTTGCGATCATGGGCTATCCGCAAAACAAGGGTCCTAACTTTCATGCGGACACCTCTAAAAACGTCGCGGCAGCGGCAGCGGCTGATGCCAATCAAGCTCGCCAGATTGATGCATTCGAGAGAGGCCAACCAACCGCGCATATTGTCCGCATCGCAAACGCTAACCACTATATTTTCATTTCAAACGAGCCTCAGGTCTTGGTTGAAATAAACAAATTCCTGGCGTCGCTTCCTGAATAAGCCCCTATTCCGCTGTACTATCTCTCTCTGACCAGTGAGCGACGTGCCGATGGCGATGGTGCCGATCTAGCGCCTGACGGATCGTGTATATTTCGGTTCGTGCCTTGGTGAGCCAAGCGAGCACATGGAGAAAGCGTGATGGACCGAGCAGCGTGCCTGGAGCGATGGACAGCGAATAGCGCGCAAGGAACGCCCATCCTCGGCGCAGGCGCGGGAACGGGACTTTCCGCCAAGTGTGCCGAAGCCGGCGGAGCCGATCTGATCATCATCTACAATTCCGGCCGCTACCGCATGGCCGGGCGAGGATCGTTAGCAGGCCTCATGCCGTATGGAGACGCGAATGCCATCGTGATGGAAATGGCGCGCGAAGTACTGCCCATCGTTCGCAAAACGCCAGTGCTGGCCGGCGTTTGTGGAACCGATCCCTTTCGCGTTATGGACCTGTTTCTTCGCGACCTCAAACAACTCGGCTTCTCCGGAGTGCAGAACTTCCCTACCGTCGGCTTGATCGATGGTCTCTTCCGCGAGAACCTGGAGGAGACCGGCATGGGATACATCCAGGAAGTTGAGATGATCGCGCGCGCGCATGAGCTGGACCTGCTCACCTGCCCGTACGTCTTTAATGAAGACGAGGCGAAGGCCATGGCAAAAGCGGGCGCCGACCTCTTGATCGCCCACATGGGACTGACCACCAAAGGGACCATCGGCGCCAGGACGGCGATCACGCTCGATCAAGCGGTGGCCCGCATTCAGGCCATTCAGCAAGCAGCCGTTTCCATTCATCCGGAAATTCTGGTCCTCTGCCATGGCGGCCCGATCGCCGAGCCGGAAGACGTTCAGTACGTCCTCAGCCGAACCCGAGGTGTCTGCGGATTCTTTGGCGCCTCGAGCATTGAGCGCCTGCCCACTGAGCGGGCCATCACTGAGCAGGTGAAGAGTTTCAAGAACCTCCACATCCACACGGAACGCAGCGAAAGGAACAAGCATGTCTAAGCTCGCCGGTCGCCGGTTCATACGACCCGCCGATGTCGAAACCCAGGTATTTGATTGGGGAACGATCAAGTGGCTCAGCGAACCACGCGTCACTGCCACGGAACGCTTCACCATGGGGGTCGTACTCTTGCAGCCGGGAAAAGGCCATGTACGGCACAATCACCCGGGAACAGAGGAGATCCTCTACGTGGTTTCGGGGCAAGGCAAGCAGATGATCGATATCGACGGCGAGCAGTGGGAGCCCATAAGCGCCGGAGATATGATTCACATTCCAGCCGACATTTTTCACGCCACCATCAATAGCGGTTGGGAGTCTTTGAAGATGATCGCCGTCTATTCGCCGCCGGGCCCCGAAGCGCTTCTGCGCGCCCTGCCGGAATGCCGGGTGCTTGCAGCAGGCGAACTCCCCGAAACCTAGAGCGATGACTCCGATAACCCCTAAGACCATTGCGCTGATCGGCACCTTCGACACCAAGGGAGAGGAGTTCGCTTTTCTTCGTGACCGCATCGAGAGCGCGGGGCTGCGAACGATGATGATTGACGTCGGTGTGCTTGGCAGTCCGCCCTTTGCGGCTGACATCTCGCAAGCTGAGGTGGCCGGGGCGGCAGACGAGGATCTCGCCGCGCTGCAAACGGAAAGAGACCGGGGTCGGAGTGTAACCGCCATGGCGCGTGGAGCAACCGTGATCGTGGCGCGGCTGCATGCACAAGGGGCCATTCACGGAGTGGCCGCACTGGGCGGATCCGCGGGAACAACCATTGCGACCGCAGCCATGCGTGCGCTTCCCTATGGCTTCCCGAAATTGATGGTTTCTACGCTGGCTGCCGGCGATACCAAACCCTACGTTGGGACCAGAGATATTTGCATGATGCCGTCGGTCCTCGATATCTCGGGGTTAAATCATGTTTCCCGCAGCATACTTAACAACGCGGCCGGGGCGATCTGCGGCATGGTTGCCGCGGAACCGGCCCGTGGCTTTGACGACAAGCCCATCATTGCGGCGACCATGTTTGGCGTCACCACACCCTGCGTCACGGCAGCCCGGCAAGTTCTCGAGAAGCGTGGTTTCGAGGTTCTGGTTTTCCACGCTACCGGCACGGGCGGCCAGGCGATGGAGCAGTTGATTGAGGACGGAGCGATTCAAGCTGTTCTCGACCTGACGACCACGGAACTCGCAGATGAGTTGGCAGGCGGCGTGATGAGCGCGGGGCCAGACCGGCTGAAAGTAGCTGGACGCAAGGGCATTCCACAGCTCGTTTGCCCGGGCGCCATCGACATGGTGAATTTCGGCCCTTTCGAAACGGTGCCGGTCCAATTTCGCAGCCGCCAGCTTTACGTTCACAATCCCACTGTCACGCTGATGCGGACAACGCCCGAAGAGTGTGCGGAGATCGGACGCATCACGGCTACCAGGCTTAACGGCGCGAGCGGGCCGGTGACCGTGCTAATTCCGCTACTGGGTGTTTCCGCCATCGACAAGCCAGGGGGGCCCTTCCATTCGCCTGAGGCGCTCAACGCCTATTGCCGCGCCGTGAAGGCGACTCTTAGCTCCGAAATCAAACTGGTTGAGCTTGACGCGCACATAAACGATGAAAGCTTCGCGCGTGCTGCCGCTGACCTGCTGCTGGAGTCGCTCGACGCCACCAAGGGAAAAGGCGCGACGCTGGGCGCTAAAGGTACCGTCGGCAGAGGGTTCTGAAGCCACTATTGTTACGCTATCAAAGTATTAATCAGCCTATTCTTCACACGCCCGCAGTATTCGCCTAATCCGCGACAGACGGAAGTGACCACAATGAAAAGACAGATGCGAAGGCCGGTGAAGACGCTCATTTTGCGGGACGGATTGACAATCGCGCAGTGCTCTTTTAGCCTTCGGTCTCGAACGAGAGAATACCCGTCTCGTCGCTAGGAAATGAGGCTCGATGCGATTCTTTCGTTTTGGACGGTCGGCTCGTCAACCCCTTCCCTTAACCGCGCTTTTCGGTTTCGTGCTATATCTCTCCGCTTCCGCACAACCCCAATCTGCTTACGTGCGCGTAAGTCAGGTCGGCTACGAAGCCGGCGCATCCGCACGCGCCTATCTCATGTCCACCGCTGCCGAGACGGGCGCCACGTTCAAAGTAGTGGCCGCCGGCGGAAGCACTGCATACAAAGGAAAGATCGGCGCGGTTGTGGGCACCTGGGCGAATAGCAAGAAGCTCACCTACCAGGTCTACGCGCTTGACTTCACGGTTCCTGCCGGCCGTAGTTATTCCATCTCCGTCTCTGGGCCGATAAGCGCGCAGTCGCCCGCGTTCGCCGTCGACCTCCCCGATGTTCTCTACCCCGGGTTGCTGGTCAATACGCTTTTCTTCTACCAGACGCAACGGGACGGTCCAGACTTCATCCCCAATGCGCTACGCACGGCGCCTGGGCATCTCAAAGACAAGAATGCCGTGCTGACCGGAACGCCGCCGCTCGACGACAATGACTTCAACAACAATGTGCCACCGGCTAAGCCGCTCAGCCCTGCGAATCTACCCAACATCGCTGCCGACGGCGGTTGGTGGGACGCGGGTGACTATGAGAAGTATGTCGAGACCGTAAGCTATACCACGGCGCTCATGGAGATCGGCGTCCGCGACTTTCCCAATCAGATGGGACCGAGCGCACCGCGTAACCCGCCTGTGCCTCCCAATTCCATTTCCTACGCAGGCGATAGCGGTGCGGGAGCACCGCCCTCCTCGGACTTCAGCGCCGAGGCAGACTTCGGTCTCCAGTGGCTCTTGAAGATGTGGGATAGTGGGTCGCAGACGCTTGCCTACCAGGTGGACAATACCCAGGACTGGAACTATTACGGAGAAGGCAGCCCCGCCTCGACTGCCGGGAATTGCGGGGGCACATACAACACGCCCTATTGCCTCATTACCGAGTACGACATCTGGACGCTTCCCCAGGCAGCAGACAACTTCCAACAAGCCGGGGATCCGAAACCCTGCGATCCTCTGACCACCTTTTATATCTGCAATCGTCCTGTGTATGTAGCCCTGCCGCCGGCCGCTTCCCTCAGCCCGAATCTCGCGGGCCGGCTGGCGGCCGACTTTGCCGTTTGTTACCAGCTCAACCGCACGCAGAATCCCACCCTCGCCAACCGCTGTCTCAAAAATGCCGAACAGGTCTTCGCACTGGCCAACACACACTACGCCGACCCGGCGCCCTCTGTCGGCTCGGGATCGTGCCCTACCTGTTTGCTCACCATCGCTCCCTTCGATGGCTATCCGGAAACTGTTTGGGAAGACGACATGGAACTGGGCGCCACCGAACTATACCTCGCCCTTCGCAGCGCTCCAGAGGCCATGCCCTCTGGATTGCCGACCACCGATCCCAACGTCTATTTGAAACAAGCCGCGCAGTATGCGAGCAATTACATTACGAATATTTATGCGCCCGGCTATACTGACACGCTCAATCTCTACGATGTGAGCGGGCTCGCTCATTACGAGTTGTATCGAGCGCTGGAACTGGCGGGAAACCCGGAAGGGTTGGCGGTTTCGCAGCAGCAGATTGGAAAGCAACTGCTGGCGCAGGTAAATGCGGCGATCACGCAGGCCACCTCGGATCCGTGGGGCTTTGGCGTTCCCTGGGCCAACGGCGACACCACCTCCCACGGCGCGGGCCTATCCGTCATGGCCAGCGAGGCCTACTCCGTGAGTGGCGATGCCCCCTATAACACCTACGCGCAGCGTTGGCTGGCCAATATCCTGGGCACCAACTCCTGGGGCTCCTCGTTCATCGTGGGCGATGGCAGCACCTTTCCTAATTGCATTCAACACCAGGTGGCTAACCTGGCGGGGGCGTTGGATGGAACTTCAGGGGGAACACCCGTCTTATGGGGTGCGGCGACCGAGGGACCAGACAGTTATACGACTTCCGGTGTGGTCGGGGGCATGATTCTTTGCCCCGCCAATGGCGTCGATACCTTCAAGAAATTTAATGGCAACAGCGGAACTTATAACGCGTCCGCGGCTGCCCTCTTCCAGGACAATGTGCAGTCCTACAGCACCACCGAGCCGGCCATTGACCTTACTGCGACCTCATTTCTGATGTGGTCTTGGAGAATGGCGCTGCAGACGAACCCCTAAGGGCTCGGCAGAGTGAGAACGATTTCACTCGGGTGCTGAAGGGCGAGCATCCGCTTCGATCGATTCTCGATGGTCGCGTACAAAGCCTAAGCGCGGCAGTCAGAGATCCATCGATTTTCGCCGGCAAGGTCTGGCGCGCAGGCAGAAGTTGAAAAACTTCCGCCTGCGCGTTTCAGAACGTTAGTTTGAGGGCCAGTTGTATCAGGCGACCATTGTTCACGGTGGACTGGACAAAGCCGAATCCGGGCGAGCTAACGTCGGCCACCGGCGAACCGAACTGTGGGTGATTGAAGAGGTTGAAGAATTCGGCGCGGAAATTCAACCCCATTTCTCTGGGCAACCCGATCTGCTTGATGACCGAGAAGTCCGTGTTGACGAAATCGGGCCCGGTGGCCGGAACACGGCCCGCGTTACCCAACTCTCCGGCCAGAGGCGCAACAAAGCAGGCCGAGTTGATCCATTGCAGCTTGCCGTGGGCCGCATTGCCGGCATCGCAACCAGCGACCCGGTTAGGGCGGTTCCAATCGTAGGCATTGCCCCCGCTCGAGAACGTGGTGCCGGAGTTGTTTATGCTGTCGATCAAGGGCACCGGGAATCCGGAAGAGATTCTTTGGATAAGAGTCACCTGGAAGTTGCCAAGAATGGCGTTGGTAACGGGATTCCAATCGCCCCCGAATTGCTTTCCGCGGCCGAAAGGCAAATCGTAAATAACACTGCCGGTGAAGCTGTTATCGAGGTTGATCTGCGACAAGCCCCAATCCAGGTTCTCCCAGTTGGGAAGCGGGAAGAAGGGGGCGCTGACC
>Ga0302324_100021029_pt1 | contig 12735 bp, 9 predicted proteins | sample Palsa_T0_1_FD_201949 | JGI IMG/M metagenome (GOLD analysis project Ga0302324, IMG submission 201949) | Peat permafrost microbial communities from Stordalen Mire near Abisko, Sweden - Palsa_T0_1 | ecosystem: Environmental > Terrestrial > Soil > Palsa > Peat permafrost | place: Sweden: Abisko...
AAAAGTAGAGATCTTCAATCGGAATCGGCCGAGCCTCCGAGTTAGGCGCCGATACGACCTGCCGCGGATCCGTCACCTTCCGATCGTCGGGTCCAGTGGATTGCGCAAGCAGCGGCGTGCAGTCAGTGACGGCACCGCAAAGCCACAGTAATGACCAAAGAGCTCGCCGCAAAGCATCCTCCAACTCGGCGGTTGACCGCGCGCTATGCGCCCGGTTTCAGGTAGGTATTGAACCAGTCTACGATGCGCTCCATCACGTCGGTCTGATCGCCGCGCTTGAAGAATACGTGTCCCTCGTCGGGATAGACGACGAACTCGGTCTTGACTCCCATTCGGCGCAGCGCGTTCCAGTATTCATAGGATTGAGTGATGGGCACCTCGGCGTCGCGGTCCCCGGCCACCAGCAGGGTTGGTGCGCGCACGTTCTTGATGAAGGTGAGAGGCGAGCTGCGCTCGTACACCTTCGGATCCTCGTAGACCGAAGCACCGAAATAAGGAATCATCCAGGTGTCGATATTGTTGGTGCCATAGTAGCTGAGCCAGTCGGACAGCCCGGCGCCTGCCACCGCAGCCTTGAAGCGATCGGTCTGCGTGAGGGCCCACATGGTCATATAGCCGCCGTAGCTCCAGCCTGAAATGCCGATGCGTTGCGGATCGATCGGGGCGATGCGCTGCACGGCGTCCAGCCCGCTCAGCACGTCGCGCAGATCGCCGTAGCCGAAATCCCTGACGTTGGCCTGAGTGAACGATTCGCCCTGACCGTAACTGCCGCGCGGATTAGGCCTGAGCACGAAGTACCCTTGGCTCGCGAGGACGACGTCGTAGTCTTCGAGACTTGCCGGGAATATCGGGTAGGCCGCAAAGGCCGGGCCGCCGTGAACCTTGACTATGAGCGGATAACGCACGCCAGGTTGCACGGACGGCGGCTCGATCAGCATGCCCTGCACGTCGACCCCATCGCTCTGCCAGTGGACATTGGTCGCCTTGCCCGTGAGCGGCCGCACCGAGGCATTCAGCCGGGTGATCGGTTTCCATTGGCCGGGTGGGCCGGTCTCCACTTCCGGCGGCGAGGTGTACGACTGGCGGATCACCGCCGAGAACGCCCCGTTCTTCGACAGCGATACGCCGCCATCGCCGGGCGCGAAGCCGAGCAGGCTGTTGGCCCAGATCATCTGCGGTCCGCGCCACAATTCATGCTGAGTCTTGGCATCGACGTCGATGACCGCGAGCACTTCTTCGCCGGCGGCGAACTCGGTGGCGGTGAGGCGCTTGGTCGATCCGTTCCAGGTGACGGTGTGGACCGACGCCTTGAGCCCCGGAGTCGCGTTGACGGCCGCGCCACCGGCCGCTGAGATGACGTAGACATCGCCCCCGGTAATCGCCTCATCGCTCATGATGCCGGTGATGTAGGCGATTCGGCTGCCGTCTCCCGACCAGCGCGGGGAGGCGATCTGGAGCGGTGGTTTGGTGAGCGGGGTCACGGCACCGCTTTGTGCATCGAGCAGATCGAGTTCGGCAATCCACCAGTTGTCATCGCCCGAGCCGTGCGCGGCACTGACCACGAAGCGCCGGCCGTCCGGCGACCAGTCATATTCGTAGACGTTCAGATCCGCCGGACCGACAAGGGCGGGCTCACCCCCGCCCACGGCGATGATCGCGAGCCGCTGCTCGTAGACAGTGGAGCTAAGCACGCCGGCATCACGCGTCAGGGGATTGAGGGGCCCTGGAGTTTTCGGCGCTCCCACGGAGTACAGGAACGCGATCCGCTTCCCATCCGGCGACCAGCGAGGCGTATCGAGCGGCCCGTGAGCGTGGCTGATCGTGTGCACGCCGCTGCCGTCTGCGGCGGCGATCGCCAGCTGAGGTTGCTCCGCCGTGTCGGTGGTCACAAAGGCAATCTGGGTTCCATCGGGGGACCAAGCGACGCTGCGCTCATCGCATACCGTTCCAGGACAGGCGGTAAGGCGCTGGACGTGCGACCCGTCGTGGGCGTCGGCGAGGAACAGCGCCGTGACGTCCACCTCCGCGCCATCGCGCGTGCCGGTCACGATGCTGCCGTACACCACGTGCCGGCCGTCCGGCGAGAGCGCCACCTCGTCAAGCGCGCGGACAGACCCGAGCGCCTGCAGCGCCATTGAGATGGGTGTCGGCGCGTCTGCGGCAGCCAGGAGTGGGCAGCAACACAGAACCACCGGGGCGAGGGACATCATCATCGGCCGTTGAGTCATGTTTGCGCACCCTGGATCCGCGTTATAAGAGGTTCTGTTTCGGCGGCCGCAGCATGCTCCCGGCACCATCGGGAACGCAAGATCCGGCCAATAGTCGGTCCACACTCCGATTGAGGCGGTTCAGACGAGCGCATCAGCGGTGCGATGCCGCGATCCACGTGAGTGCAATGCCCTTGATTGCGGAGACGAAGGCCAGCGGGCTGTCGATCATCGGATAGTGGGTCGATCCGGGAATGACGAATACGGGAACTTCGCCGTTCGTGACAGCCGTCATTCTTTCCAACAACGTATGGTCGGCAAGGTGAGTGTTCTCGCCGTAAATCGCGGCAGAGTGACAGCGTAGCTCCCTCAGGGCATCCTTGAGCTCGAGCCCCAACGACAAGTCCGAGAGCAGGGCGATGTCGAATTTCCATGTCCAGCCGCCCTCGACCTCCCGTACGGAATGCCGCGCGATGTGATTCAGCACATAGTCGGTATGGATTTCGACCTCCGGGGGGGGCGATAACCTGAACCGTGCAACAGCACTTTCATAATCAGGATAGACCGGCGGCGGGCGCGCCGCACGGCGGGTTCCGTCGAGCGCCCTTACGGCAGGATCGTGCGCGAGTTCAGCATAGCGCAGCGCATCGACGGCTATCACGCCCAAAAGCGATTTCCCATGAGCGATCGCCGCACGCACGACGTGCTGTCCACCCACGCTGTGTCCCACGAGAATCGGCGGCCTATCGGCCGAGAGCATTCCGGAATCGGCGCAGACAGCCATGACTTCCGACACAATCAGGTCGCGCGTGTAGCGCTCTCGGCGGCCGGAATCGCCGCAGCCCGCCGTATCCATCGAGACCACGTGAAACTGATCGGCGAAAAGGGGAGCGACGTGGGAGAACCAATGCGCATGGCCGCCCGTGCCGGGCAGCAGCAGAAGGCCCGGTTTTTTCGAATCGCCCCACCGCAAATAATGGATGGCGCAGCCGGCGACTTCCACGAAGCGAGTGTCATAGGGCGAAGCGATGGAGCGCTGAAACCACTCCGGCGTCATAGTACTTCCATCACTCCGTTTACTCCCGGGAACCAACTTCCATACCTGCGGCCCGATTAGGATAGCGCGGCCGCTGCCGCAAACGTTGCGCACGTATAGTCGCAGGCTCCCGGCAGAGCGCTGGCTGTGTACGCTTGCTGGTATTGCCCGCAATCGACAGAATTGTCCCGATCCTGCAAGCCTCCGACTGTTCATGGCACTGTCGCGCTTCTAATCTGGCCGGACAGCCGGGTCGACAGGACTGGGAGTCGGCACAGCGGATTTCCGAGAAAAACAATCATCGATGAGGTGCCGAAGTGAAAAGACAGCGAGAAGGCGGTCTCCTTGGCAGAGTCGTCATCATCACGGGGGCCAGCAGGGGGATCGGCAAGCAGGCGGCGCTCGACTTCGCCCGCCGTGGGGCGAACGTCGTGCTGGCAGCACGGACAGTCGCAGCCAGCGACGAATTACCCGGCTCGCTCGATCAGACGGTGAAACAGATTGAAGACCTGGGCGCGAAGGCACTTGCCGTCCCCACGGATCTCGCCAAGGAAGAAGACCTAAACGGCCTCGTCGCCGCGGCTGCCGAGCATTTCGGCGGCGTGGACTTCCTGATCAACAATGCGGCCGCGACCACGGGCGCGATCTGGTCGAAGCGATTCCTCGAATTGAGCCGGGAGGAATGGTTATATCAGTTCGCGGTCAACGTGCACGCGCCTTTCACCCTCATGCAACGGGTCGTGCCGTTGATGGAGAAAAGAGGCGGAGGACGAGTCATCAACCTGAGCACGGGAAGCGGCGAAGTGTTCCGCCTGCCCGAAGAACCGCAGAAGCTGCAAAGCGTCGGCACCTTCAGCCTGGAGGTACCGGGCTACTACGCAAGCAAGCGCGCGCTCGACAGGCTCGGGAACGCGGTCGCCCCGGAACTCGCCCGGAGGAATATCGCGGTGATTGGAATGCACCCGGGACTCGTCGCCACCGAGTTGGTGGCCGTCCGCGTAAAAGAAGCGGGACTCGACGACAGCGTTGCGGTGCCGGTGACCGTCCCGTCGCGCATGCTTGTTTATTTTGCGAGCTGCGAGGATCCTATGGAATATACGGGCCGGTTGTTTTGGGCGGAGCGTGAAATGGCGGAGATGGGCATAGAGCTCGATTAATCCGACCCGATCGCCAGCAAGCGCGTGAAATAACGGTGAACAGCCATGGATGTTGAGAAATACGGTCCCTGGGCGCTGGTCATCGGCGGTTCGGAAGGAGTAGGTGCCGCGTTTGCGCGCAAACTCGTGGCGCGCGGCTTCAAGCTCGTGCTGGTTGCGCGCAAGCTCGAGCCGCTCTCAGCAGTGGCCGCCGAACTGCGCGCAGGCGGCGCCGAAGTTCGTGTGCTGTCGCTCGACTTGAGCCAACCGGACGCACTGACGAAGGCGCGCGCCGTCACCGACGACATCGAAATCGGCCTGCTTATCTACAACGCCGGCGCAAACAACACACGCGGGCTGTTCGTCGAGCTGCCGGAAGAGGTGACGCAATCCGTCATCGCGATCAACGTTCTCGGCCAGGCGGATTTTGCCAGGCACTATGGCGCGCCCATGTGCAAGCGCGGCCGCGGCGGGATGATCCTGGCAGGATCCTTGAGCGGCTACATGGGATCGCCGACACTCGCCGCCTACACGGCTTCGAAAGCGTTCAGCCGAATTTTCAGCGAGGCGCTTTGGGCGGAGTGCAAAACGTTTGGTGTCGACGTGCTTCACCTGAACATCGGGTTCACCGCGACTCCGGCGATGGCGCGCCTCGGAATAGACATCAGCGTCGCCGAGGCGCCCGAAAATGTTGCGCAGGAAGGATTGGATAACATCGCGAACGGCCCTCTGTGGATCGTGAGCACGAAGGGCAATATCGAACGCGCCCGGAAACTTTCGGTCGTCGACGGTCGTGCCGAGCTCGTGCGCTCCTTTGCCATTCCGCCGCGCGAGCAAATGGCGGATCTGCAGAGGCGTCAATTGCAATCGTCCGAGTAGCTGGCCGAAACATGACAATGACGCCCCGGCCGTGCCAAGCTCCGGCATGCCGCGCACAGGGGGCGGGATGAGCAAGCAGAACAAGGCGGCGGCAACAAAAGGCGGTCAGTTTGGCGCGGTGGTTATCGCGCTGCTGGCGCTTTCCATCTTCGTCAACTACGTCGACCGCGGGAACCTCGCGACCGCCGCACCACTGATCAGGAGCGATCTGCGGCTGAGCAATGCGGAATACGGTTTGCTGGTATCGGCGTTCTTCTGGATCTACGCTCCCGGCCAAATCGTCGCGGCGTGGCTGGTTCAGCGGATCAACGCATACCGCACCCTTTCCATTGGTCTTGCGATTTGGTCGGCCGCAACCGTGGCGTCGGGATTTGCGAACGGCTTTGCACTGCTGTTGCTGTTCAGAGTGCTCTTGGGAATCGGCGAAAGCGCCGGATTTCCCGCGAGCTCGAAACTGTTGGCGCAGCACCTGTCGCCCGAGCGCCTCGGCAAGGCGAATGGGCTCGTAAGCTCGGGTATTTTCCTCGGACCGGCGGTCGGCACATTTCTAGGCGGACTATTCATTGCGCACGCGGGCTGGCGTCTACTTTTCATCGTGTTCGGCGCGATCTCTTTCCTGTGGTTGATTCCTTGGGTGATGAGTACGCGTGTTCTTTCCGCGCAAGCGCGGGCGAGCGCTATCGCGGAGCCGCCGTTTCGTGAACTTCTATCGAGCCGACAGCTTTGGGGCGCGAGCCTCGGTCATTTTTGTGCGAACTACCCTCTGTACGTGGTGCTCTCCTGGCTGCCGCTGTATCTCGTCAAGTCACAAGGTTTCTCGATTGCCGCCATGGCCCGGCTGGGCGGGGTGGTGTACGGCTTGGCGACGGCGACGTGCTTGGCCGGCGGGTGGCTGGCCGATCGGTGGATCGCGACCGGTGCGGCGACCAGCCGGGTACGCCTGACGATGATCTGCGCGGTCGGTCTCGCCTGGTTCGCGAGCATGATGGTGTGCGCGCTTGGAAGTGCGCCATTCGCGATAGTCGGGCTGGTGTTTTCCGCGCTACCGATGGGTTTGGCCGGTTTCAATCTCTATACGATTGCGCAAACTCTTGCCGGACCCCGAGCTGCCGGCAAGTGGATGGGCATTCAGAATGCCATCGGGAACCTCGCGGGCATCGTGGCGCCCGTCGTGACCGGCATGCTCATCGATTGGACGGGCCGCTACACCCTGGGTTTTTTGGTCGCCGGCGTGGTCGGCGTGGCGGGTGCGGGAAGCTGGTTCCTGCTGGTGCGCCGGGTCGAGCCCATAGGCTGGTCCGCGATCCAGCCGGAGATCGCCACGGCACCCGCCTATTGATTGGCCGCGACTTGGCGCTTCAGCTTGAACGCCATCACCGAATCCCCCTTGGTGGATCCGTACATGCTGTGGCCGCCCGCGGTTAGGACCACGAATTGCTCGCCATTCACTTCGAAGCTGACCGGTGTCGCCATGCCGGCCGCCGGCAGCTGGGTCTTCCAGACCGTCTCGCCGGTGCGCAGATCGAAGGCCCGAAATTCGTTGTCCAACGTGTAGCCGATGAACACCAGGCCCCCCGCAGTCACGAGCGGGCCGCCTGCTCCCGGGGTTCCCAGCTCCCAGGAGAACGGCAAGTGCGCCAGCTTATCGATGCTGCCGAGCGGCACCTGCCAGCGAATCGAGCCCGACACGAGATCCACGGCGGTGAGCTCCGCCCACGGCGGCGCAATGCAGGGGGTGCCGAGCGGTGACAGCAAAGGCTCGATCTTGGTCACATAGGGCGTTCCCGCGCTCGGAAACATCATAGGTGCGCCGGTCTCGATCACTTGATCCTTGCTGAGCGTGACCTGGCTGCGCGGCACGAGCGTGACGATCATTGCAACCCGGTTGGAGGGCACGACCATCAGGTGCGACGCAGGGTCGTAAGCGCCTCCTCCCCAATTCGGGCCGCCGGCGGCGCCGGGGACCAACACCGTGCCCTTCTCACTGGGCGGCGTGTAGATCGGGCCGTAATTGAGATCGGCGATGCGCTTCCTGCACATCCGCCGATCGATGAACGTGAAGCCCCATGCGTCATCGGGCGTGAGGCTTTGGGGCGCGAGCAGCGGCATCCCCACGGGGAATGGCTGAGTCGGCGACAACCATTCCCCGGGCGCGGCTCCCTGCTGCGGTACCGGGCGCTCGACGTACGGCACCAGCGGATCGCCGGTCCTGCGATCGAAGACGAAAATCATGCCCGTCTTGAGGGTTTGCACCAGAGCCGGCACGGTCTTACCGTTGTAGGGCAGGTCGATCAGCAAGGGCTGCGACGGCGTGTCGTAATCCCACAGATTGTGATGCGTAAACTGGAAGTGCCAGACGACCTGTCCGGTCGATCCTTTCAACGCGACGATCGAATCGGCGTACTCATTCGCGCCCGGTCGCAGGCCCCCATAGAAATCGACCGAGGGGCTGCTGGTAGGCAAATACACGAGGTCGAGGTCATCGTCGACGGCCATCTCCGACCATACGTTGCCCGCACCTTCCTCGCCGACGGTTCCCTTCAGCCACGTGGCCATCGCTGGATCGGAAGGCGTTCGCGGCAAAGGATCGAATTCCCAGAGCGGTTTGCCGGTGCGGGCGTCGAATGCGAGCACCCGGCCGCTCGGCGCATCGAAGCGTTGATCGTCGGCGACGCTCGATCCCACCACCACCACACCGTTGACGATCGCGGGTCGGGAGCCCGCGGAGACTTCGCCCGCGAAAATCTCGGGCTTGCTCTTGGGCATGCGCACCTCGCCGTGGTCGCCGAAGTCCGGGCAGGGCATGCCGGTCTTCGCATCCACGGCGATCAAGCGGTAGTCCACCGTGCCGAGAAAGATCCGCGTCTTGCACATCGAATCCGCGGATGCGGCGCTGTCGGTCCACGCCGATATGCCGCGGCACTTTCTCATGCCGGCGCTGACTTGCTTCGGATCATAGATCCAACGCTGCTGCCCGGAGGCAGGGTCCAGAGCGATGAGGCGGCGCGATGTGGTGCACACCACCAGGTTCCCCTCGATCAGGCTCGGCTCGTCCTCGAAGGCGTCAAGGACATTGCGCATATGATTGACTTCACCCGTGTGATATTCCCAGGCGAGCTGTAAATCTCCGATGGTTTGCCCGTTGATCTGCGCGAGTGGCGAGTATTTCACGCCCATCTGGCGTTGATTCGGCAGCGCCTCGGCCCCGTATGCCCGCGTAAGCCGCGTAAGCGCCACGGCGATCACCAGTATGCACAGGGCCGCGCCCATCGCCCGCACACGACCGCCCAGCCAAGGCGGCTTGGGTTTGCAGGACCGTGGATCCACGTTCGTAACCACTTGTTTGCACCTCTGCCGCTGGATATGACCGGGCGAGCGGCTCCCTTCCCCAGGAATTCATACTATTGCTAGTTTACACACGTGTCTATTAGGGCGAAGGGCTAGCGGGACTTGTCCCGCGGCGGGGGCGGGAGCCGATTCGCGGGGCGGCGCGCAGGTGGCTTCGACCGCCGTGGCGACGGCATCGGAGCTGCGCGCAGCTTCACTGCGGACTGATCGGACTTGGCGAATATTCCTTGACGCAGCATACGGCCCCATTCGCGGGTAAAGCGCGCCGCAAGTTCCTCGATGCCGGCCGCCTCATGGCGCCAGCTGAGCATCACCAATGTTGCAACGGATCCGATCATGATGAACGACAGGATCTCCACATCGATGTCGCCGCGGGCGTCGCCGCTGGCCCTGGAGTGCTCGAGCATCTGACCGACGACCTTATGCAATGGATGTTCGGAGTCGAGATCCTTGCCGCCAAGTGCATCGGCGATCAGCACCCGGTATGCCTCACGATTGCCGAGGACGACCCTCGCCACCGAACTCACCTGCGCCTCCATGGACGAGGAATCAAGATCCTTTACGGAATCGAGCAGACGATTGGAGAGCCAGATCTTGGCTTCCCGCAGCAGGTGGTCGCGGTCGTCGAAGTGCTGATAGGCGACCGCGCGGCTGACATTGGCTGCACGCGCGACAGCCTTCAACGACAAGCCATCGGCGCCCCGATGCGCCAGCAGGTCGACGGTCGCCTTGAGGAGATTCTCGCGGGTCTGTGCCGGGTTACGAACCCTTGCCTTTTTGCCCGGCTTCTCAATCATTAGGCGCGATCACGGATAGACGCAGCGAGTGCACGAGACTATACAACACCGCGGTCCTGCCCGCGGCTTTGCAACCGCGCTATTTCCATAAGCTCCGGAAGGACTATATTGTCCCGAACCCTCGACTCCTCGGTGGATCGGCCAGATCTCAGTGCGACGAAACGATAAGTATCCAACGCCCCGATCCAGGGCGGAGAAGTTCGGCGCAGCTTATTTCCGCAAGTTCTATCTCTCGCCGACCACGCGCGTGGTGTCGGCCGCCGAGATGCGCACACGGGCGCGCCTGATCGCCGCCATCCTCGCGCAGGCGTCGATCCCGGTGCGCAACATACTCGACGCCGGATGCGGCATCGGACTGCTGCGTAAACCATTCGCGGAAGTTTGGCCGCGCGTGCGCTATACGGGCCTCGATGCGAGCGAATACTTGTGCACGCGCTACGGCTGGACCTTGGGATCCGTGGTCGATTACGCGCCGCGCACGCCGAGCGATCTCGTCGTGTGCTACGACGTCCTGCAGTACCTGGACGATCGCTCCGCCGGGCGCGCGATCGCCAATCTCGGCCGGCTTACGCGGAGCGCGCTCTATTTTTCCGCCTTGACGCTCGAGGACTGGCGCGACAACTGCGATCGCAGGCTCACCGATCGGGCCGTGCATCTGCGGCCGGGCGAATGGTATCGGCGGCGTCTGCGCCGCCGGTTCTCTTACCTCGGATTCGGGATGTGGCTGCGGAAGAGCGAGCGGCCCTTGCTCTGGGATCTGGAGCGCTGCAGCGGCTGATCATCGTGGCGCTCGACCGCCGCGCGTGCGCCGGCCGGCCCCGGCCCGCTGCCGCCCCTCACAACGCGGCTTGCGTCCATTCCACGAGCGCGTTGTGCACGCCATCGCCGACGCCCACCCCCTCGCGCGAGTCATTGATGAGAGACACCACTACATAGGTCTTCCCGGACGCGCTCGTCACGTAGCCGGCGATTCCGCTCACGCCATCGAGATGGCCGGTCTTGAGGCGCGCGGACCCGGGCTGCGCGCCATGCAGACGCGAACGCATCGTGCCGTCGACACCGGCGAGGGGCAAGGAGGCGAGGAACTCCGGAGCATAGCGGCTGTGATAAGCGGCACGCAGCACCGCCGCCATCTCGAGCACCGTGATGCGCGTGGTACGCGACAGTCCCGAGCCGTTGTCGATCTCCATGTCGGACAGCGGCAGGCCGCGCTCTTGGGACCAGGCCGACAGGGCGCGAACTCCTTTGTCGACGGTCGCCGGTGCGCCAAATCGCTCCGCGCCCAGCGTGAGCAGCAAATGCCGCGCCATCAGGTTGTTGCTGAACTTGTTGGTGAGCCGCACCACCTCGCCGAGCGTCAGGGAATCGAAGCTCACGAGCGGGATTGCGGTGGAAGGCGTGGCTGCAATTCTCCACTTGCCCTCGAAAGTGCCTCCCGATTCGCGCCAGAGCTGCGCGAATGTGCCGAATGCGTAGCTCGGGGCGGACAACAGCACCCGCGTGATGCTGCGTTCGGCGCACTGGGGCGACAAGAAGCCCGTGAACTCGACGCGATCCCATTCGGCCGAGGGAACCTCGAATGCCACGCGTGCGGCCCTGCCGCTGCACGGACCGGCCAACAGGGAGATGCGGTTGTCGATCGCGAGATTGATTGGAGCCGGCGTCGCTGCGATGTCCACGCGGCGTGTGCCGGGGTTCGGCACCAGGCGGAACTCGACGGATTGGAAATTCACCATGATTGCCGAGGGCTCGGCGTTGTAGGCCTGGTGCGGCCGCCCGTCGAACGCCGCCGGATCATTGGCCGGCAGTGCGAAGGCCGTATCGTCGATGACGATGTCGCCGTGCAGCGTGCGCAGCCCCTTGGCGCGCAGTTGCTGCACGAAGCTCCACCAGCGCTCGAGAGTCATGTAAGGATCGCCGCCGCCCTTCAAAATCAGATCGCCCTCGAGCACGCCGTCTTCGAGCGCGCCCTGCACGAGCGCCTGCGTGTGCCAGGTATAGGCGGGCCCCAACGAATCGAGAGCGGCGAAAGTCGTCACCACTTTGATGGTGGAGGCGGGGCTGCGCGGTGTGCCGGGATTGAAACTGGCCGCGATCTGTCCGGAGTCGACGTCGAGCACCACGAAGCTCACCGCGGGCAAAGCGATGTGCTCGCCGGCGATGGCCTGGGCGACCGGCGCCGGCGGAGCGCCGAGTGCGGCTCGAGCGAGCGCGAGGAACAGGCAACCTGCGAGCGCGGCGGCCGGCATGCGTATCATCGGATCACCACCCGGCGCCACGCGCCCGACTGCCAGCGCAAGAACAGCATGGTTCCCAGGCAGCAGATGTAAATCAGTGCGGCGAGCCAGCCGCCGACCGCGCCCAGCCCATATTGCGGCAGCCAACCGACCCATCCCGCCCCCGGCTTGAACGAGAGCGCATGCGCAAGCGGCACGAACAGCGACCACGACAGACCCAGCACCATCAGGGAAGGCAGGCGTACATCGCCCGCGCCCCGAAGACACGCGCCGCTCGAAATGTTGAGTCCGTCGAAGATTTGGTACCCCGCGGCGATCCACAAGAGTACGGCGCTTTGTGCCACGACTTGAGCGCCTTGCGCGTCCGACAGTTGTACGAACCAGGGGAGAAACCAGGGCCCGATAGCGGCCATGGCCACCCCGACGATCCCCATGTAGAGAACGGCCAGGAGGATGATGCCGTTGCCCGCGGTGCGCGCCCAGTCAGGCTCCTTGGCTCCGATCGCCTGTCCCACGAGGGTCGTTCCCGCCATCGCGACTCCCACCGCAGGCATGTAGCAAAAGGACGTGAGCATGAGCACGATCTGGCTCGACGCGCCATCCACGTTGCCGAGCCGTACCTGCATGAGCTGGAACAGGGAGAAGCCGAGAATGTCGGCGGCGCTCAGAAGTCCCATGGGAAATCCGAGAGATATCTGGCGCAGCAGCGGGAGCAGTGCAAATCGGCTGGTGAGGTGCGAGCGGTAGCGCAGGCGGGTCGCCGGGCCGAAGAACCAGGCGAAACCCATCACAAGCCCGCAGAGCTGCGCGGCGCCGGTGGCCCACGCCGAACCGGCGACCCCCAAGCCGAAGCCGAAAATGAACAGCTGGTTGAGGAACGCGTTCGCAATCGCGACCACAAACGTGACGCGCAGCGTGATGATCGGGCGGCCGATGCCGTTGAAAAATCCGAGGATCGCGTAGAGCGCGATGCCGAGCGGCGCTCCCAGCATTCGCGGGAACCAGTAAGCCAGGGCGAGATCGAGCGTCGCAGGAGGCAGCCCGAACGGTGAGAACATCGCTCGGCCGCTCGCGGCGAGCACCGCAAAGAATGGC
>Ga0302324_100021033_pt1 | contig 12734 bp, 11 predicted proteins | sample Palsa_T0_1_FD_201949 | JGI IMG/M metagenome (GOLD analysis project Ga0302324, IMG submission 201949) | Peat permafrost microbial communities from Stordalen Mire near Abisko, Sweden - Palsa_T0_1 | ecosystem: Environmental > Terrestrial > Soil > Palsa > Peat permafrost | place: Sweden: Abisko...
TCACGACGACCTCCTTTCCTTAGTATTCGGCCCGTCGCCCCCGTCAGTTATACCAGCAGACCCGGTCGTCTTGGAGATCGAGCAAGAGCGGTTTCGTCGACGCTAGTATCTCACAGAACGGTCCTGCGCGTAGCCGTCGGGAGGGGCGAACTGCGTCACCGCCGCGCGCGCCAGTGGATGCACGTTCCGGAGGTCGAGGACCGGCACGAGCGCCGCGCCGTGCCCGATTTCCACGTGCACGCGAAGGCTATTCCTCGGGATCGGCGGCTGCGCTCCAACGATGCTCACGATGCCAGGCGGATATGCCTGCTCCACAGATGCTGCGCTCGGTAGGTCGGGATCGGCCGGCGGCTCGATCCAGAGCGGTTCGCCATCAAACGAATGCCTCGCACACGAAGGATATACCGCAGCGAGACCTGACGCGTATTCCTGTTCCTCTTCCAGAACGCTCGCGTATTGCGTCGACCCATTCGGACTCACTGTGTACCGTATTGCATAACCCATCGCGGCGAGCGGCGAACGAAGCTGGGCTCGATGGACATCGCTGAAGGCGTAGACCACCGACGCGGGGGGCCGCAGATGCAGAAGGAACTGGTCGGGTGCCCCGTGCTCATCGATCGTCGTTGCATCCATGCGCAGCACGCGATACAAACGTGTGTTCGTGTCCGCGACGAGGGCGACCTGACGGGTGCAATCGACGATCGTCACGGAGTGTGTGCCCGGGTCGTCGATCCGTGCGTAGTCTCCGAGATACGTGAATCGCTTGCTCGTGACCGCATCGTCGAACTCCACGCCGCGAGCGTCCGGTCGGAGCCTCTCGCGCAATTGCGCGAGCGACGGGAACGAGGGCGGAGCCGCGTCGGCACTGGCGGTAAAGGTGACCGACGGATCCGGGTCGACGGGAGCGAACTCGAAGACCATCCCTTTGACGACGATCGGCGGAAGCATTCGCCCCGAGGTAGTCTCGCGACGAGCGATCGTCGTCGTCGGGGCAAGCATCGACTGCACGCTGCCCCGCGCATCGTCGTGGCTCTCGTACATGATGCCGCCGAATACGTTGGGCGGATTCCATCCGTCCAGCGTGCGCGTTGCAATGATGGCACCGGTGCTGGCGGATCGAACTTGCCACGTCTGGGCGCCCGTCCGTACGACCAGGTTGGGACCGTCAAAGACCGCGTACCCACCAAGGACCACGTTGGGAGTACCCGGCACGGGTATCTGCAGCGTCCGCTTTCCGGTCGCTACGTCGAAGACGTCGACGCGGAATCCGCCTCCCTTTTTGTTGATGCTCGCCGCGAGATCGCGTCCGTCCGGCGAGAGGGAGAACTGGCCGTCGTAGTATTCGGAATCCGGCACCGTGACGTCGAACCGGCGGAGCAACGCCAAGGAGTCGACGTCGTACATCGCCAGGCCACCTGCCGGCGACGTCCCCTCGCCGTTGATGAACGCACCCCAGCCCGTGGACACGAAGAGATGTCCTCGCAGGTCCAGCGCGACGCCCGAGATACCCGCGGCGCCGTCAGTGAAGCGATGGAGCAACCGTCCATCGGGGCCGATTACGTCGATATGGCCGGCGTCGGTCGTGTAGGTCGCTTCTTTCGTTGGGAGCACGGCCACGAAGATACGTCCATCCGCAGCGACCGCGAACCTCGGCTCAAGCCCGGGGCGGAACGGAATCTCGCAGACTCAAGAACTATCGTCGCGGTCGTAGATCGCGATCTCGTAGTCCCTCACGACCTGGGGCGCGACCCCGACGACCAGGGCGTGCTTCGGAATTCGGCACGGAGGCGACAGAGGCAGCGGAGGCGAGCCGATTGCCAGAGCAGCGAGGAACGCAATCACAGCGCGCCTCGCGATGGGCTACCGATCATTGTTGCATATCTCCGGCTCCCTTCATTTCGGCAGGAGCATATCGAGCGGTTCTTGGCTGCCGCCGAACGGTATCGCCACCGATGGCTTGGACGCCCCTTTTGTGTTCCGCCAGTGGATCCGAATATCCCTCGCCGTAACGCATCGATCTGAGCGCAATCTATTTCGACCGCGAGCTGACTGCCGAACCAATACGAACCGACCCCGCTATCCTCAGTCTAGCAGCCCTCCCACCAATCGCTCCGGTCCCAGGCTTGCAGCCGTCCTCGCGCGTCGAACACAAGTCGGTAGAGGCTGCCCCAATTCTGGCAAACTGTCCCACCGCACCGATGATGGAAAGTATCGAGAAAGCGGCGAAGGCCGGCGACCGGTCTATTCTGTCAGGTGCTAACGATGGCCGGCGTCAGCATTCCGCGCTGTCCTCTTGCGTCCGTAGCCCGCCGAGAACCGCAAAGCGTAGTCGTGACGTCACGCGGTAGTCGGGCCGTGGTGCCGCGAGCGCACCCGCAGCGCGCTGGCGCAGCGAAGACAAGACGCCGTTGGTATCGTCGAAGAGAATCTCGCCTTCCGCAATCAACCGAACGACGCTTTCTTTGCGCCCACCCGAAATCGCGCGCTCGATGCTTACTGCATTTTCGACAACCACGGAAACTAGCGTACCTTCGTCCAATCGAAAGTGCTGCTGCTGTGACAGCAACTGACCTGCTAGAGCGAGCGCCTCGACACCGCCGTCAGCATTGTGCATGACGACGGCACGCAAGTCAGCTGGCAGCAACTTGCGAATGCGTCGCAGCAGCTCCGGCGTTGAAACGACTGCCTGGCTCTCCATGATCGCTACACCATTCCTAACTTAGCAATGAGCACTATGACGACGGCCAGCATATCGACTCGTCATGCATGTCGACGAGCAGTGTCTTGGTATCAAGTGAGTGAAGTCCCAATCGCACATCCCAAGCATCTCCACTCAAGTGCGGCATCGACATCTCGTAACATACTTGTTGTTTAGCACTAAACCTATGGCCATTAAACGTGATCGTCTGAGGCCGCTCCGGGCAAACTCGGCTCTTACCCCCGAACATAACGCGCGTCGCCTGCGTCGGATCGTGCAGCATGCGATCAGTCATCGAACGCGGAATGCCGCCGGTAAAAATGGCTTGCCCATCCAAGGTTGAGTCTAGAAGCGTCGTATGCTCCCGCGCATTTGGGTTATTACGTCCACCTAGCTCCAAGTCTGGGCCGCCGACGATGACCGTTGCACCATGCATGAACGCGTGTATGCCATCGTGGCAGCGGCGACTCGTAACGCTGCCCTCTCCATTACGACTCAGAACTAATCCTACGTTGGGAAATAGGTCGATCCCGGCATACAATTGGTACTTTGCGTCAGGTACGATCCTGGCTGCAACTGAACGAACATGGGCGCCTGCCAAGATGACGTTGTTCAGGATCGCAAGCTGCGCGGGCTTAGTCGGCACGAAAAATGAGCCCGCCCACGTCATGGTCCGCAGTCCTAGGCGTTGGACGAGACCTTCTGAGATTCCCAAGCCGCCCTCAGCCGTGTCGATGATCGTCTCAACGTCGTGGCCGTCTATGCTCGCAACCACAGGTTCCTCACGTTGCGTTGGCGTCGGGCGCAGCCAAGCCGACTGCGGAGGTGCTGGAAAGCTTGGCACCGCTTCCGGGGTATCTTCGACAGTGAACTTGACTCCCCAGCCATTCGTCCAGGCCTTCGCATACGGCCCGCTAAACTCGGGATGGAAGATCGAATTCGCGATGACGATATCGCCGTCTCGATCCCAACTCACGCCGATCGGTCTGAGCGGCGATGGCATCGCGACTGCGCCGATTGAGCTGCCGTTTGCTAGCACCGTACGTCGAAGCGGCTTGCGGTTCGTGAGGCCACCAGTTACTACCACGCGATTCAGTTGTGCGCTCTCCCAGGGCTCATAGCCCCCGAGCTCCTCGGTTCCTCCGAAGATGTCTATCTGGACCAATCGATTACCGCGAAACCAGACCTCATCCCCCAGGCCTTCCGGGCTGGTGGTCTTGACGTCCCCACCATCTGACGCCCAAACCATTTCGACTCGATCGCCGAGCGAGTCGAGGCCAGCCATCCTGATGAACTCACCATCCTTGACGATGCCTCCGTCCTGAACAACGGTGGTGGCCCCACAGCTTCCGAAGACGAGACCCGCAGTCACTACGCCGAACGCAAGGCGTGAGAGAGGCGACAACACCAGCGCTCCTCTATGCTTCCGCCATCGGAACTGCTTGGCCGGCTGCGAGCGCGCTCGCATAACGTGCAGCAAAGTCGTACATGGCATTTGCAAGCTGTGTATATTGGTAGACGGTGTCGCTCACGCCGGCTGCACCCTCGATCTGCTGATTGCCACTTGCGTGGCGGTGAGCCAGCCGAGCTGCGTCGTGCTGAAGTCCGCCATCTGCGCGGTGGTGAACCAGCCCATCTGCGTCGCGCTCAGCTCGGAGAGCTGCGTCTGCGTGAGCGATGCGATGTCGCTCGCGGTCATCGCTTGGATCTGGGCCTCGGTCCAGGTCGAGGGATTCCCCGACGGGACGACGGCTGGACTGACGCCTACCCCGGCGACCAACCCTTGCGCGGTGTACACCCCCGAGCCGCTCGTCGACGACGCGGTCGTCTCGACGGTGTCGGTGCTGGCGCTGATCGCGGCGCTCGTGGTAGTGGCGGCCGTGGTTGAGGCCGCCGTGGTCTCGGCATCGGACTCCGTGTCGGTCCCGCCGGACAATACCAAAGTCGTCGGCGTCGTCACGCCGTGAACACCCAAGCCCATCGAAATCCCTTTCAGTGGGTCACAATCGCGCTTCTTCCGTGCCCCAAAAGGGGGAGTGCGATTGGCCGGCTCTGTTGTAAAGAAACCGTGCGGTTCCTCTGAGAGCATGGCAGTTGTTTGCTAGGTTCTGTAAAGAAACGGTAAAGGGACCTCTTCTCCCTCAGGTGTGATCCACGACACGCGCCGGCCCCGGAAAATGAAGAGCCGCCCGCGATTCCGTTCGCGGGCGGCCTTCTGGGGCGGGCTAGGGCGTTGGACTAGCCGCCGGGGATGAGGTTGACCGCGGTCTGGATGTCTTGGCTTGCGACCGTAATCGACTTCGAGTTCGCCTGGTAGGCGTTCTGGGCGGCGATCATCTTGGTGAACTCGGAAGCCAGGTCGACGTTCGACTGCTCCAGATCACCCGAGTTGATCGTGCCGTACTGTCCCGAGGCCGCGGTGCCGATCTGTGCCAGACCGGAGTTCGCCGTCTCGCTGAACTGCGAGGAACCGATCTGCGCCAGACCATCCTCGTTCTGGAAGGTCGCCACGGCGACTTGTCCCAGCGTCGCGTTCTGACCGTTGGTGAACGCGCCGGTGATGATCCCGTTGGTGCCGATCGTGATGTTGTCGAGCGTGCCTGCCGCGTAGCCGTTCTGCGCGAGCGTGGTGACGCTGTCGGCCTCGGCCAACGACGAGAGGTCCGAGTAGTCGATGCCGATCGGTCCGACCGTGGCCTTCGCGCCGGTCGGCGATGCGCCGGAGGTCGGGGCGGTGGCGAGATCGCCCGTCCCCCACGACTCGACGTTGAGCTGGTCGCCGGCGGCGAGCGTCGTGCCGGCGCCCGCCACGTGGACAGCCCCGTTGGCGGTGGTCAGCGCGCCGCCGGGCGTCGCGCCGGTCGCACCGATCAGCGCGGAGCTGTTGATGTACTGCCCGTTCTGATTGAAGTACGTGTAGCCGATCACACCAGAGGATGCGACCGAATACGTCGGCGGATCGACGTCGCCGGTAGCTGGGTCGATCTGGCCCGGGTTGTTGATCGTGTCGAAGGTCGTCCCGTCGGAAAAGGAGACGCTGACCTGCCAGCGGGTCGACGGTGCCTCCGCCACGCCGGCCGTGTTGTCGACCGAACTCGGGAGACCACTTGAGCCGGCCGTCGTGTCGATCGTCGCGACGGCGCCGGCGTCCGCGGCGCCGAAGTTGCCCAGCTTGATCTGGACCCCGTCGATCGTCACCGTGCTGTTGGCGATCCCGCTGACCGTGTTGGTTCCATCGGTAATCGTCATCGACGTCCCCGTCCCGTTGACGGTACCCGTCAGCGCGCCGGTGAAGGTCGAGGCGGCAGCGTTGACGCTGGCGACGATGTTGCCCGTCAGCGCCGGGTTCGTATTGACGACCGCCGGATTGCCGGCCGTGAGCGTGAGCGTCCCCGTGTCGCCGGCATCGGCCGACGAGAAGCTCTCGAGCGGGATCGTCACACCGTCGATCGTCGCGCTCCCACCCGGGAGAACGGTAACGCTGTTCCCGAGCGTGTCGGTGACCGTCGCCGACGTGCCGGCCGAGTTGACCGTGACCGTGACGTTCGTGGTCGCCGTCGCGTTGTTGGCCACGCCCGCGGTGTTGATGAGCGTGTCGGCGAGGGCTGGATTCGCGGGGATCGTATCCGTCCCGGCGATCGCACCGCTGGCGTCGGGCGTATAGGTGATCGTCGCGGTGTGGGCGTTGCCCAGCGAGTCGTAGAGGGTGGTTGTGATCGTCTCGGGCACCGCGCCTGACGCCGGCGGATTGCCGGCCTCGACCGAGGCCAGCTCGGCGGCCCAGTTGGTCTGATCGAGATTGCCGCTGTACGAGGCATCGAAGACCTGGTCGCCGGTCGGGCCGAACTTCTCACTTGCGTTGAGGCCGGTCCCGACGGCTTGCTGGGTCAGACCCAGCGGGATGGTGATGTCGCCCGGGACGCCGGTCGCCGCGATCGCGCCCTGCGCATCGGCCATCCAACCCTGGACCGCGAGGCCCGAGGAGGGGTCGTAGAGCAGGCCGTTCTCGTTGAGCGAGAAGTCGCCGTTGCGGGTGTAGACCGGTGCGGACGAACCGTTGGACGAGTCGAGGATGAAGAACCCGTCGCCGTTGATGGCCAGGTTCGTGTTCACCCCGGTGGTCGTCATCCCGCCCTGCGAGAAGTTCGTGTCGATCGAGCCGACCTTGACGCCGAGCCCGTAGTTCTCGCCGTTGACGCCACCATTGCTGGTCGTCGGGGCGGTTGCGTACTGCGAGGCCTGGTACAGAAGGTCTTCAAAGTTGACGTTCTGTTCCTTGTACCCCGTCGTACTGACGTTTGCGATATTGTTCGAAATGACGTCGAGCTGGTTCTGATATGCTTCCAGACCGGAGACGCCGACGAACAAGGAATCGAATCCCATTGTTCAGCTGACCTTTCGTGTCATCGAGTCACGGAGAGTCGTTCGATCCGCTCCGTGCGGGAGCCCCACGATGTGGTCCGCCCCCGGCTTGTGTTGTTGGGTATTCCGCGCCGCGCTCATTCGATGATGGCGGCCGAGTCGATGTTGGTGAAGACGTTGTCCTTCATGCTCTGCTGATCGACGGCGGTGATGACCGTGCGGTTTGAGATCGACACGACCATCGCGACGTTGTGCAGCATGAACAGGGACTGCTTGGCACCCTTGGCGGCCGCCTTGTCGGCCATCGCACTCATCTTCGCGACGTCGTCGGAAGTGAGCGTGATGTTCCGCGAGGCCAGGCGCGCTTGAGCGTGGGCGGAGAACTTGAGCGGCTGCTCGGTGGCAGGTGTGCTCGTCGTGCGCAGGACGTCGCGGAAGGTCGTTCCGCCGGTGGGCGGGACTTGGACCGGAACGCCTTGCGGGCGGACGGGCGCGATCGGCGGAATTTGCACGCCGTCGATCTTGGGGTCTGCCATCTCAGCCGCCCGTCGTGCTGCCTGAGGTGCTCGTCGACGCCGCCCCGATACTGAGGATCGAGGTGGTGGGGATGAGCAGGGTGTTGCCGTTCGAGTCGGTCAAGAGCGAGCCGTTGGACCCCATCAGGGTGAACTCCGGCGAGCCGTTGACGACCGAGACCGTCTGAACCGTCCCCGAGACCGTCTGGACGTTCCCACTCGAGTCCGTGTACTGCGCCGAGACCTGCTGGCCGATCAGACCGGCCGATTGCATCACGGCGAAGTTGGACTGGAACGTCTGGAAGTTCGAGGCGAGTTGGGTCTGCGACTGCAGCGCCGAGAACTGCGCCAGCTCCGCGACGGACTGGGTATTGTCCATCGGGTTGAGCGGGTCCTGATTCTGCAGCTGGGTCGTCAGCAACGTCAGGAACTCGCTCTCCGAGATCGCGCTGTTGGCGGAGCTCGTAGACGAGGTCGGCGTCGTTGACGATTGGCCCGTGTTGACCAACTGACTGATCGAGGTAGACATCGGGACCTTCCTAGACGAGGTAGTTGAGTGCGCCCAGCGCCGTGCTCGCCGTATAGATCGGCGGCCCGATCGCGGGGACAGCGAGGAGCGAGGGATCGTCGACGTCCGTCTCGTCGCCGCCGGTCGAACCGAGGGCGCCGATGCGTTGCGTCGACGACTGGCGCGAACGAGCGTCGGCGTTGGGGTCGCCGTTGCCGTTGCTCGTCGAGCCGCCGCCGGTCCCGAGCGCCACGGTGAAGCTCTGGAGCTTCAACCCTGCGTCGGCGAGCGTGCGGGTGAGTTGGGCCTGTCCACCCAGCAGCGCACTCTGCGCTTCGGGCGTCGAGGTGGTGATCGAGGCGTCGACCGAGCCGCCGGTGACGGTGAGCTTGACGCTCACGTCGCCGAGGGTCTCGGGGACCAGTCGCAACCGTACGACCGACGAACCGTCGGAGATCCGGAGCGACACCCCTTGCAGGACCTGATCGACGACCGCGTTCGGATCGACGGTCTGCGTTTGCGGCAGGGTCGAGGCGGGCACGGGCGGCGCGATCGCGGTCGCGTCGTGGGCGGTTGTGGCGATCCCGCCCGCCGCTTCGAGCGAAGCGAGCGAGGTCGTCGAGGCCGAAGCGCCGGCCGCCGAAGCGGTCGACGATGCGGCATCTTTGGCGGCGTCGTCGCGCGCGAGCGCGGCGCTGAACGCCTGGGCGAAGGCGTCGAGTGCCTTCGTCGCCCCGGCCGTGACGGCGGCGGTCGCGGCGGCCGAAGCCGTCGTTGTCGCAGGCACGCTCGGGGTCGTCGCGTCGCTCGACGTCGTCGCGCTCGCCGCCGAAGCGGTCGAGGGACTCGAGGGCGATGCGGTGCCGTCCGCGGAGACGTCCGTCTGCGCGGGGGTCGGGTTCGCGAGCGAAGCGCGCGCGAGGATGCGGCCGATCGGCGTGTCGCCGCCGGTCGCAACGATCGTGACGGGATCGACCGCGACGGTGCGCCCGTCACCGACGGTCTCGGCGGGGATCCCACCGAGCGTGTCGACGACCGGTGTCGCTGACACCGGAAGGCTGCCGTCCCAGTTCGCCTTCGCCGGCGTCCCGGATGAGACCGGGGCACCGATAGTGCGCGCGGGCAGGTTCGGCGTTCCGGTGACGGAGGTCGCGGCGCGCGACGTTGCCGCCGCGACCGTGGTGGATGTGCGTGCGACTGCGGCGCTGCCGGCCGAAACCGTGGACGCCGCCTGCGCGGTGACCACCGGTGACGCCGGTGCCGCGAGCGCTGCGAGCGCGTCGCGAAGGATGCTTTCGGAAGTGGGGGCCGGTGTCGCTCCCGCCGTTTCGGCGTCCGAGCTCTGTCCTGCGATCAATCGGATCGGTTGCCCCGTCTCTTCGTTCGTCACCCTCGTTACGAGCTCGGCCAGTTGCCGCAGCCTCGTCACGAGGGCCGATGCCCTCTCGGCGTTGCTCGGTGGTGGTCCTGTACTCGTCGGCGTGAGCGCCGCGCTGAACGTCTGGGTCAATTTCGCCTTCGCCGCTTCGGTCGAAACGCCGAGCGCGGACGCGACCGAGGCCGCGAGCGAACTCGCCAGTCGCGACGCGATGTCGCTGGGCGAGGTCCCCCCGTCGAGAAGCGCTTCGATCTGCTGTTCGAGTGCGGCGTCGGACGTCGTCGTCGCGGCGACCGTGGTCGTCGTGGCGCTGGAAGCCGTTCCGGTGCCGGCGCCCTTGGCGGACGCGAGCGCGAGCAGCGAGCCGTCGAGCTGGGTTTTGAACGTGGGATCGCTACCGATCGCGTTCGCTGACGCGGCGGTTTGCGTGCCCCCGGTGTGGCCCGCCCCGGCGAGGGTGGGGATGGTGGATGCGTTCAGGATGTCACCTCCCTTCGGAAAATGTCGGAAAGGCGTCCCACGGCGGGACGCTTGTGAGGTTTATCGGCGCGAGGGCCCCGGGACCTGAGCGACGGCCGCACTGACCTGCGCCCCGACCTTGGCCGGGAGGGCGTTGAGGATCTCGGCGGCCTCGTCGGGGTCCATCGAGCGCAGGATCCGGCTGACCTCGTCGATCGGGAGCCGCTGGGCGACGGCCGCGGCCTTCTCGGGGTCCATCGCGGCCCAGGTCTGCCCCAAGCGCTTCTCGTCGTCGGTCGGCGCCGAGGCGGCATCAGTCGCCCCGTTGGCCTGGGCGACCGTCGTGCCGCCCGCGTTCGCCGCGCCCGGGGCGCCGGCGACCGCACCGGTTGGGCGCGGTAGGGGCGCGACCGTCGGCCGCGGCTGCCGGGTGAGGGTGTCGACCTGCTGCTGCATCTGCGCGACACGGGCGTCGTCGGCCGCTTGCGCCTGGCGCGACTGCTCGAGCTGCCCGTTGAGGGCCCGGATCTCGCGGTTGCGGTCGGTCAGCGACTGCTGCTGGGCGACGAAGGTGAGCGGCTTGGCGACCAGGCCGAGCGCGTTGCCGGCGACGGTCCAGACCGGCTTGAGGGGGCCGTTGGCGATCGCGTTGTGGGACGGCGGCCAGGCCAGCGCCACCGCCAGCGCGACCAGCGCCAGCAGCGGGAGGAGGTAGCGGCCGAGGCGCGAGCGGCGACGGCGACGGCGGGTGACGATCACGGGGCGATCCCTTCGGATGAATAGCGCTCGAACGCGCGAGCGTTGAGGTCGTCGGTCTCCCGTTGGACGGCCAACGCCTCGTCGAGGTCGAACGCCTCGCGGCGACGGTCCCGGAGCGTCTCCAGGACCCGCCGGTCACGGGCGGCGGCGATCAACTGCTGCCGGGCGCGCTCCGTCTGGGCCGCGGCGGCGGTGATGCGCTGGCCGGCGGTGACCAGCGCCCGATCGACGTACTCGAGGTGGACGTAGGTGGCGCGCAGTTCGATCACGTCGAGGGTGCGGTGCTCGCGCAGCAGCCGGTCGCGCGCTGCGTCACGCCGGCCGATCAACTCGTCGCGGGCCTGCTCGGCCGCGAGCTGCACGGCCAGCGCCTTGGCGTGCTCGCCGGCGCGCTCGCGCTCGAGCCGCTCGCGGTGCCCGAGGACCGGGTCGAGACGGAAGCGGAAACGCACTAGCCGAGCCCCATCACGCCGCGCTGCGCGTCCTCGAACGTCGAGCGCTCGTAGATCCCTTGCCGCAGGAACGCCCGGACTTGGTCGATGCGGGCCAGGGCGTGGTCGACGCGCGGGTTCGAGCCCGGCACGTACGCGCCGATGTTGACCAGGTCCTCAGCGTCGCGATAGGTCGCCAGGATGTCGCGCACGGTCGAGGCGGCGGCCAGATGCGAAGGCGGGACGACGTCGGGCATGACCCGGCTGACCGAGGCCAGCACGTCGATGGCGGGATACTGGTTGGCCGCGGCGAGCTTGCGCGAGAGGACGACGTGGCCGTCCAAGATCGAGCGCACCGCGTCGGAGACGGGCTCGTTCAGATCGTCGCCGTCGACCAAGACGGTGTAGAGCGCGGTGATCGTCCCGACGTCCGCGGCCCCGGTCCGCTCGAGCAATTTGGGGAGCAGCGCGAAGACCGAGGGCGTGTAGCCGCGCGTCGTCGTCGGCTCGCCGATCGCCAGCCCGACCTCGCGCTGCGCCATCGCGAAGCGGGTGACGCTGTCCATCATCAACATCACGTCGAGCCCTTGATCGCGGAAGTACTCGGCGACGCGGGTGGCGACGAAGGCGGCCTTGATGCGCACCAGCGCCGGCTGGTCCGAGGTCGCGACGACGACCACCGAGCGCCGCAGCCCGGACTCGCCGAGGTCGCGCTCGAGAAAGTCGCGCACTTCTTTGCCGCGCTCGCCGACCAGCGCGATCACGTTGACGTCGGCCGCGGTGTTGCGCGCGATCATCCCGAGGATCGTCGACTTGCCGACGCCCGAGCCGGAGAAGATCCCCAGGCGCTGCCCCTTGCCGATCGTCAGCAACCCGTCGAGCGCGCGCACGCCGACGCCCAGCGGCTCGACGACGCGGCGCCGCGTGAGCGAATTCGGCGGCGTCCCGGTGACCTCGGCGCGACGCGCCCCGACGATCGGCCCCAGCCCGTCGAGCGGCCGGCCGAGCCCATCGAGGACGCGCCCGAGCAGCCCTTCGGCCAGCCCGATCTGTAGCGGGCGGCCCAGCGCGACGACGTCGGAGCCGGCGGCGATCCCGCCCAGCTCCCCCAGCGGCATCAGCAACACCTTGGATTCGCGGAAACCGACCGCTTCGGCGAGCACCGGCTCGACCGCGCGGCGGTAGGTGAGCGAGGCGGTCTCGCCGATCGCCATCGGCGGCCCGTTCGACTCGATCACCGTGCCGATCACTTGGCTGACCTTGCCGTTGGTCCGGATCAGGTCGACCTCGGCCAACTCCTCGAGATAGCGGGTCGCGTCGAACGAGCGCTCCGGCGCCGCCGTCGCGCTCACGACGCTCTCGCGGTCGTCATCTCGGTCTTGGCCGCGCCGGGCGCGGGCTCGACGACGACGTCCTCCTCGATGTGCAGGATCTTGCGGGCTTCTTCGAGCTGGGTTGCGATCCGGGCGTCGATCGTCCCGGCGTTGGTCTCGACGACGACGCCGCCCCGGTCGACGCGCTGATCCTCGACGACCCGCAGGTTGCGGATGTCGCCGATCGCGATCAGCTCGTCGCGGTGCTCGCGCATCCGCTCGAGGTCGGCCGGGTTGACGCGGACCGTCAC
>Ga0302324_100021034_pt1 | contig 12734 bp, 13 predicted proteins | sample Palsa_T0_1_FD_201949 | JGI IMG/M metagenome (GOLD analysis project Ga0302324, IMG submission 201949) | Peat permafrost microbial communities from Stordalen Mire near Abisko, Sweden - Palsa_T0_1 | ecosystem: Environmental > Terrestrial > Soil > Palsa > Peat permafrost | place: Sweden: Abisko...
AGAGGACAGAGGCAACCTGACGCGGCCAGTAATGACCGACAGCACAACGAACGTGAAAGTTTCGGACGCCCTGCCGACGAAACCAACAGGACACCCCTAAAAGACAAAAGGAAAACCCCGCGATGCTGGACGTGGCAATACGCGGACGAACCCCTGTCGCACAATTGCCCTCGGACTCATCGTGCTGGGGACGCGGCAGCGGCCCAGCCCGCTTTGGCCGGAGGTTGTGCTGCATTCGCGACGCGGACAATTGGCGGATTCAACGCGGACACGGATTGTTCACGGACACGGGCATGGATTGCTTGCGGACGCGGATTGGGTCATGGACTGTGCGCGGCTGCGGATTGGATGAGGACGGTCACGGCTCGGACACGGTTGGGGCGCGGACATGGACTGTTTTCGGACTGGACACGGTCGCGGACTGGACAAGGCCACGGACGGCTGGCCGGGCTATGGCGCGGACATTCCGCGTCCAAACCGCGACCATTTCGCGGACACAAAAACCTTAGTTGACTAAGGGGTAAGGCTTGTACCCTCCAAAACCGATAGGTGAAGGCCCGCGAATGCGTCAGCGTTTCGACTTTTGTGCGAGGCAATTTCGACGCTCCTTGCACTGGATTTGTGAACCCGGTGGACACTCCGCGCTCGGCTCGTTCGTGCCGATGATGTCTGCGGATGGTTGCTCTTTTGTGTAACAGATACATCCGCGCCTTTCCTGGTTCCGCTAAAGTTTCGCCATGATTGAAAGGAGAGCAGCCACATGAACAGCGAGCAGACAGAGTTTCCGACCACTGGGTCGTCTGGGGAAACCGGTTTCATTGACGAAAAGAGCCTGCGCTGAGGTGAAATATGATGTCGCACACAATCGAGATAATTAAGACGGCGCTCAAGGCCGACAACTCCGTTTCTGCAAGCGCCCGCGCCCGTGTTTTGGCGACGATCCGCCACGGTGGCTCGCAGGCTCCCGAACCCGCCAAAGTTGCGGAACCGCGACTAATCAGACGGGCGGAGGCCGCGCACCGCCTTGGGTGCTCGTTGCGATTGGTTGACCGTCTGGCCAAAGACGGCGCATTGGTGAAACGGAGGTTGCCGGGGCGCAAACGCGCCGCTGGCATCCTGGAATCCGACCTGCTGGCCTTGATCGCGGACGAAGCCGCGCCGGAATCTGGGAGCCGGATTGCAATTCGGTCTTGGAATACTGCGGCAAGTCCACCACATTAAGACCGTAACTTGCTCCGGTCTGATCCACCGGAGAAGCCCTGCCGGGCTTGCGCCTTAACCGCGACCCGGCGGGCAAGCTGTTAAGGAGCTTATGTCGGAACGGTACGAAGCCATTATTTTGGGCCGCAGACGGGAAATCTTGGGATGGACCGCTGATGGCCATTTGCAGCTTTCACACGCCCTGCTTGAAGTCGAATTCGTTGACATAAAACCGGAGGGAAGAATCCGTCGAATAGCATCCTATCACGAACAACTGCTCCATACCTCAATTGATGGTCAGTGGTATTGCCCTCAAGACTTACCTCACATGCGTCTCGACGATAATCGTCGGGCTATAGAAGCAGCTATGGGAGCATTTTGTTCGTACCCGCCTAATGTGCAGCATTGCATCGTCGCCGTCGTTTGGTCAGGCGACAACGCTTGGCGTCCCCACGTTTCTTTTCTTACTCGCTGCGAAGAAGTGCCCATCGCTCAATCCGCGCAATCCTCAAAAACAGTACCAGGAAAGTCGGACGACACCGAAGTTCAAGATGAAAATCGGCACCGCACACAGACGGACATTCCAGACTGGTTTACCAGTCGCAAGGAAGCTGCTGAATATGCTGGGGTGACAGAGAGAACGATCAGAAACTGGATTAGAGACGGCTGGCTTAACGGCGTAGAGAAGAAGGGGCGCAAAATTCGCGTTAGCCGCGCCGAACTGGACAAGTGCCGGAAACGGCAATAGCCCGCCTCTCGCCGAATCCGTCAAACATTTTCTACTAGAAAATTTTCCGTCAAATTTCCGTCAAATTTCCCTCTGGTTTCCGCGTCGTTTCCGTTTGTCCGTTTCCTGCCCGTCCACCGCAAAAAGTGGATGTAAAAGTTGTCAGCAAAAGGCGCGAAGTGCGCCGAAACGAAAAAGTGTATGCTGGATACGACAATTCAAATCATTAAAAGCGGTTTGAAAGGCGACCCGACCGTCAGCCCGCGCGACCGAATTAAAATTCTGGCCACTCTCCGTACTGGTCCGGCGGCGACAGCCAATGCGAGCGAGCCTGGCGGAACATCGCAGCAACGCATTCAGCGCATCGTCCGCCGCGCCGAGGCGGCCCGAATGTATGGCTGTAGCCTTCGTCTCGTGGACAGGCTGGCCGAACAAGGCGTTTTGAAAAAAGTCCGACTACCAGGGAGAAAACGTGGGGCCGGTTTTCTCGAATCCGATCTTTTGGCCGTGATGGCTGGGAAAGCTGGATAATGCAAGTTGAGGATATTCTCGCTCTCACCGGCCAGGCGATATTGTTGCCGATACCAAAAGGCACGAAACGTCCCACTGATACTGGCTGGCAGACTTTCGGCGAATCACAAATGCGTGACCCCGAATATCTGGCCCGCTTAAATAACGGCAGCAACGTGGGCGTGCTACTCGGCAAGCCGTCGAGTGGACTTTGCTCAATTGACCTCGACGACGAACAATGGATTGAACCATTTTTGGAAGCCAATCCGAGATTTCGCTCCACTCTCCGCACAAAGCGACTTCGCGGTTGCAACTTGTGGGTTCGCATCGTGGACGACTATCCACCGCTGCGGATTCTACATCATCCCCGGCTGAAAAATGAAAAGGGCAAGCCGCTGGAAATTGGTGAATGGCGCTCAACAGGCGGACAAACTTTGATTGCAGGCGAAGTGGACGGGCTGCCTTATCGCGTTGAGATTGAACGCCCGCCCGTGGAAATTCCGTTCGCGGAAATCGTGTGGCCTGAATTCATTGCCGACCCGCCAACACTCAACGAAGCCAAGCGAAGAAAAGCCAACCCGCCCGCATCAAGCGCAGGCGACGCCTATCCCGGCGATGGCCTTGATCTGGAACGACTTGAAAACGTCAAGCATTTGGCCGAAGGCTCGATCCGCGCCGCCTGCCCCGCGTGTCGAGAGGAAGGCGGCGACAACACTGGCGAACATCTTCACATTGACGCCCAAGGAAAGTTTGGTTGTGCCAAGCATCAGGGCGACGCCCAACACCGCCGCAAAATCTGGCAACTTGCTGGAAAATGTGACACGCGGGTCTTCATCCTGCCAAACGACCACACCGCCATTTCCGAATCCGCCCGCAACATCTTCGCCACTATCGCGGGATCGCACACGCTCTTTATGCGGTCCGGTTCAATCGTTGAACTTGTTCGCAAGGCGGACGGGTGCTCGCTTGAACTGATTAAGCCTGAATCCTTCCGCAGCCGCCTTGAACGCTACGGACACAGACTCGTTGCATGGAAAGTCGAGCCGCCATTGGGCATGGTAATGAAGCCTAAACGGTGCAGCGAGGACAGCGCCCGCGCATTGCTCGCCACCGTCGAGGCTCGCGAAATCCTGCCCGCCATTCGTACTGTTGCCGCCGCGCCGGTGATCGTGCCGGACGGCGGCAGCGTGAAAATCTTGGGGCCGGGTTATCACGTCGAGAACGGCGGGACGCTTGTTGTGGGCGGGGAGACGCCAGACGAAACACCAGCCGACGAAGCTGCCAAATTGCTGCTTTCCACACTTGACGAGTTCATTTTCCAATGTCCCGGAGACAAGGCCCGCGCCTTTGCTGCCCTCCTGACGCCTGCGCTGAAAATGGGCGGCTTCATTCGTGGATTCATTCCGGTTGACGTGCGCGAAGCCGATCAGCCGCAGACCGGGAAGGGATTCGCCGCCTACCGCACACGCGGCTTCGCTTCGGCCCACACGCCGGGGGCAATCTCGTAGCCATAACAGAGTACCTCGCCCGGTTGCAAATCCGGTATCCGACCGTTAGAACCGCGGACGGCCCTTGTCTCAAATGCCGGACTCTGTTTTACCGCATCTGGTTTCGGCTGCGTATTCGGCTGGTTTGGCCCTGGCCCTGCAAGCGGTGCTTGCTTGGCTACCGGCTCACCGACACCTGATTGCGTTTCGCGCGTCTCCTGCTTTGTTGCTTCGCCTTCACACAACGACCTGATGAGGCGCTTCTCCGAATGCCATCGCCGGGTGGCCAGACCGCGTAGGCGCATGGCATTGGCGTTTCCCTTGGTGAAGGGCGTGCCCCAATGACCTGACTTTCCTCGCATGGGAGAAGAATACACGAGAGTCAAAGATAGTGAAAGCCCGGTAGTGGGCTACTTTGAAAGTGCCCCAACACCGCGAAAGTAAAACTCGACATTTCGCCGGAGCGCCGCGAAAATCGGGAAATGAAGCCCATGCCAGCCAATGGGGAGTGTCAAAATGGAAAACCTCAAGTGAATCGTTTTTTGGCGTTCGCAAGTTGTCTTCTGTTTTGCGTTTTATTACTTCCTTTCAGTGCCTTTGCACAAGGAAACATCGTGCAGAACGGAAACTTTACCAGCGCGAGCGTTACCCAGCCGTATTGGACTGGCCAAAATGCTTGGTCTTCTGATGGCGGCGTAAATGGAGGGCCTTGTGTCATTCTAACCGGAGGAATTTCCCAAATGTTGACTACAGTGCCAGGACAAACCTATGAGCTTCAATTTTACGCCGAGGGATATGTCCCAGGGCTTCAAGGCTCCCCTCCTTGGGGCATTGAAGCGAAAGTTGGAAATCAATCAACCGACTATCAATTCAACCATACTTCCTGGTTCGATGAACAGGAACTGTTCACGGCCAGTGGAAACCAAACGGACTTGAGCTTCTCTGCGATTTACCCGACTTCGCCTGGCTTGGACGCTGTATCGGTCGTTCCTGTTTCCATTCCTGAGCCTCCGGTTGTGGCTCTAATAGTTGCGAGTGCTGTCGTTATCACGGGGCACCGCCGCCTAATGCTCCGAAAGCACTAGAAGCCATCTCGTAAATGGGCGAAGCGGGACGACAGTCAAATCGCCGTCGCCAGCAATTCCGCCACCGTCCAGACATGATCGGTCAAGCCCGCTTCCATCGCTGGGGTGACGCGCAACGTCTGATGAATTCAAAGTCGAGGCCAGCCACACGCGCGCGCGAGCGTGTTTATCATCAACACAGCGTAAAATGGGTTGTGTCCAGCGTAAACGGCCCACGGCTTGCAGACACATGAACAGCAAATTGCGCCGCATCGCGTTGGCTTTGCCCCGCTCGCGTCCCGCAGGCGTGGGATTAAGCGGGATTCTTGCGGGAATTAGCGGGCGACCAGCGTAAAACCGGGGCCTGACAGAGGCGTTCTCAAGTCTGGGATTGACAATCGATGCTATATATCTCCTTTTTTGGGCCTATGGCAATCCAACTCGCAACTACGATTCTTGATTTCCAACAGGACAAAAGATTTTCATCCTGTCCCAGCGCGTTTCTTACAGTCGGAACTCCTGAGAATGAGTACATTAACAGGCCGTTCCTTGCGAAAAATCAAACGGGCCATTGGTCCATTAAAGATGGAAGAATCGAGAAAGGTGATCTGATGTTTCTATTGCTGCCTTTTCCCGGCTATCCACCAGCATTGCGCCGGGAGTTATTTGCGGGGGTTCTCCTCAAGAGTTATTGGGTCCTGATCGTGATGGACGTTTTCACACGCCGGATTATCGGTTTTGGCGTGCAGGCCGTCGCGGTGGATGGCCCAGCCCTTTGTCGCTTGTTCAATCAGGCCATTTCCGGCCACCCGCTGCCGAAGCGACTCAGTTACGACCACGACCCGCTGTTTGAATTCCAGCGCTGGCAAGCCAACCTCCGCATCCTCGGGATCGAATCGGTGCGCACCGTGCCCTATGCGCCGGTGTCACACCCCTTTTTGGAGAGGCTCATCGGAACGATCCGGAGAGAGTATTTGGATCGGATCTTCTTCTGGAACGAAATGGATCTGGAACAGAAACTGGAGCAGTTCAAAATTTACTACAATCAAATCCGGGTACATCAATCGTTGGAGGGAGCCACCCCCGAAGAAAAGGCCGGACGTGCGACGATTCAACCGTTAGACCTTGGAAATTACAGGTGGCAAGCTCATTGTCATTGCCTATTCGATTTGCCAATCGCAGCTTGAATTCGCCACCCACAGGATCTGGGGATGCTTTTGTAAAGCGTTGAGAATCAAGCACGGAGAGGTGGCTGAGTGGCCGAAAGCGGCGGTTTGCTAAACCCACAGCCCTAGTTGCAGGTGTACTCGACTAAAACCCACAAATACGGTCTGTTTGCTGATTATCAAGGCTTTATGTAAGGTCTATGCTGCGGTTGCAGACCGCGATCTATTGAGAAAAAGTAGTTCAAAACCACGATTTTGGCCATTTTTAGTTCAACACTTAGTGCAACAAAAGAGGCCCACTTTTACGCCGAGGTAGGGCAAAGTTTCCCTGTTGGGCCAGTGCCGATTCCAGGAATCCCGCCTGAAACTGCCCGAAAGCGCACGTCAGCGGCCCGCTCTTTCCCTTTACCCTTCTTTTTGGCAGGCGTGGTTGTGGCTTTCGCTCCTTTAATCTTGGCCCATCGAGGTTTTTGAGCCGCCGCCATCCTTGCCTGGACAGCAGAGGACCTGCGATATTTCTTTGGTGCGGCTTCACCGGGGGATGGAGTCACCGCATTCCCAATTGGACAGATCGCCTGGCAACACCCGGTATGGTGTCGGAACTCCGATCGGACACCCACTATTAGTTCGGCTTTCGGGTAGTTCCAATCGCCACCCGTTGCTGCTGATGCAGATACGCTCCGCAGCTTTCCCGCACTACGAGGCGGGGTGTCAGAATTAACGAACGCGCTGGCAATGTGGGGTTGGTCATGCGCTCACGCAGTGCGCTGAAAGCGGTGACGGCAATGTCGCGAATGGGTTGCTCCACGGTGGTGAGCGGAGTGGAAAGAAGACTGGCGAAACGCACATTGTCGAAGCCGACCAGTCTCAGGTCTTTGGGGACCCGAATGCCAATGCGGGTCAGAGTTTGCAGGAGTTCCGCGGCAAGGTGGTCACTTGTGCACAAGACGGCGTCTATCTTCTGATTCTGCGCGAAGGAATTAACGAACTTTATATTGGCCGGGTCGCCGGAATAGACGAAAGGATGCGGTATCTGCAGACCATTATCGAGCATGGCCTTTTGTGCGCCGATGATGCGGGAATCCACAGTGGGTGCCGTCAGCGGGCGTTTGACAAAGACCATTCGACGAACTCCCAGCTTGATGAGGTGGTCGGCAAGCAGATAACCGCCTGCAACATTATCAACGCCGACGATGTCGAATTCACTCCGATTGGGAAAAATGCCGATGTCGCGATCAAGAAGGACCACAGGTATGCCAGCTTGTTTCAGGCGCTCGGTGATGCGCTGGTTCGTGGTTTCACGATCTGATTGATGCTCAAACGGGACGAAAAAGACCCCTAATACACCGCGATCGACGAACTGTCCACAGAGTGCGTCTGCCTCGGCAGCCGTCATATTGGTCTCGGCAGTGGAGGACATATTGGCCCCCCACCAGAGGCCGTAGTCGTTACTGCGGGCCAGGCTGGCAAGTTCGCCAAAGATAGGCTCAAAGATTTCCGTGTGATGAAGGCTGGGCATCAACAGGCCTATCTGTGGAGTAATGGGATGCGCAGATCGACCGCGATCGTTCTCCGGGCGGATGTAGGTGCCGGAGCCAGCGCGGCGGTCAATAAGTCCCTGTTCCTGTAGTTCGCGCATGGCCCGCCCCACGGTGGGGCGGGAAACGCCAAAGCGTTTTACGAGTTGCGCTTCGCTCGGCAAACGGCCTGTTTTGCTATACTTTCCCGCGATGACCTCGGTGGTAAGCTGCCGTGAAATGGCACGGTGTTTGAGCAGGGCTTTCGTCATAAATGCTGTCAGTTGCTGATTAAGGCTGACCTTACAGCTTTATTTTGGAATGTCAAAATCACCCTTGCCTTCCCGCGGTTGAAAGTTTCACACTCGCCATCACACATGAACACGCCACGCGACAACCCTCCCCCCGGAGCGCCCCTGCCAAGGGTCAAAATCGGAAGCGCGGCTGGCGGTGCATTGAAGATAAACTCCACGCTGCTTTGCGCTACGCTGGTCGCCGCTCTCGGCGGGTTGCTCTTCGGTTTCGATACCATAGTCATTTCAGGCTGCCAGAATCAGTTGAAGGCGCTGTTTCATCTGGATAGCTTTTGGCAGGGTTTCATGACGTCGTCGGCGATAATCGGCACGGTGATCGGTGCCCTGGTAGCCGCCCGGCCCGGTGATATCTATGGAAGGCGTGACACACTCAAGGTGGCGGGATCCCTCTATTTCATCTGCGCGCTGGGATGCGCTCTGTCGTGGGGATTCTGGTCGTTGATTGCCTTCCGGATCATCGGCGGAGTCGCCGTGGGCGCCTCGTCCGTCTTGGGACCGCTTTACCTGGCAGAGATTTCACCCGCCCAGTGGCGGGGCCGCTTAGTGTCCTTTTTTCAGTTCAATATCGTGTTGGGCGTATTGCTTGCGTTTGTCTCGAATTTCGGTCTCGGCACGCTGGGCCTGGGTGAGGCGGAATGGCGTTGGAAGCTAGGCGTTCAGGCCTTGCCTGCGGCGGCCTTTTTCGTCCTGTTGTTTTTCATCCCGCGCAGTCCGCGCTGGCTGATGTTGAAGGGAACGGAAGGAGAAGCGGAAAAGGTTTTGCGCAGTTTGGGTACAATGAACGTGCCGGCGCAGATGGCCGCGATTCGGGAGTCGCTGCATCAGGAAATTCACGGGAAGGCGGAGCCGCTGTTTTGCCGCGCCCATGCCAAGCCCATTTTCCTGGCCATTACGGTGGCCATGTTCAACCAATTGGACGGCATCAACGCCCTCATGTATTACATGAACTCCATTTTCTCTATGGCGGGGTTCACAAAAGTCTCCGGGGACATGCAGTCCGTTGTTGTTGGAATCGCCAACCTGATTGCGACCATGGCGGGCATGGCGATCATAGACCGCGGAGGCCGGAAGCCATTGCTCATTTGGGGTGCCGTAGGCACGGGAGTGACTCTCGCCGGGGTTGCCTGGATTTTTAACGGCGCTGGGAATAACGGCCTGCTTCTCTGGCTGCTTGTGGGTTACATCATTTGTCATGCGTTCGGGCAGGGCGCAGTGATCTGGGTCTATATCAGCGAGGTCTTTCCAAACGCGGTTCGCGCCAAAGGACAGACACTGGGCAGCTCCACGCATTGGTTCATGGCTATGATTATATCATGGGCCTTCCCTAAGTTCGCCAAGGATGTGGGGCAACCCCACGCGGGCGCTCCTTTCACCTTTTTTGCGCTAATGATGATTGTGCAGGTCGTTGTGGTCTGGTGGCTCTTCCCCGAGACCAAGAGGATCTCCCTTGAAGATATGGAAAAAGAGATCGAAAGAAAACACCCATGACAGACTGGCAAACCGTCTCCGCCAGAGTGGTTGTGGGACATCGAGTCGCCTCAGGCCTCAATAAGAACCCGCGATTTCCCGGAGGCACCCTGCTCATGCAGGCTCCCTATTTTCTGGCCCGTGGATTCGACTTGGGCGTTTTTCACCGAGGCACGGTGAACGTCAGCATAGCTCCGCACTCGTACCAGGTGGCAAAGGCCCGCCACGCCTTCCACAATGTGAAGTGGCATCCGACGGAACCTGCCGAAGACTTTTCGTTCTTCGACTTCCGACTTTTGCGGCCAACCGGCCCTTCCATCGCAGGCTCCATTTACTATCCGCATCCGGAAACGAAACCGGAGCATTTCCAGCAGCCGGATGTGCTGGAGTTGCTGCTGCCTTTTGTGGAAGGACTTTGCTCTGGCGCAGAACTTACCTTGGAGATTCCATGCGACCAGATGGTCATCGATCCCCCAAACGCCCACGCGGAAACGAAGGCGCTGCCGAACCCTTGCGATCCCAAATCACATTTGCCTGAAACCTCATGAGAACTTGCTCCAAAAGCACATACTGCGCCTGTGTCATTGCTTTGGCTTTGAATCTAGCTTTCCTTGCCAACTGCGGCGCAGAGGATTTAGCGATAGGACATTTTACCAGCACAAATTATGGAGACTGGAAGTCGACAGGGACGGCGTTCGGGTCGAGACCTGCAACGGGCGAGCTTTTCTTCAAGTTTGGGCTTGAAAACGCGGCCGATAACCGAGTGGCTTGCAGCGAAATGGACGGAGACCGAGCAACGGGCGCCTTGATTTCGCCTGAGTTCAAGATCGCCCGGAAATACATTTCATTTCGCATCAGCGGCGGTGATTACGAGCATGATACGTGTCTGAACCTTCTTATCGATGGCAAGCCCGTCAAAAGTGCTGTTGGCTGGAGAAGCAACCGCTTGGTGCCGGCCAGTTGGGATGTGAGCCAATTTCTCGGCCAAAATGCGCAGGTGCAAATAGTGGATCAGGCGAGCGGCGAGTGGGGGCACATCAATGTGGATCAGATTGTTCAGACAGAAAAACCCGAGCGGCTGCCCGTGGTGACCGAGCCACTCTACCTGGAAGCACTGCGTCCACAGGTTCACTTCACCGCGCGCCAATGGACGATGGATCGCCTGAATCCCGGTCCCAAGGAGGAAGGCTGGCTCAATGACCTCAACGGCTTGATTTACTACGACGGGGAGTACCACCTCTTCGCGCAGCGTTGGTGGAAATGCTGGCTCCATGCGGTCAGCCGCGACTTGGTTCACTGGACAGAGCTGGAGCCCGCATTTTGGGAGGAGAAATCTGAAACCGGTGATCAATCTGGAACGTGCGTCGTGGACTACAATAACACTTCAGGCTTGTCCCCCGACAGAGCCACCCCGCCGATGGTCGCCTTCTGGTCGCGCAATGACAATCGCACGCATTGCATTTCCTACAGTCTGGATCATGGGCGCACCTGGAAGCGCTATGAGAAAAATCCAATCATGGTTTTCCCGGAGCGCGACCCGAAGGTATTCTGGTACACTCCCGGCAATCATTGGGTCATGATGCTATATGGCGACAGCCAATACCATATTTTCACTTCGACAAATTTGTTGAACTGGAAAAACGAAAACAAACCCATCCCTGATAGCTTCGAGTGCCCGGACTTCTTTGAACTGCCCGTGGATGGAAACCGCAATAACATGAAATGGGTATTGATTCAGGGCAATGGAAGATACTCCGTCGGCAGCTTTAACGGCACGGAGTTCAAGGAGGAGACCAAACGCTTTTCTTGCGACATCGGCCCCAACTTCTACGCCACCCAAACCTGGGGCAATACCGAGACCGGAGATGGACGGAGAATTCAGGCCGCCTGGATGCGAGGCTCGTCCTTTCCAGAAATGCCGTTCAATCAGCAAGTGTCGTTTCCCTGCGAACTCACGCTTCGTAGCACGCCCGCTGGCCCCCGCATTTTCCGCCAACCGATCCGCGAAATTGAGCTGTTGCATGGTGGACAGGACACTTGGACGAACCACACTTTGAATGCCAACGAGTCGATACCGTTGGAGCCCTCGGGACAACTGTTTCACATCCGGGCTGAAGTTGGCGTTCCGCCGGGAGCAAGGCTGACATTCAATATACGCGGCATCCCCGTTGTTTTGACTTCCAACACCCTCGTGTCTGGCGACAACTCCGCTTCCGTAGCGGACCGCATCAAGACGATGGAGATTTTAGTCGACCGCACCACCATCGAGGCTTTTGTCAATCAAGGTGAGATTTCATCTTCACGATTTGTGCTGCCCCATGAGAACGGTGTGTCTGTGAAAGCGGAGGGTGGTTCCGTCGTCATTGAGTCGCTGACGGTCTATCCGCTAAACTCGGCTTGGAAAAATGGATTGGATAATCAGTAGGGTATAATGGTGGATTGCACATTGCCAAAGCTGCCACTGACAGCGTGTGAAGTTGGCACGACAGCTAAATCGCATATTGCAAGAGAAACCCTTGCCGATGCTGTTGAAAGCTCCGATGATCTTTTGTGAATCTAATGCGAGCAATCCTAAACGACGGAAGGCCGCTCTTTAAACAGCGGCCGAATCGAGGAGTCTGGTACGGACAGAATTCCATAGACGAATTATTTGGATTAATTCCATGAAATCTTCCTCACTCCAGACCTTTGATATTCCAAGCCGGCCCAAAATGGATTCAATCCTGGATGATGTCTCGCGAGCGTCCGTGGCTGTGATCGGGGATTTTTGCCTGGACATCTATTGGACCATTGACCGCTCGGCCTCGGAAGTTTCCATTGAAACAGGCCTCAAAACGGAGCCAGTCCGACTCCAACGTTATACACCGGGAGGCGCCGGAAATGTCGCAATGAATTTGGTGGCATTGGGAATTCAGCAAGTTTATTCGGTTGGCGTGCTGGGAAATGATCCGTTTGGGCGCGAACTGAGGCGGCTGTTAGAAATTTCGCATGTCAACTGCAATTGTCTGATTGGGCAAGACGAAGGCTGGGCCACGCCCACTTACATTAAACCGTGCGTGGACAATCAGGAGTTGAGCCGGATCGATTTTGGGAATTTCAATTGCCTTTCGGAAGCGGCCGAGCGCGAATTGTTCGGGAAGCTGGAAGACATTCTAGGCAAAGTCTCCGTCGTCTTAATCAACCATCAAGTCACCGGGAGCATGCATGACTCCGAATCCTTTCGCCAACACCTGGAGCAGGTGATGAGCCGGCATCCCCATTTGACCTTTATTATTGACTCGC
>Ga0302324_100021040_pt1 | contig 12732 bp, 8 predicted proteins | sample Palsa_T0_1_FD_201949 | JGI IMG/M metagenome (GOLD analysis project Ga0302324, IMG submission 201949) | Peat permafrost microbial communities from Stordalen Mire near Abisko, Sweden - Palsa_T0_1 | ecosystem: Environmental > Terrestrial > Soil > Palsa > Peat permafrost | place: Sweden: Abisko...
CTCGATCACGAACTAGTCGAATGGGCCGCCGGTTTGTCGTCCACTTGGAAGCTTCGCGGCCGCCAGCAGAAGTATATTCTGTTGAAGCTGGCCGAACGCGTGGGCGTGCCGCGGAAAGCTCTCTATCGCAAGAAGCAGGGTTTCGCGCTTCCGCTCACTCATTGGATGCGCCACGAATTGAAAGACATGCTCATGGTGCTGATCGAACCCCGCACCTTGCAACGCGGATATTTCGAACCCGCCGCAATTCGCAAACTCATGGATGACCACGTGAATCGTGGCCGCGATTTGAGCGATCCCCTCTGGCGATTGCTGATGTTCGAACTCTGGCACCGCAACTTCCTTGAGAAGTACGTCTCCCCTGCCGGCTTGTTTTCTCTTCCGGTGGTCACGAACTCCCGGAGAAAAGTGCCGAACGCTCCTGTGTTAGCATCTGCCCAGGCAGGAGAATGACTGGGTGGGCGTTCCGAACGCGGACATCGTGACAACAATTTGTCTCTCCGATTCGGCGATCAGCCTGTTTTTGATGATCAACACCTTCGAAACAGGCGGATCGGAGCGCCAGTTCACCGCGCTTGCGCAAAATATCAGCGAGTCAACATTCCGGGTTCACTTAGGATGCGTGAGCCGACGCGGCCCTCTTGCCGACCAGGTCGGAGACGTCCATCAATTTCCTCTCGGAGGCAGCCTGTTTGGATGGAAGTCGCTGCGCAGTCGCCTCAACCTGAGTCGCCACTTGCGCAGCCGTCATGTTCAAGTCGCCCACGCCTTCGATTTCTACGCCAATTTGACGCTGATCCCAGCCGCCCGCTTCGCCTGTGTGCCGGTCATAATCGGTAGTCATCGCCAGCTCGGAGACTTGCTGACCCCCGCAAAGTTCCGCGCGCAAACCACCGCCTTTCGCTGGTGCGATGCGGTCACCTGCAATTCGCAAGCCGCCGCCGATCGTCTCGCCGCTGCCGGTGTGCCACATGAGAAGCTCGCCGTCATCGGAAACGCCTTGCTTCCCGCGGCCCTTGAACCTGCACCTGCCGCGTTGCCCCGCCGCCCCGATAAACTCCGCGTGGGCATGGTCGCGCGCATGAACGCGCACTATAAGAATCATGTCGGCTTTCTCCGCATCGCTGCCCAGATTCATCAATGCATGCCTGACGTGGAATTCCTGCTTGTTGGCGATGGCTCGCTGCGTCCGGAACTCGAGCAGCAAGCCGCAGCGCTCGGCCTCGGCGATCGCGCCATCTTCCTCGGCGATCGGCGCGACATTCCGGCTGTCCTCGCTTCTATGGACGTGGCGGTCCTCACCTCCGACTCCGAAAGCCTTTCCAATGCCATCCTTGAAGCCATGGCCGCCCGCTTGCCCGTGGTCGCCTACAACGTAGGAGGTAACGCCGAGTTGGTTAACGACCAGCGCGGGTTTCTTATCGATTCAGAGAATGAAAAAATCTTCGCGAATGCAATCCAACGCCTTCTCTCCGATGCCAATCTTCGCAAGCAAAAAGGAGAAAATGCCCGCCGCTTCGTAAAAGAAAACTTCGGAATTGATCGCGTGCGGCGCCGTTACGAAGATCTTTACATGACTCTTCTCAAGAAGAAACGCGGATCAAAGCTTATCCAATGAGCGGGGCGCCTAATCCACATTCGGGCAAACTTAAGGTAGCCATTGTCGCGCCGAGCCCACGTTATGTTGGTGGACAAGCTGTTCAGGCCGACCTGCTAATGAGCTCGTGGCAAAACGATCCCGAGTTAGAGGTCACCTTCCTCGCCATCGATCCACCGCTTCCTGGCCTATTCGCCTGGGCGGAGGGTATCCCTGTCCTGCGCACGTTTCTGCGCGAACCCATCTATTTTTTGCATCTCTGGCGAGACTTAAGAGAGTGTGACATTGCTCACATCTTCTCAGCGTCCTACTGGTCGTTCCTTCTTACGCCCGCGCCGGCTTGGTTCTTCGCAAGGCTGCGCGGCAAGAAGAGTATTATCAACTATCGCAGCGGTGAGGCACGCGACCACCTGCAACGCTTTCGCACCGGAAAATTTGTCCTTTCGCGGGTCGATCAAATCGTAACGCCCTCCCGCTATCTCGTCGACGTGTTCCGCGAATTCGGATTGAAAGCCATCGTCGTCCCCAATCTTATCGATCTGACGCAATTCCACTATCGCGAACGGCATCCTCTCCGACCGCACCTAGTCTGCACACGGGGCTTCTCCGAATATTACAGCCTGGATGTAGTCGTCAAAGCGTTTGCGGAAGTTAAGAAAGAGTACTCGGAGGCACAACTCGACCTGGTGGGCGGCGGCCCGCTCGAGTCTGCGATCCGCAAGCAAGTCACCGACCTTAAACTTACCGGTGTGAACTTCGCTGGAGTAGCTTCTCGCCAGCAGATCGGAAGGTATTTCGATCAAGCCGACATCTTCATCAACGCGTCATGGCTCGACAACATGCCCGTTTCGCTTATCGAAGCCTTCCGAGCCGGCACGCCCGTAGTCTCAACCTCGCCCGAGTCCATACCCTATCTGGTAAAGCACGAGTGCACCGGATTGCTCTCGAAAGTCGGTGACGAGAAAGCGCTAGCGGCTAACGTGATCCGCCTGCTTCGCGACACCGCTCTGGCCGACAAGCTAGCAAAGAATGCCTACGAAGAGTCTCGACAATATACCTGGGAAGTAGTCCGCGAGCAGTGGCTCAAGGTGTATCGAGAACTTGCGCGGAGTCGGTAGGGAATGAAGGCCAGCAGGGATCCTTTGGAGACCTAACAGACTACAAGCCGTTCCATAAATGCGGAAGGGGGATGATGGCGCAAGTGATTTGCCGCGGCCTAGGGAATCGTACGTCCACAAAGGTGCGGGCTTGAGTTGTCTTACTTTATATGCTCATGGCAATAAAACATGGCGAGCTCAGATCCTACTTGATTGCGGGTCCGTCACGGCCACGACCCCTTGCGGTGAAATTGACTTCGAGACGGGTAGCTCGCCATCAAGAAAGACGCGTTGCCAGGTCTCGAGATTCAACAGACGCCAAATTCGATCGCCATTATCTCTGTGGCCTGCGCGATGTTCTGCGAATAACTTTCGCACGGCATCGCGCTCGATCAACCCCCGCTCCAGCGTGCGCGGCTCCAATATCATACTCTCTAGATCGTCGAGATGCGGTCCGGCCAACCAATAAACCCAAGGCGTAGGGAAACCCATTTTCTGACGGTACACAATCGAATGGGGAAGTAGATCCTCTACTGCTAATTTCAAGATATGCTTTCCGGAAAGGCCCTGAATCGAATACCGCGCCGGGATACGGGCCGTAAACTCCACCAGTATATGATCAAGGAAAGGAACCCGGCTTTCAATGGACGCGGCCATGCTCATCTGATCCTGCTTCATGAGCAACTCCACCATGTAGGTGCGAATGTCGGTGTACAAAAGCCGGTGGAGAAGATCGCCCGAGAACTTGTCCCAATAGGCCATGGAGCCGGTATAAGCGTTGCCGCTCAGTTCGTGCGCCCTTGGAGTGAGCAGTTCGCCTTGTTCCGCTGCAGAGAACGCGGAATAGAAATTATCGAAATAGAAAGATGGCCAGGACGCGCCATCCCTTCCCACAAACGTGTGTTCGAGCTTGCGCCGCAAACCGGAAGGCAGCACCCCACTCCCGATTCCGTCCCGTATCCACTGGCGGAAAAAAGCGGGAGTGAGCGAACGGTATAACCGGTCCATGCGGGAATTGGCCAGAGTCCAGGCATAGCGCGTATATCCGCCCAAGGTTTCATCGCTGCCTTCGCCGGTAAGGACGACGGTGACCCGTTCCCGCGCCAGCTTGGCCACAAAATATAGCGACAAACTGGAAGGCCAAACAATCGGCTCGTCCTCATGCCAAATCAGAGCAGGCAGCGCGGCGAAGAATTCCTCCCCGTTTAGCCGCACCTCATAGTGCCGGGAGCCGATATGTTGGGCCATCTGGCGCGCATAGGGCAGCTCACTGAAAGCTTGTTCTTCGTAGCCTACGGAAAAAGTCTCAATCGGTTCCCGCCGGATTTTGGTGGTTAAAGCGGCAATTACGCTGGAGTCTAACCCTCCGCTGAGAAACACGCCCAAAGGCACATCGCTCATCAGGTGGCTCGAAACGCACGTTTCGAGCAGCTCGCGATAAGTCTTGACGTAATAATCTCGGGGACGAACCTCTTCGTCCACGGGCACTGTGAGGTCCCAATAACATTCGATTTTCAGTTGCCCGCCGGCATCAACTTCCAACGTGTGCCCCGGAAGAAGCTTATTGATGCCAGCGAACATGGTCTGGGAGCCCGCCAGATACCCAAAGGCCAGATATTCCGCCAGGACGCCGGTATTCAACTCGGCTCGAATGCCGGGGTAGGACAGGATGGTTTTGATTTCGGATCCGAACAGAAGTTTTTCCCCGTCGTAACGATAATAGAAAGGCTTAATCCCCAGACGATCTCGTGCCGCAAAGAGGGTCTTCCGGCGGCGATCCCATATCGCAAAGGCGAACATCCCGCGCAAATATTTCACGCAGTCGCGGCCGTACTGTTCATACAAGTGGACAATCGTTTCCGTGTCGCTTCGCGTGCGATAGCGGTGACCGCGGGATTCCAGCTGGGCGCGCAACTTCATATGGTTATAGATTTCGCCGTTGAAGACGACCCAAAGGCTCTCGTCCTCGTTCGCGATTGGCTGATGGCCGGTCTTTACATCGATGATGCTGAGCCGCCGCATGGCAAGACCAACATTCCCCTCCACGAAAAACCCATCGTCATCGGGGCCGCGATGCGCGATCTGGCGATTCATGGTGGCGAGAATGCCCCGGTACACATTTTGACTCGCGTCGGGATAGAAAATGCCGCAGATTCCGCACATAATTAACGATCCGCCTCGTCGCTTTCCTGGGGAACTGTCTCTCCAGCTTCAAAGGATTTCCTCATTGTCTCCTGCGAAACAAGGATATCGTCTTCCGAACAAACCACCTGCATCTTACCGTCGGAATAGATGATTTCACATCGGAGCACGTGCTTGGGAGAAGAAACGATCCTGTTCCCGCGAAACTCCACATGTGTGCCATTACAGAAGACTAGAAGATTCAACTTTCCATTGCTGCTGCAGCAGTACAAAAATTCGGCATCGCTCTTCCATCCATGAAACGTCCAGCTTTTGTTTTGGGCAAATATAAAGCAATGCTCTTCCCGATTGTCGATAAAGCGATAAACGCTCATCCGTGGAGAAGATGAAACCTGCATCAACTGAGCTTGCGCATCTGCCTCTTCGGGCGACATGACCATGGGCGCAAGCAACGTGGCGAACTCGGCAGGAAGCGTTGTCACGGTCGTGAATCGAACTTCGGTTGCCGGTTCTTTCAATCCATATGCCGCCGACCATGTGCCTTGCTCCACGGTCTTGGACCAGCTTTGTCCCGCTGGGGAAAATAAGGCAATCCCGCTTCTTATCCCGGAGGAGAAGAAGCGGCCTTCGGCTGGCCTCGATGAAAACAGCTCAGGATTGAGATGCCAACGGAGATCGAGTTGATGCTTGCCGGTTCCAAGCATTAAATCCCGGACCAGCCAGAATTTCGGCCTTCGAAAAAACACCCATCTTCGATGAATGGCCGGATTCTCCAGCCCGGAATAGCCGTCGTGACTTCCGACAAACAAATCGAAAGTCTGTCCGCTGATCCAATTTTCAGCCTTGGCTCTGGTGAGACTTTTCCACGCAAAAGGTCCATTGGGTTCTGACTGATTCCGCCCATCCAATTCGAGGGTGTTGTGGGCGGCCGTACCGCGAAACTGGTCGCGTTCCGTTCCAGCACTCACATATTCATAAGTGCCTGGATCTCCGAGCAACTCACGTTCCTCGGCATGCAGAGTCAGACTCAGAGCATCGGCATGTCCGTGTCCAGCCGCGAGCGCGCCTTGCGGGCCAGCATCGATGACGGCTTGCAGTTTCCTCTCGCTACAGCTCATCACGTACAAACCAGTCTCGGGCAAAGCGAGCGAACTCATGCCTGGTTGTTTTGCTTCGATGCGATCGAATTCCGCCACTCCCTGTTCCCCTAGTAGCCAGAGTGTCTCTTCGCGCAGCCCTCCAGCTAGCGATTTGAAATCGCCGCGGCCAAACAAGACGGCGCCCGTGGCCAGTGGATCGGAAAGATGCTCCGCGCGATTCCGCCGCGGATCAAAGACGCGACCGGCATCATCGTCGCCCCATCGCGTCGGAGCGCCCGCCCGACACAGCACCGCCAGCGCGTCCAACATATGCTCAAGTCTGCGATTGTATTCTGGAGGGAATGGCATGTCGTTCAGCGAGGCCAGCACGCCGGTATGTAAAAGAAAGTCTAGAGCGTAAACATGGTAATAAGTGGACTGTTCGAAATAAAATCCATCCGGCCTTACCTGTCGCTCCGATTCCCGCAGCACGATCTCCCATCCCCGCCGCTTCCAACGCGAAGAGGAGCGTAATTCGGGGCAAAGCGTTCCGATGAAAAACAGCGCTACCCCTTCGCCCAGCAGGTGAGTATTGGGTGAGAAATACGTGGAAAGGTAAAGTTCAATATGGCGTCCACTCAGTGCCATCGCACGCAGCCATTGTTCTCGGAACTCCGCTGTCATGGCCGGAGTTCCCTCCAGCAGGAAGTACACCCACAACCAGGAAAGGCTGCGAAAGGCGACTTCCAGGCTGCTCGCCCAATTGATTCCCCGGGGGTAAGGATTCTCTCTTTGCCAGTGCCTCCACTGAGCAATCAATTCGGAGGCAAACCGATAATCGTCGGTGAGCCGATAGGCCTTGGCCAACGTCACTAGATGCTGATGACGGTTCAGCTCCCACGTTACCTTCGCATCCCCCACCGAAGCGAAATCCAAATAGCGGATCTTGAACCACAGATCGCGGGGCGCCCGTTTTCCATGCACCCGGTCGGAATGCCAGTCGATTTCCCGGCCATAATCGAGATCTTCGTAGCCCAGCAGGTCGAAACGATGCCGGCAAATCTTCTCGGCTTGCTGGGCAATCATTTCTACCTGCTGCGGCATTCGCTCACGCAACAAATCCATCGATCGCTGAATGTCTTCGCTGCGGAAAAAGAACCTTGGCGATCCAGCCTTTGTCCGACGAAGCTCGCCGCGGGACGGATCGGTACCGAGCCCAAATGAGATTGCATCTGCACGCTTCTGGAGTTCCTGACGGATCCGATCCGCGAGTTCCACCCGGTCCATCGACGCAATCCGCCCTAGGATCCCGAATCGATTTTTCTTTGCTTGCTTTTCATTCGACATGCACGATCCTGGACTTCACCGTCGCCGCCATCCCGGGCAGGTCAATCCGCCATCTGACCCGCGCCGCCGCGATTCCTCAGTTACCGGCTTGATCTGGGTGGGCCAGCCACACATGCGAGGAGGATAGTTACCAATCTGTCGAGTTTTTACCATGGAGATCAAAAGGGGTACTTTTCCCAGCTTGTGAGCGCATCGGTCACCTCTGTTTGGTTATACTATCAGCAAGCCTTCCGTTGTGGACATTGGATGGCGAGTCTCCGGACTTTTCAGGTTACACCTTGTTAATTTGCGAAGTTGCTGAAAATAAACTATTAATGGATACAATAGCGCACTCTGTGGCAACGGCATTGGGGCTGGGCAGTCCAGTCTTTGATTTGCATTCCAAGAATCAGTTTTGAGGAGATTCGATCACACGCATGAATCGCTCCGTTAGCGTATTCGGCTTGGGATACGTTGGCACGGTAACCGCCGCCTGTCTAGCCTACCGGGGCAACAATGTCATTGGCGTCGATCTGAACCGGACCAAGGTCGAGGCCATCAATTCGGGAAACAGCCCCATCGTGGAACCGCGGGTAAGCGAAATTATCGCCGAGTCTCACAAGGCCAACCGGCTGCATGCTACCAGTTCGGTGGAAACGGCGGTTCTGAATAGCGACATTTCCTTCCTTTGTGTGGGCACGCCCAGCCTACGCAATGGAAAACTTGACCTCGGAAACATCGAACCGGTTTGCCGAGAAATCGGCGAAATCCTGAAGAAAAAAAATTCATTCCATCTGGTTGTACTGCGCAGCACTGTGCTGCCTGGGACAGCTGAGACCATCGTGGTGCCAACGCTGGAAAAAGCCAGCGGTAAATCCATCGGCCGGGACTTCGGCGTCTGCGTCAATCCGGAGTTCATGCGCGAAGGAACGGCAGTGGCGGATTTCTTGGAGCCGGCCATAACCATCATCGGCGCAGCCGACCAAGCCCATAGCGCCTTAGTCCGCGAACTTTATGCCTGGGCACCCGGCCGCACGTTCGAGACTTCATTCCGTTCGGCGGAAATGGTGAAGTATGTCTGTAATGCATGGCACGCCGTGAAGGTAGCGTTTGCCAATGAAATCGGCACGCTGGCCCGCGAACTGGAAGTCGATGCCGAATCTGTGGTGGAGATTTTTACTTCGGATACCAAACTCAATATTTCACCCACTTACTTGAAGCCTGGATTCGCTTTCGGAGGATCCTGCCTGCCCAAGGACGTGCGCGCTCTGAACTATCGGGCGAAAGAACTTGATTTAAAACTGCCTCTACTCGAATCCATCATACCGAGTAATGAGGAACATCTGGTGCGCGCCGTGGAGATGGTGTTGCGGACCGGCAAACGCAAAATCGGAATGCTCGGCCTCAGCTTCAAAGCGGCTACCGATGATCTCCGCGAAAGTCCTCAAGTTCAATTGGTAAAACGGCTGCTCGGAGAAGGGCTCGAGATCCGGATCTGGGACGATAATGTTTCGCTCGGTCGGCTGATCGGATCCAACCGCGAATACATCGAGCAAATTATTCCTCACATCGGATCCCTTCTGAGTACAAATTTGGAGGACGTGCTGAGGGACGCCGAGGTAGTGGTCATTGGCACACGCGGCCTTGACCGGGACTTTCTGCAAAAGAGCATTCGCCGGAATCAAGAAGTCATCGATCTGGTCAATCTGGAGAAAGCGCGCCGTCCCCAGACTACGGCGGCCTATCAAGGAATCTGCTGGTAACTTTTCCCCATGAAAATCCTTTGGGTCAAGGCTGGCGGACTAGTTCCTCCCGATACAGGGGGAAAAATCCGCAGCTACAACATTCTCCGCCAGCTGGCCAAGTACCACGCGGTCACTTTCTTTTCCTTCTATGCGGCTCATGAAAATGATGTCCATGCAGAACTTAGCCAAATTTTTCAACGAGTGATCCTGGTCCCTTTGGACCTATCTCCCGCAAAGAGCGCCGGTGAGTTACTGGATTATGCCGTCCATCTTTTCTCGCGCGAACCTTATAACTTGATAAAGTATTGCCGACCTGTCGTTCGCAAGAAGCTACGCACCTTGCTGCAGGAAGAAACATATGATGTCATCCTGTGTGACTTTCTGGTGGCAGCTGGAGCCATTCTTTGGGACTGGCCGTGCCCCAAAGTGCTCTTTACCCACAACGTCGAAGCGGTCATCTGGCAACGTCATTATGAGGTGGCTAGAAATCCTTTGTGGAAGGCTCTATCGTGGCGTGAATGGAAGAGAATGGAGGCGGCAGAACGAAGATATCTGCAAAAGGCCGATCACGTTCTTACCGTTTCGGAAAATGATCGGGCGGCTTTCGCCAAGTTTGTGGACCCTCAGAAGATAACCGTGATGCCCACCGGCGCTGATACGGAATTCTTTCAACCAAGTGGAGAAAAGGAGATCCCCAACTCGCTGGTCTTCACAGGATCGATGGATTGGCTTCCCAATGAAGATGGAATTTTCTATTTTGCCAACGAAATTTTTCCCTTGATCCAGCGGCAAGCTCCGGATGTTACATTGTGTATTGTAGGCCGTAAGCCCTCGCGGCGCCTGCAAGATTTAGCCTCCCGTCTCCCGAATATCCAATTGACAGGATGGGTCGAAGATGTGCGGCCTTACCTGGCGCAGCGCGCTGTGTGCATCGTTCCCCTTCGCATCGGAGGGGGGACTCGACTGAAGATTTTTGAGGCCATGAGCATGGCCAAAGCTGTGGTCTCAACTTCAATCGGTGCGGAGGGATTGCCGGTAAAAAACGGCGAGCACCTCCTGATTGCGGATGGCCCGGCCAGCTTTGCCGAGAGTACACTCCGGTTGCTCGGCAATGCTTCGCAACGCGCACGGATCGGGCAGGCAGCTCGACATCTGGTTGAGGAGAACCATAGTTGGGGCACGGTTTCAAAGGGTTTTGCTCAGGCACTCGAAAACGTGGCGAACGGGGTGCGCCAAAGCTAGCTTATATTGGGTTCCACGCAACCATGGCCAGGGCGCATCGAGGTTGACACGAGAGGGCGGCGGACGTATCGTTTTCCACAGAAATGGAGTTGAAGTCGGAAATTCTAGTTTTGGTGGATCCAAACAACAGGCCTTCCTAGTATGTTGAGAGCGAGGTTTGCTGTGCAAAAAAAGATCATCCAGTTGGAGTTTAACGAGCTCTGTCCGACACTGGTAGACAGTTTTATCGCGGAGGGTCACCTGCCGAACTTCGCGCAGCTGAAGAGTCAATCCTACGTATTCACGACGGACGCCGAAGAGAAGGCACCGAACCTGGAACCGTGGATTCAATGGGTCACGGTCCACACAGGACTAAGCTTCACGAATCACCGGGTATTCGACTTGGGGGACGGTTACAAATTAAAGGTCCCGCGCGTATGGGACATCGTCGGTCAACACCGCAAGAAAGTGTGGATCTGCGGAAGCATGAATGCTTCGTTCCAGAAGCCGATTCAAGGGTTTATCCTGCCGGATCCGTGGTCAACGGGAGTGCATCCGTACCCAGAAGGGCTCTTCGACAACTTCTATAACTTCATCCGGGCAAATGTTCAGGAACATACCCGGGCCAGCGTGCCCGTTTCAAAGGCCGACCAGGTGCGCTTCCTCACCTTCATGACGACGCACGGTATGAAGCCGAAGACCGTTACTTCGATCATTAAGCAGCTCCTGGGAGAGCGCGGTGGCTCGAATCGATGGAAGCGAGCAGTGATTCTTGACGAGTTGCAGTGGGACGTTTTTTCCTGGTTCTGGCGGCGTGAAGAGCCTACATTTGCTACATTCTTTCTCAACTCCACTGCGCACTTCCAGCACATTTACTGGCGCAACATGGATCCGTCGGTATTTAGTGTGAAGCCCAGCCACACCGAGCAGGAAGAGTACGGCAATGCCGTGCTGTTTGGTTATCAAAAAATGGATACGGTCATTGGCAAGTGCCTGAAGCTGATGGATTCCAATACGATCGTGGTGTTGGCAACAGCGCTGAGCCAGCAGCCATGCCTGAAGTACGAAAATTCCGGCGGCAAGGAATTCTATCGGCCGGAGGATCCGGGCGAACTGTTCGAATTTGCGGGGTTTGGTGGAGATCCCGAATTCGCGCCTGTCATGTCCGAGCAGTTCCGTCTGCTCTTCGCTTCGGAAGCCGAGGCGAGCGGCGCGGAAAAAGCGCTTCTTGGGCTCCGCATGGGGAACCATCCCGTGATGCTGGCCCGCGCCGAGGGCAAGGAGGTTTTCGCCGGCTGTACGATTTTTGAACGGGTTCCGCCCGATTCGATGATCGTAAACAGCGAAGGGGTCGCTCGCCTGTTCTACGAACTGTTCTACAACTGCAATCTCGTGAAGAGCGGGATGCATCATCCCGATGGGATTCTCTGGATCTCCATGCCCGAGCGCACTTCGCACTTCCAGAAGGAACGAGTCTCGCTTCGGACTGTGGCCCCGACCATGCTTTCGCTACTTGGTTATCCGGCGCCCGATTTTATGGAGTTGCCCCCTCTTTCAATGCCGACGGTGCTCGAGCCGGTTCCGCTGGCGGGAATCAGCCGATAAGCGTCACAGAATGTTTCGGCCGCTCCGAGATCAACCAGGGTGACAATACCCGTGCAACCAAGCGCGCGAGGTATGCCTCTCTCCCCGTGAAATGAAGCTGAGAATTCGCCTTAAGATCAGTTCCCGTAGGCCACAACGCGGGGAAATATGTGATCTTATGCCTGATGTATCGTACTTGAGATGTAATTGCAATTGTGTATTTGTGTTCGCCGCAACCTTTTAAATCAATCGCCGTGAATGAAATGAGTACGGCGGTGCACTGTTTCGTGGCACTTCGCACACAATGTAATTAGATTCTGTATCGTATCATCCCCAAGGCGGCTGCGTGATTTCACATGGTGAACGTGCAAATCGTTGGACGTGCCACAGCGTTGGCAGCGCCACCCGTCTCGTTTAAGCACTTGATTGCGAAGGACCTGGTACTCAGCCATCGGGAGCTTCAACCGCGGCGTTTTCTGATGAAATCTACTCATATAATCTCCGTTGGGCCCCTGGTGAGTTCTCTTGGAAGGGGCACTCACCCGAGGCTGCACGGTGTTGTGGCGAGAGTCATTTTCTGGGCTGCATTTCTAACGTAGCTCCCGCAAGAAAATCAGCGCAGATCATTTCCAGGCAGTAGCCTCGAGATTTATCAGTCCCGAGCATGAGAGCCGCTGTCTCGAGGGCTTGCTCGACCACGGGCAACTGACTTTTGTAAAGCTTGAAGTAGATGATCTCCGAAAGCTCGGTTTCTTGGCCCGTGAGGTGGCGTTCTACCTCTCTTTTGAATGTATCTTTCGGTAGCTCCTGGGCTTTGTGCAACCAGGTTGCACAATCGAAGTCACGTCCGTCTCGGCGCGCCACTTTGGCCATCTCCGTGGCCTTAGTCCAACCGATCTCTCGAAGACGTTGCTTTGGAATCCGCGTCAAATTCTCGTGAA
>Ga0302324_100021041_pt1 | contig 12731 bp, 9 predicted proteins | sample Palsa_T0_1_FD_201949 | JGI IMG/M metagenome (GOLD analysis project Ga0302324, IMG submission 201949) | Peat permafrost microbial communities from Stordalen Mire near Abisko, Sweden - Palsa_T0_1 | ecosystem: Environmental > Terrestrial > Soil > Palsa > Peat permafrost | place: Sweden: Abisko...
CTGGGCGCGGCCGCATGGACCGCGACCATAGCGCTCACGGTCAAACTGTCAAAGATATCTACCTCTATCCGCTGGTGCGAGACGCGCGGCGTCGATTATGCCGCGACCTCACGTGGTAAACAAATACTCCCAGTTTTCCCGGTACGTGCCGTCGAGCGGCGGCTACTATTCATTCGCCACTCGCGGACTCGGGAGCCGTGCCGGTTTTATGGCGACGTGGAGCTACCTGATCTACGAGATCCTCGGGGCCGCCGGAAGTACAGGTTTTCTTGGCTACCTTATCTCCGAAATGTTGAAGATGCAGTTCCATGTGAACATCCCATGGTGGTTTCTCGCGTTGGCCACAACTGCCCTCATCTGGACGCTCACTCACCATGGCGTTCAACTTTCCGCGCGGATCTCGGCGCTCTTGGGCGGCCTCGAACTGCTCATTATGCTGGCGCTTGGAGTCACGTTCCTGGTTCATCCCGGACCCGGTTCCACCTACCTCGCGCCCCTAACGCCCTCTTCATCTCCCCACCACTTCGGGGGTATCCTGGCCGGCATGGTTTTCTCCATCCTCGCGCTTAGCGGCTTCGAGGCCCCAGCGCCGCTCGCGCAGGAAGCCCGTCTTCCCGGCAAGTTTATCGGCCAGGCCATCATGCTCTCCCTGGGTAGTATCGGTATCTTCTACATCTTTACTTCCTATGCGAGCGCCATCGGCTGGGGCGCCGGCAACATGGCCGCCTTCGCCTCCGATCCCAATCCCTATTACGTTCTCGGCCATGCGCTATGGGGCGCGGGCTGGTGGTTCGTCGTCCTCGCTATCATCAACAGCGCCGTCGGCGTCGGTCTTGCCTGCACCAACGCCGCGTCGCGGGTGATGTACACGATGGGTCGGGCGGGCACGCTCCCTGCAGGTTTCGGGCGTATCCATCCCATCCACCGGACACCTGCGTTCGCGATCGCTTTTACACAGATAGCCGGAATGGCGGCAATCCTGCTCGTGGGCTTGTTGTTGCGCCCCGATTACATCTTTGGTTTCCTGGAAACCATTGCCACGCTTGGGGTCATCGTCCTCTACGTCATGGCGAACCTGGCCTTGACACGCTATATGCGCAGCGAAAAGCCGGCCAATTTCACTGTTTGGCAACACGTAGTGGCCCCATGGGTCGCCACCCTGGCTCTGCTGCCTGTCCTCCTTGTCACGGTCTACCCGGAACCCTCCTGGCCCTACAACATAACGCCGTACCTGTTTGTGGTATCGCTCGTCGTCGGATTTGCCTATATGCAGTGGCGCGAGTGGCGCAACCCCGGAGCCCTGCGCCGGGGCGCAATGATGCTCATTCGCAGCGGAAGCGCCGGCGAGGTCGGGGCGGAACGAAACGAACCCGTAGGCGGCGATCTCACTCTCGGATGATACTGCCCCGAGGCGAGCATCGTCGCTGCCGGCAACAGTTGCGCGGGACCTCGCCGCTACGCACGTCCCACGCGATCCCTTCGGCCGTGGAACCCCGCCACGCGGTACGCTGGTGGCCATAGGAGGCGATCATGCGCCGCGCTTTATTTTTCTCTGTCCTGGTTGCGAACGCGACCGTTGCGCAGCAGCCCTTATTCCGTGTCGTGGATCTTGATGTTGGCGCGACGGAGCGAGTCCAGGTCGCGGATGGCAAGAGCGTGACCGTGAAGCTGCTCTCGACCAGTGAGACGCGCGACCGGGTCCGTTCCGCCATCCGCGATGCTCGCGTGGACGTGGAGATTAATGGCGCAAGCGCGACGCTTTCCTGCGGCAATTACCATCTTCCGGTGGCCGTCGGTGGCGCGCAAGTAGACTGCGCAGTCACCAAAGCCTACTACCGCGACACCAACGCCGACCGCTGGGCGCTGGTCAAAGACGCCCGCCTGCGCCTCTGGCCCGCCTCGTCGCCGTACATGCCGGCAAGCTCTTTTGTCTATCCGGTCCGGCAGCGCTGGTTCGCCACACGAACGCAAATGGCCAACGAGCCGACCTACGTGGACGGCGGTGAGAGTATCGGCTCGCGCCGGATTTACTATCACTCAGGCCTTGATATCGGGGGTGCCGAGCGAATGGTGGATGTCCTCGCTGCGACCAGCGGTCTCGTGGTGGGAGTTGGAACAGCCGTGGTCGACAGCGAGAAAGACAACGCCAGTCTTGACCGGCAGTACAACGACACCATTTGGGTATTGGATGAGCGCGGCTGGTACCATCGCTACACGCACCTATACTCGTTTGATCCGTCGGTGAAGCTGGGCGGACGGGTGGAAATGGGACAGAAGATCGCCACGCTGGGGAAGGAGGGCGGCAGCGGCGGCTGGTCGCACCTGCACTACGAGATCCTCAGCCGACAAGCATCCGGCAGATTGGGGACCCTCGAAGGCTATGCGTTCTTGTGGGAGGCCTACTTGCGGCAATACAAGCCGCACGTGATTGCCGTCGCGCGGCCTCACCAGGCTGCACTCGTTGGGGAGAAAGTGTTGCTGGATGGCTCGCGGTCATATAGTGACTCGCGCATCGCACGGTTCGAATGGACTTTCACGGAGGGCGGGAACGCCTCGGGACAGAGTGTCGAGCGGATCTACTCCCAGCCCGGCACCTACAGCGAGATCCTCAAGATCACCGACGACCGGGGCCGCACGGACTACGATTTCGAGACGGTCAATGTGCTCGATCCGCAGCATGAGGAGCAGACACCTCCGTCCATTCAGGCGGCCTACTGGCCAACTACGAGCATTGCTCCAGGAGCCTCGGTAACCTTCAAAGTCCGCACGTTTGGCACTACGGATGGGGAGGAGACTTGGTCCTTTGGCGACGGCGCCACCGCCCGGACGAAGTCAGACGGTAATGTAGCGCCTCACGCGAAGAACGGATTCGCCACCACAACTCATGTTTTCCAAAAGCCGGGAGATTACATCGTGCGTGTGGAGCGCGTCAACCGGTTGGGCCAGAAGGCCATCGCGCATCTCTTTGTGCGAGTGGGCGACGCCGAAGCAACGACGGTTTCAAAGAGGTAGTATTATGCCGATTTGTTCGTCCGGGCGAATGGATCGTGACGCCACGACCATGCGCCCAACCGGATCGTTGCAGCGCTCCGGATTATTATTGCTCGTCACCAGTTGACCAGATCGCCGTTTACGGCCAATCGCGAAGATCAACACGTCATCGCACATCGGAAAACGCTGCGCGACCACGCCGGAGTAATGGGATGGCGTAAGTTCAACCGCTTGGGCGAAGCGTAGCCGGTAGTTAGACCGCCGTTACATGTTAATTCGCAGGCTCAACGCTGCACTGCAGGAGATCGCAGGAGATATGTCTCGCAACCACCTGACTACTAAGTGGCAGCTAACTCGGGTGTTAGTTCTTGGTCCATATCTGTCCGCGATGTCCCGGCTCATGTCCTTTTTTGGGACGACCGGAAGCCGGTTGAGCAATGAGTCGAGCTCACGCAAAAAGGTTCGGCCTGACGTCCGACCAATGCACCATCCATCGATTTCCCAGAAGCCGTCTCCGAACCATTTCATCCGGGCCAAAGTTGTGGCTATGAAGCTCACGATCGAGTCGACTGCGAAGTCCACGGGCGTTGGATTGGCGAAGTACCGGAATTGAACGTCCTCCAGTACGGCGAATCCAGGCAGGACGCGATTCAGCGAGCGCAGTCGGCCGCGCGGGGGCCTCGCAAGATCATGAAAAAGGACGGGTGGGTAGACTATCCATTCTACCGGCTCAGTGCGCGGCCCTGTATCTCATTCGTGACTCCACAAAAACTGGGATGGATGCCGTCGCAGCTCGTTCCAAAGCGCGGCTACCAGCTTTCTCCGGCCGCTGGTATCCAGGTTCCTCGCGCGTATAGCCAACCACAAACCGAGCGCGAAGGACACGCTGAAGTTCAGCAGTCCGGTCGCCGCCAGACCGAGCAGGGCCCAGAACACATCGCGCCAGGGCAGTGGACCTGACCATGCGAGCGAGCTCACATCATAAGTGAGCGATGCGCTGGCCAGGGTGATGTGCCGAACCTCGACCGGCACGCCGGCGAAGACGCTCACCAGCGGAAGCAGACCAAGCAGCAGGCCCAGGCATGTATAGCCAACTATGCCGCTGAGGTGATGTTCGACGAAGCGCCCCAGTTCCACAGCCGATGCCGTGCCGAAAGATCGCCGCAGTCTCCGGCTCTGTGCCAGGGCCGCCGGCAGCCGGTTGAGCGCCATCCAGTTGGCGGTCCATCCGGCGGCCAAACTGGAAAGCCACAGGAAACATCCGGTAAGAGCGGCAAACGGGATAGTCAAGGAGTGCAACAGATGCATGGATTCGAGACCATGCATCGCGGCCTCGTGTGTGAGGAAAGGATTCCCGTTCTTCCATTGAATAAAGACGTCGATCAGGAGTGACAAGGGAATAGCGCCGAGCAGGTTTCCCACTGTCACAATGGCCTGCGTGCGGGTGATCGCGGCAACCAGGCTCATTTCGGCGTGCATTCCATCTTCCTTCTCCATCGCGCTGCAAAGAGCCGCGGCCGTCATGGACGGCATCTTGGAGGCCAGACTCCAGCCCAGAAGTTGCATCAGCACAAAGCTCGCGGTGTAATTCAGGCTTATTGCGATGCCTGTCCACAGCGGCGCGAGCGCCATCCCGGTAAAAAGGTATTTGAACAAGGCGGTGAAGGCCGTGATCCCTCCGGCCCCCACGGCTCCGTAACCCATCTTCCACCACTCGGAGCGCGATCCGGCAATATAATGATCCCCGCTCTTGCCTGTGTGCGTTACGATCTGGCGCGCGAGGCGGTTCACACTGTTACGGACCAGAGTGTGAATGCCACGCTCTTCGGCGAAACCGCGGATCAGCATGGACCCGAACTCGCGCCCGTCTTGCTGGCCGGAGCCTATGCGCAACAGCACGTCCATTCTTTCCAGTTGCGCGATGGCCAGATCCAGTCGAAAGACGAGGTCAGAGGAAACGCCCTCCTCCTCCAGGCGCGCGAGCGATCTGCCGGCGGAAATTCGGCAATTCAGAATGACTTTTTGTAACTCATCGCGGGTCTCGACGCTGCCGCCCGTTCGAGCGTAGCGGCCGGCTGCATCCTCCAGGTCGAAGAAGGGAGACTCGCCCTCATGCCTGTGCGGCATCACTTTCATGACTCCCCTCGACAATCCGATTGCCGCGGCCCGTATGGCCAGCAGACGCATGGCCACGGGGAAATGGCCGGCCTGATTGCCGAGCAGTTCGCGCCACTCGGATACGTCCTGGTTGCTGAGGCCGGCGATCCACTTCGCATCCGCATCGTTCAGGTTCGCCGTGTGAAGCGCCGTATACAGGTCCAGCTCATCTTCCAACTGCGGGAGCATGCGCCGCTTGAGGCGCGCCATCAGCTCTCGCACGATGGAGGTCGCTTCCGGCAATCCCGCCTCGGAAAACAACCTCGGAGGGAACGCTTTCACCCATATGAGTTGGAATCTCTCCCGTATATCCGGGAGCTTCCGTATACCTTCCGCCAGATGGCGCAGGCGTTCGGTGCGCGCCTCCGGAGGTGCAACCTTCAGCCACGCCAGAGTGTTCTGCAGCCACTGGCGCTCGACCTCCTCGCTCTGGTCCAGCGGAAGGAGCGCGAGGGCTTGCACCGGATCGTCGGAGACGGCCTTCATCCCTTGATGATCGCGCAAAGCAGGTAAACTGGAGACCGATGGGCCACACCGTCCAGTTTCTTGTTCACCATGGCTATCTGTTGCTATTTTTCTGGATTCTGGCCGAGCAGGCGGCGCTGCCGGTGCCGTCGCTGCCGTTGCTGCTGGCCTGCGGAGCGCTGGCGCGCGTCGGCAAAATGGACTTGCGCCTGGTGCTGCTTTATGGCCTCGGGGCCTGCCTGATTGCCGACAACGTCTGGTTTCAACTGGGAAAGCGCCGTGGAGCGAAGATCGTGCACTTCATTTGCCGGATCGCGCTGGAGCCGGATTCCTGCGTTCGCCAGACGGAGAATGCGTTCGTCAAGTACGGCATGCGCTCACTGCTGGTGGCGAAGTTCGTTCCCGGTTTGAACGCGGTCGCCGCGCCGCTAGCCGGCAGCTCTGGCGCAAGAGTTGGACTATTTCTCTTATACGATAGCCTCGGCGCGCTGATCTGGATTGCCTCCTACGCCTGCATCGGCTACCTGGCCGGCGACCAGCTTGAAATCGTGGCCGCCTACGCGATGCGCATGGGTTCGGGGTTTGGGCTACTGATCGTGGGGCTGCTGGCGGCCTGGATCGCCTGGAAATTCGTGCAGAGGCGGCGATTTGTGAGAAAGCTGGCAGTCGCGCGCATCACCGCGGAGGAACTGTGGGACAAACTGCAAGCCGGCGAAAACGTCTTCATTATCGATGTGCGGAGCAGCCTGGAGGCCGAGGATAGTGGGATTCCGGGAGCGCTTCGCATTTCCACTGAAGAGCTGGCGGTGCGGCACTCGGAAATTCCGCGAGACCGCGATGTTGTTCTCTTCTGCACTTGACCGAACGAAGCTTCCAGCGCCCGTGCGGCGCTGCTATTGAGAAGGCAGGGAATTACGCGCGTGCGTCCGCTTCTGGGCGGAGTCGATTCGTGGCGCACTCTGATGGCGCGCGAGGCGCCGGCCGGATCGGAGTCCCGCGCCGCGCTCGAATAACGTCACCGTTTCCGTCCCGTGGCGTTCTCGAGGTTCAGTTCCCAGGTCTGGCCCACCAGGCGCTGGCCGAAGCTTTGGTGCGCCTTCTGTTCGGCGAGACGGAAGCCCGCGGCTTCGTAGATGCGCCGGGCGGAGATCAGTATATCGTTGGTCCACAGAATGATCTTGCGATAACCCGCCTGCCGCGCGAAGCGGATACATTCGTCGACCAACCGGCGGCCGATGCCGAGCCCGCGCGCGTGCGGCTCTACCAACAGCATGCGCAACTGGGCTACCCGCGCGGATTTCGCAATCAGGAATACCGAGCCCACGGGCGCGCCCTCGCGCTCGGCGATCCAGCATCGCTCGCGCTTGGGATTGTAGCGCTCGATGAAGCGCGCCACGATGCCGGCGACGAGTCCCTCGAATTTCTCGTCCAATCCGTATTCGCGCGCGTAGAGCACGCCGTGGCGTTCGATTACCCAGCCCATGTCTCCCGGCTGGCGGGGCCTCAGAATATAGTGTGCGGGGCGGCTCGGGCGGGGGAATTCCAGTCCCAATCCCAGTAGTTGACCGATGGTTTGCATCGCCTCGACCATGCGGTTTTGCTCGGCTTCGGAAAGGCCGCTCAACATCGTCCGCACCTCCTCGTGGGATCGCGCGTTCAGCCGGGCAAAGGCCGCGGACCCGCGCGCAGTCAGCGACAACAGGCTTTGCCGGCCGTCCCTGGCGGCGCGCTTTTTGCGGATGAGCCCGCGCCTCTCGAAGTCGCGCAGGATGCGGCTGAGATAGCCCGCGTCGAGGTTCAGCCCCAGGCGCAAGGCCGAGGCTGTGGGCTTATCCCGCTGCGCCAGCTCATAGAGTACGCGCGTCTCGGCCAAAGAAAATGGACTGCGCAGCAAGCCCTCGTTCAATACGCCGATCTGCCGCGTGTAGAAGCGGTTGAATCGCCTCACTTCCGCGATACGCCGATCGAGATCCGTCTGCGCAGGCATGGTCAAAGATACATGCCATTGTCAACTATATTGTTTGCCTTTATCAATTAGATGGTGCCGAGTGCCCGTCTCGACCAGCTTAAGGTAAACTCGTGAGGGGCGATTCGTATGTCTACGACCAGACGTCAGTTTCTCGGCGCAGCGGTTGCCGCGCCTTTGGCTCGCGCCGCGAACCAGAGCTCGCGTTCCGCGAATGACCGGATTCAGCTCGGTGTGATTGGCCTGGGCGGGCGGGGCACCGCCGATACGCACGTGGCCATTGGAGTTCCGGGCGTTACTCTGGTCGCCGTTGCCGATCTCTACTCCGGGCGGCGCATCCGCGCGCAGGAAGTCTTCGGCAGAGATGTGTTCGTCACGCCGGATTATCACGAACTGCTTGCCCGCAAGGATATCGATGCGGTGATCGTGGCGACGCCGGACCACTGGCACGCGCAGGCTTCCATCGACGCCATGAACGCCGGCAAAGACGTTTATTGCGAGAAACCCATGGTGCATTCTATCGAGGAAGGCCATGCGGTCGTGGCCGCCGAACGCCACACCGGGCGCATCCTCCAGGTGGGCAGCCAGCGCGTCAGCTCCATCGTTTATCAGAAGGCCAAAGAACTCATACGGGAAGGCGCGATCGGCAAGCTGAACCTGATTGAAGCCTGGTGGGAGCGGCCGGTAGACAGCGACGAGCTGGTCTTTCGAAACTCGATTCCGCCGGATGCTTCTCCCGCCACCATCGATTGGGATCGCTTCGTCGCCAACACCGCCCGGCGGCCCTTCGACGCGCAGCGCTTTTTCTGGTGGCACAATTACCGGGAATACGGCACCGGGATACCGGGCGACCTGTTCGTACACCTGTTTTCGGGCGTTCACTTTGTGCTGGATTCCGAGGGACCCGTGCGGGTGCTGTCCACCGGCGGCACACGCTATTGGAATGACGGGCGCGAGATCCCCGACATCATGCTGGCTCTGGCCGACTATGGCGAGAGCGCGCGGCACCCGGCCTTCAACTTGAGCCTGCGGGTGAACTTCGAGCAGGGCGCCGAGGAGACCTCCGGATTCCGCTTCGTCGGCGAGAAGGGCATCCTGTATATCAGCGGCGACGGCGTCCGCCTGGCCCGCCACAACCGGCGGCCGGAGCCCGGCTACAATATCGAAACCTTCCCGGAGAGGATTCAGGAGCAATACCTGCGGGAATATCGCCAGAAATATCCGCTCGTCGCGCCGAGCGTGGATACCATGCTGGCGACACCGGTGGAGGAATACCTGGCGCCTGATGACTACAGCGATCACGCGGAACATGTGAGCAACTTCTTTGCCTCCGTGCGCAGCCGCAAACCGGTGGTGGAGGATGCGGTGTTCGGCTTGCGCGCGGCGGGTCCGGCGCTGCTGGCCAACCAGAGCCAATACCAGCGGGAGATTTGCGGTTGGGACCCGAAGGCCATGGAACGAGTATGAACCCGGACGAGATCAGCAGGCGGGGACTGCTGCTGGCGGGCGGCGGAGTGCTGGCTGCCGGCGGCATATTGGCTGCCGGCGGCGGGGCGGCGCAAAGAGGCAGGCCGCGTGGAGTTCGCTTTGGGGTGCGCTCGCCGCTCCCGAAAGTGAGCCTGCGCGAGCGCGCCTTGTTAGTCCGGCGGGTGGGCTATGACGGCATCGAGTTGGGCCCGGAATGGCTGAACCAACCGGTCGAGTCAATCCAGCAGGAACTGTCCGGCGTCGGCGTGGCTGTCAGCGCCATCGTGGGGTCGATCGCGCTTCTGGATACCGACCCTCAAAAACGCGCTCAAGCCGTGGAACTGGATCGCCGCCGCCTGCGCATGGCCAAAGAACTGGGGGCCGATTGCGTAATTGAAGTTCCCGTTTTCGGGCCGAATCGCTTTCCGGATATCTCTCCGATTATGACTGCGCGCGAAGTGGAAGAAAAGCTCCTGGTGGCGGACTTGAAGCAGCTTACAGACGACGTCCGCGAGACCGGCATCACTCTGCTGCTCGAGCCGCTGACCCGCAAAGAGACGCACTTCATCAACCTGCAGAGCCAGGGAGCGGAGATTATCGAAGCAGTGGGCGCGCCGGGTTTCAAACTGCTCAGCGATTTCTATCACATGCAGTTGGAGGAGAAAGATATCGGCGAGACACTCGGCCGCTATGGCAAGTACACCGCTTATGTGCATCTGGCGGACGGCGAGAAACGCACGGAGCCAGGCTCGTTGCCCTTTGACTATCGCCCTGGTTTTCGGGCGCTGAAGAAGTGGGGCTTCGCGGGGTGGCTGACGGTGGAATCGGGCGCGACGGATAATCCGGAAGCGGCGTTGGGACGGGCGCTCGAGTATCTGAAGCGGCAGTGGAGCGAGGCGTAGGCCAGTGCGCCGCGTAGAGACCGGAGCCGAAGGAGGCTCCGCGCGGATAGCGGATTATGGAATCCAAGGAGTTACCGGTACTAATTCGGCCAACTTCCTCGAATTGCCGTTTCTGACCAACTTCCGGATGGCCGACAATGCGGGAGTTATCATGCTTGGCTCGAGTCGCCGAGCGGGCTGAATCACTCGTACAAAACCCACCCCGGAGCCATCCGGGTCGGGGACGCAGGAGTAGGGGCAGCCAGAGGCGGACCGCGCTTGGCGGCTAAGGCGTCAGTTTAAACAACGCTCCGGCGGCATAAGAACCTTTGGGCGCTTGGCCGTACAGCGAGCTCACGCCCAAAAGCGTTCCGCCGGTGGCAGAGAAAAGTTGAACCGGGGCTCCGCCGTCCGTCGACGTCGACGAAAATGGGGTCAGGGTCTGAATCAGGCTTCCGTTAGCCGGCGAAAGGTTTACGATGTCGCCGAAACCGGTGCTGCCATAATACTCAGCCATCCAGAAGGTGCCGTCACTTGCCAGCACCAATCCATCAGGACTGACATTAGAGTTGGTTGTGTAGACCGGATGGATCTGGAGATTGCTGCCGTCGAGTTGAACCTCGAAGATCCCGATACCATCCAGAAGATATCCGGCATAGGTGCCATAGAGGTTTCCGTCGGGACCGATGGCAGAGACAGTTCCGTGGGTAGCCTCTTGATTAACCACCGGAAAGACCAGCGAAGTCGTCTGCATCTCTCCAGTTGACTCGATGTAATGGAAAAGTATGGAACCGTTCGCCACGATGGTGGTGCCATAAAAGGTCCCGTCGGGACCCACCACGAGATTAGTGGGAAACCCTCCGGTCGTGGCGGAATCGAAGTTGACAACGACTTCATAGGCTCCCGTTGCCGCAATGACGCGAAAGATCGTCCCGCAATTATTGCCGTAGCCGCAACTGTTGCTTCCACCGAAGTAGGTCGTCCCGTAAACATTGCCATCGTTCCCCGCAGCCAAGTAGGTTGGCGAGGACCCGTTCGCGGCGGCCGGGTCAACCGAGTAGTTCTGCAGGACCTGGTAGTTCTTTCCAGTTTTGTCGACTCGGAACAAAACTCCGTAGCCGATCGAGCCGCCCAAGCCGGTTTCACCGTAGAGCTTGCCACCCGGTCCTTCGATGAGTCGAAGCGGGGTGCTGCCGTACGGGTAGGTCTCATTGTCTCCAGGAGCGAACTCATGCACCGTGGCGTATGTGCCCGAAGGTGTCAGCGAGAATATCAACCCGCCGCCCCCATCGGGCGCCCTCCCGGTTCTCTCAGCAGTGCCATAGAAGTTCCCGTCCGACCCCTGGATCAGAGAGCTAGGATTACCGCCCTGAGGGCAGGGTCCTGTATCCTGCGGGTTTTTGCACACGAAAGTGTGGACACTGGTGAGCTGCTGTCCACCGGCGTAAGCGCAGCAAGTGAGCAGCGCGATGAAAACGGTTACCTGCATTTTGCCCGGCATGGAATTTCCCTCCGCCAGCCGTTATCATATTCTGTCCTGGCGAGCCTGTTGTCATAATAATGTGAAGAATATGTAAAAGCATCACGCCTCGGGAATGGTATGCTTCTCGCTCGCGGTCAACGGTTGCTATCTACAAGCCCCTCGCGGATTTGGTTCGGTGGTGTCGGTCACCTTGGATTTCGGGTTGGCCAACAGATCCCGGCGCACGATCCCCTTCTCGTGGGCGGCTTCCAGCACGTCGGCGATCTGTCTTGCGATACCCGCCGCCTGATCCAGCGGCACAGCACCGTGCCTGATCCTTTGCGCCAGAGTCGGCCATGCCACCAGTTCCATCACCAGGTAAACGGGTCCGACGTCGTAGAGATGGCAAAATGTTGGGATGATTCAGCGCGGCCACCCGCGTGCACCTCGCGCGAGAAGCAATCGCTGCAGCGCTCGGCGGAGATCTTGATGACCACGTCGCCAGCCATCGTGAGATCACGGGCGCGATACACTTCGCCCATGTCACCCGGGCGATGGGTGCAACGATCTCGTAGGGCCCGAGTTTCGTGTCGGCAGAGAGCGACATGCGCAGGATTTAACTAAGCTTAGCCGATCAAGAAACGGATAGGGAATGAGTGACGGCGCATTCGGAAGTAATCCACCTGAGCGAGAAACGCGCGTTCCTCTCTTGTGCCGACGCCTGGCACCGCGGACAGCGGCCCATCTATGGAACGCCGACAACCCGTTAAAGCGATTCGTGGCGCCGGAACGGTCAGCCGGAAACATCCCCGAGCTTCTGCAACAGAGTCTTGCAACAAGGCGAACGCCAGCAACGGTGCTACGGTTCGCCCGTTTTTCCTTCATTTTTGCGACCGACTCTTGCAACGTGGAGGACCCAATAAATACGGGCCTTCCGCGAATGATGCAGAACTTACCCTTTCTGAGACGCCCTACCTTCACCGCCTCAATGGATTGCGAGCCTCGAAATAGGCTGCCACACCTTCGACTTGGCGCTTTGCATATTCAGGGTCGCAATAAACCTCTTTTGAGTAAGTGCTTTGCCCGGGGTGTTCTCATAGTTGCGCGAACTGCGGAACAAGAACAGGCCCGTTATAGGAAGCGGTCGCGAAACGGAGTCGGGCGTCTTTGTCGGGGTCTTGCAAAGGACCCTTTTGGGGACGGACGGGAGATCATGAATTACCCTTATGGGCTATACTTATCCATGCCCAACAATACATGTGAACACTGCGGCGGTTCACAACTCATCAGCGGTCTCACTGTTTCTGCTTCTGGTGGTGGTGGTGACGTACGTCCCGGCCTC
>Ga0302324_100021043_pt1 | contig 12731 bp, 8 predicted proteins | sample Palsa_T0_1_FD_201949 | JGI IMG/M metagenome (GOLD analysis project Ga0302324, IMG submission 201949) | Peat permafrost microbial communities from Stordalen Mire near Abisko, Sweden - Palsa_T0_1 | ecosystem: Environmental > Terrestrial > Soil > Palsa > Peat permafrost | place: Sweden: Abisko...
CCATCGTGGGATATTCCGAGGACGCAAGGGGTGTATATCACGGCTTCGTGCGCGCTGCGGACGGCGCCATAACCATGATCGACGCGCCCGGCGCGGGCACTACTGCCGCCCTTGGAACCCTTGCCTGTGGCATCAATGCGGCGGGGACGATCGCGGGGTACTATGCCGACGCGAACGATGAACTTCACGCCTATGTGCGCGAAGTGAATGGCACCGTCACCACGTTCGATGCTCCCGGCGCAGGCACCGGCCTTGGCCAGGGCACCAGGGCTCTGTCCATAAACCCCGCCGGGGTCATTGCAGGATATTACCAAGACGCGAGTGGTGCGTTTCATGGTTTCGTGCGCGCTCTCGGTGGCGACATAACCTCGTTCGATGCTCCGGGCGAGGGGCCTGAGGGCACCTACGCCCTGTCGATCAACGGCGGGGGCGTCGTTACCGGTTATTACGTTGACGCGAACTATGTGGACCACGGCTTTGTGCGCGCTGCGAGCGGAGACATAACGACATTCGGCGCTTGCGCAGTCGCCAACAGGGATCAGGGGACTCTTTCTCAATCCATTGGCGCGACAGGATCTGTGACCGGATATTGCGTCGACGCGAGCTCTATGTATTACGGATTTGTGCGAGGCGCCGAAAATGGCGCAATAAACAGATTTAGTGCTCCCGGCGCAGGGACCGGCGGCGGCCAAGGCACCTACGCTTACAGCATCAACGATGCGGGGGTTATTGCAGGATATTACGTCGATGCGAGCGGTGTGCATCACGGCTTCCTGTTGACTCCGTAACTCTCCGCCGCCGGCCATAAGGTCACTCGGTGACAACAGAAGCCGCGGGGGGTCCATGGCGGGCGCGATGAAGAAGGCCGGGTACGCGGTCGAGTCCTTCAGACCCGAGGGCGGAGAAAGGAGCTACCGGATCAAGGGGTAGGTCTCCGCGAACAAGCCGCTGCCGCCATGAACCGCGATCAACTGGTCGAGAACCTGCTGCAGGCCATTGCCGAGGATATTGAGTGCGATGGCTTGATGGCCTTCCTGGCTGACGGCCACCCGATTATGGAGGCCTACAAAGCGCTGGTGGCCCACGACCAGGACAAGGCCAAAGGCTAATCCGCGAATCTCCATTCCTTTCGTCCGCCCGGCTCCGGCCGCGCGGCTGCCTCGCGGTTACCCGGATCACCATCAATCGCGCGCTCTCAGCGACGCCAACCTCCAGTGCACCCGCCCGAACTGATCGCCTGAGCTTTTCCACCCGCGTTTCCGACGCTCTGTTATCCTCTTCCTTATGCGCTGCAACCTGCTAGCTCCCTCCGCTCTCATTCTGGCTGCGATGTCTCAATTCGTCTCTGCCCAGGCGCCTGCCTCCGTGGCATCGCGTGTAGCCGCGCAGAATGCGCTTTTTGAGGACGCGTGGCAGGCCAACCTCAAGATGAATCCCATCCTGGCGACTGCCGTTGGCGACTACCGCTACAACGACCAACTCAGCGACTATTCACTCGCCGCCCCCGCGACGCGCCACCAGCGTGACCTTAGCGACCTGGCCCGAATCACGGCCATCGATCCTTCCGGCTTCCCCGAGCAGGACCTAATCTCCCACGACCTTTTCCTCCGCCAGCTTCAAGAGCGCGTCGAGGACTACGACCTCAAAGAGTTCGAGATGCCCCTCAGTGCATCCGGTGGTGGCGGTGGCATCCATGCCAACCTCGCTGACCTCCCTCTTTCCATGCCATTCGAATCCGTCAAGCACTACGAGGACTACATCTCTCGCCTCCACCAGATCCCTCGGGCCTTCCTCCAGACCGAGGAAGTCCTCCGCGCCGGAGTGAACGATCACCTCGTCCCCGTCCGATTCATCGTCGAAAAGATTCCCGGCCAGGCTGAAGGTGTGATCGCCTCCAACCCCTTCATCCTTCCCCTTAAGAGATTCCCTGCCAGCTTCTCCGACGCCGAAAAGAATCGCCTCACCGAACAGATCACCTCAACTGTCAACAACGAGGTCTTTCCTGCCTACAAGCAGTTCGCCGCCTTCATCACCACGGACTACATCCCCCACGCCCGAACCACGCTCTCCGTAGATTCCCTTGGCGGCGGCAAACGTCGTTACCAGACCACTCTTCGCCGCTTCACCACCACGGCCCTCACGGCCGGCCAGATCCACGAGATCGGCCTGAAAGAGGTTGATCGCATCACCACAGAAATGGCCGCCCTCGCCAAGGCCAACGGTTACCGGGACCTCACCACCTTTCGCGATCACATCGAAAACGACCCCAAGTATCATGCCGTCTCCGCTGAAGCCATCGTCGAAGACTTCCGCAAGTACATCGCCCAGATGCAGCCGCATCTGCCTGAACTCTTCAATCTCCTGCCAAAGACCGCAGTCACCGTCGAGCCCATCCCTCCTTTCCAGGCCTCCGCCGCAACCCACTATCAGAGCGGAACCCCGGACGGAAAGCGTCCCGGCCGCGTCTCCGTTGCCGTCTCCGACGCCACCCACCGCAGCTACATCAATGACGAGGCTGTCGCGTATCATGAGGGAGTCCCTGGCCACCACCTCCAGATCACCATCGAGCAGTCCCTCGCCGGCCTCCCCGAGTTCCGCAAGCACGGCGGAAACTCTGCCTACACTGAGGGCTGGGGACTTTACGCCGAGCAACTCGGCAAGGAGATCGGCCTCTACCGGGACCCGGGTTCCGACTACGGCCGCCTGCGCTCGGAATTGTTCCGGGCGGTGCGTCTTGTTGTAGACACCGGCATTCACGACATGGATTGGAGCCGCGATCAGGTCGTGGACTACATGCGCAAGTCCCATGCCGTCGACGAACCCACGATCCAGGCTGAGACGGACCGCTACATCTCCGGCCCCGGCCAAGCCTGCAGCTACAAGCTCGGCCAGCTCAAGATTCGCGAGCTACGTGAACGCGCCAGACAGCAGTTAGGCACAAAGTTCGACCTCAAGACCTTCCATGATGAGATCCTCTCCGGCGGTGCCCTCCCGCTCGATGTCCTCGACGCTCGCGTCGACCGTTGGATCAGAGCCCAACTCGCCGCAGCTGCCAACTGACTTCAGTCCCTCGTCCCCAGGCCTCGCCCAGAATAGACAAAGCGCGGGAAGGTGTCATTGGCTCGGGCCGGGGGCACTACGAGGCGAATAACGCTAACTCGCCCGGCAAAGGCAAAATGTCTGATAAGCGACTTCAAACCGGTGGGTGTGCGGGTAGGGCCGGTGTCGGTTGCTCTTCCCAATTCGATTCTGGACGGTATGCCCGGGTGGCGCCACCAATCGCACGCTTCCTCGAACGGGACTTCCTAGGCGTTTGATGGTGGGAAGGGGATTTCGCAACAGGAATGGAGAATCGCGCGGGCCAAGCCCGCCGTCTCGACCATTCTCCGAGTGGCCGACTGTACGCCCAGTACAATGAAGCACATCCGCGAGTAGGTTTAGACGGCCAAGTGCTACCTACGTTGCACAAGGCCAATTCCAGCCGGCGTCCAGAACGTCGTCAGTAGGTTTAGGCCCGTTCGTGGTGACAAGGCCCGGCGCAGGCACCGTGGGGAAGGCCGTCGAGATCCTGGGGACCAATCTGAGGGGCACGACCAACGTCAGCTTCAACGGCACCGCGGCCGCCTTCGAAGTGGTTTCGGACACCCTGATCGCTACTACCGTGCCCGTCGGCGCGAGCACTGGCACAGTCCAAGTGGTAACGCCCGGAGGGACACTTTCGTCAACGCACCGTTCCGGGTGCGGCCATAAAGGCTACGTCGGCCTTCGCCGTCCGTCCTTGGGCATACAGCGCGTCGCCCAGCCTGTCGCGCCGCGAGCAGGTCCAGCATGCGCGCGTCCTTTCCGCCGGAGAGCTCCGGTTTGCTCAAGGCATACCCATTTTGGCATATTACGGGTTGACATCTTACCTGAATCGATGCATACTCAGGCAAGATGTCGACAGGAGAAGAACAGGAACACCTGGCGTTGCTCCAAGGCACGCTCGATCTGTTGATCTTGAGAAGGCTGATCTTCGGGCCAGAACACGGACAGGGCATCGCCCGCGCAATTCAGGAGACCTCCGGCGACGAGTTGTTAATCGAACACGGTGCTCTTTACCCCGCGCTACAGCGGCTCGAAGCGAGGGGATGGATCAGCGCCACCTGGGGCATTTCTGAGAACAACCGCCGAGCGCGATTCTACACGCTGACGAAAGCTGGCCGGAGACAACTCGCGCGCGAATCGACGCGCTGGCGGCGCATGGCTGCGGCCATTGCTCGTGTACTCGGCCCCGATACTTCAGAGGCTTGAAGTCATGTTCTGGCGTAGGAAACAGAGAGATTTCTCGGCGGAAATCGAGGCCCATCTCAGCCATGAGATCGACCGCCTACGGAGCGAACCGGGAGTATCCGATGAGGAAGCGCGGGCGGTGGCTCGGCGCGCGTTCGGCAATCTCTCCGCTGCCGAGGAGACATTCTATGAAGCCAGCCGCTGGATGTGGTGGGACCATCTCCGCAACGATCTCCGTTACGCGCTACGCCTGATGGCGCGGGATTTGCGCCTTACCGCGATCATCGTCATTACGCTGGCGCTCGGGATCGCAGCCAATTCGATCATCTTCAGCGCAGTCCGTGCGGTACTTCTGCGCCCGCTCCCATACCGGCAACCCGATCGATTGGTACAGGTATGGGACAGCGGGCCCCGATCTGGCGGAGAATCTGACTGGGTTTCCTTCCCGGACTTTCGCGACTGGCGCGCGTCCAACCGGGTATTTGAGGAGATGGCGGCGTGGCGATTCGCGATACTGACGCTCAGCGGAGGGCGCGAGCCCGAAGCCATCCCCGGCCTCGAGGTGACAGATCGGCTGTTCACCGTGCTTGGTGTCAAGCCAGCGCTCGGGCGCACGTTCTTGCCCGGCGAAGACAGGCCGGGCCGGGAGACAGTGGCGGTGATCAGCCACGGTCTATGGCAGCGCCGGTTCGGCAGCGATGCAGGGGTAGCCGGCAGCCGGGTCAATATTGCGGGCAAACCCTACACCATCATCGGTGTTATGCCTCCGCAATTCCGCTTCCCCAGCAGTATACCCGGCGATAACGACGTCGTCCCTATCGACCTTTGGATTCCCATGCGCGCCGTTCCGGATCTGGAGGAGCGCGGCAGTCACAACTTTTGGGTTGTTGCCCGCCTGAAGAAGAGTGTGTCACTCTCTCAGTCCCAGGCGAACATGGACGCCGTAGCGGCGAATCTTGCGCGCCAGTACCCAAACACGAACAAGGACATGGGTGCCACTGTCTTGGGGCTCCAGCATCATCTGACCTCCGCTGTCGCTCCGGTGCTGGCGATTTTGTTGGCAGCGGTCGGGCTAGTGATGTTACTCGTGTGCGCGAACGTCGCGGGCCTTTTGCTGTCGCGAGCGCAAGTTCGCTCCCGTGAGCTAGCGATACGGGCATCGCTCGGCGCGGGGCGCGGCCGTCTCATTCGCCAAGTACTTACCGAAAGCATGTTGCTAGCAGCCTTCGGTGCGACGACCGGTCTTGTCGTCGCCCGGTTCGGAGCAACCTTACTGGTAAAATTCGGGCCTGAGAACATCCCGCGATTAAGCGAGACCGCCATTGACGGACAAGTTGCGCTGTTCACTGCGGCCGTAGCGCTGGTAGCCGGGTTGCTCTGTGGCGTGGCGCCCGCGCTCCTTGCTGGAGGCTCGGAATTGCACCGATCCCTGAAAGAGGCCGGCGCGCGTGCAACGGCATCGCGACGAAGTTTAATGGCGCGAAGCCTTCTGGTTGCCGCCGAGATGGCACTCGCGGTCGTATTGCTGACCGGCGCCGGTCTGCTGATTCGCAGTTTTTTGCGCGTCATCCACGTCGATCCGGGCTTTCGGGCAGCCAATGTGCTCAGCGTCATCGTAGGCCTTCCGGACTCACGCTACTCAGATGCGTCAAAGCAAACGGCTTTCTTCGAAGAACTCGTGCGTCGCCTGCGTGCGACCCGGGGCATTGAAACCGCAGCCGTTTCCGACTCGGTGCCTCTGAGCGGGAGCAATGACCAGGGAGCCTTTCGCATTGAAGGCCGCCCGGAACCCAAGTCCGTCGATGACGGTCCGCAGGCCAACAGGCCGCGCGTTTCGAGCGAGTACTTCGCGACCATGGGAATTCCGCTCCTCCGCGGCAGGCTGTTCAACGAACGCGATCGGGCAGGTTCGGCGGATGTTGCCGTGATCAGCGACTTGGCGGCCCGTATATACTGGCCGGGCGAAGACCCGATCGGGAGGCGCGTGTGCGTCGATTGGGCAGCCAACGGACGGCCGATATGGCGCGAAATCGTCGGCATCGTCGGAAGCACGCGGCACTTTGGTCTCGAGGCGCGCCAAAAAGCAGAGATCTACCTTCCGCACGCTCAGTTGCCGAGCCAGTTCATGTTTCTGTTGGTGCGGTTCAAGCCAGGGCAGTTAACTGCCACCGCGGCTGCCATCCGACATGAGATTACCGGCCTGGACCCGGACCTGGCGGGTATCGGCTTCCGCAGCATGGATGAGCTTATCGGCGTGGCCGAATCCCGCCGGCGGTTTCAGGTCATACTGATGGTTTGGTTCTCCGGGCTTGCGGTCGTTCTTGCCGCGATCGGAATCTACGGCATGATGGTCAACACAGTAGTGCGGCGCACGCGGGAGATTGGCTTGCGGTTGGCACTCGGGGCGGCCCCGCGCGATGCAGTAACAATGATTTTGAGCAACGGGATGGTGCTCGCGGGCGCTGGGATCGCCGCCGGGCTCGTCGCCGCCATTGCATTGATGCGGTTCATCCGGACCCTCCTATTCGGTGTGTCGCCGTTCGATGTACCTACATTCATGGCCGTCGTCGTACTGCTGGTACTGATTGCGTTCGTCTCGGCGTGGGCTCCGGCCCATGCAGCAGCGAGAGTGGACCCCGCCGTCGCGCTTCGCGAGGAGTAACACGGCGAGGCTCCGTAGGCTTGCAGAATCCGAAATCGACTCAAGCGCGCTCAGCACATGCCGCATAGCTGGCGATAAATTGAATTGTCGGGTGGCGAATAAGGCCCCGGCCTGTCTCAGGGACCATCGCGTCAAGGCAATCCACAGCCAGGTCGGTGCGATGGACGGCCGCACCGGCTGGGACGAGTCGGCAACGCGGGCGGAAGCGACTCGCTACGCGCGCGGGCAACAGACCTACCCGGCGCCGTATAAGAAGGTGGTCGGCAATCTGATCGGCGCTCCCAGGGCTGGCATCAGGGGCTGTTCCGCGCGACGAGCCGCAAGACAAGAGAACTCGCGGACGGTCCCATGTCGTCAAACGGCAACTCACAGATTCCAAAATCCTTGTGGAACCAGCGGACGGTATCGAGTTCGGCTTTACGCCGACGCAAACTACAGTTATGGCCGGCTGTGCATCGCCATGGAGTTGGCAAGACGGTAATCATTGCTTTCCTCCGCTGGTCCTCCGCTGCTCCAGCGGTGGCCCTTGCGCACGGTAACAGTTTCTACAACTGCCCGGCATTTGCGGTGGTGCCGGAGTGTCCAACGTGGAGACGGCGCTTGCCGGCAAGCCGCGCCGTCGGAAGCCCATTGACTGACCGCCGGCTCTCACACTAAGGGATGTCCCACCGCTGAAACTCCCCTATGCCTCTTCAAGACGTTGACAATAGCGACCAGAAGACCTATTCCGCCGGCTGGGCCTACAGCGCTTTCGGTCGTCTTGGATATCGCGTCCACAGTGAACCTACTCGTCACGAGTCCCCTTTCCTTTCAGTACATCGCGCCCGCACTATCCGCGGGAGGCTCGGCCAAGGCTGTTATATTGGGACCCGGAAGGCGGCAGCCCACCTTCCAAGCACAGCCGGCAAGAACAACGGAGCGAGGAAATGACACTCATTAGCAAACCCAATCAGTCGAAAGCTTTTGGATGGCCGGGCATGGCGCCCAGATGGACGCATGGAGGAAAGGATGGCGTGGGAACCGCTTATGCGGCTTCCAGCCGGATCTGGTTCACGTTTTGGGACGGCATCGTAACCGAAGTTTATTATCCGACGGTGGACCGGCCACAACTCCGTGACCTGCAGTATCTCATCACCGACGGCAAAAGCTTTTTCCACGACGAAAAGCGTCATCTCAAATCCAAGCTGGAATGTCTGCCGGATCACGGCTTGGGATACTGCTGTACGAATTCGGATCCAGCCGGGCATTATGCCATTGTCAAAGAGATCATCGCCGACCCGCACCTGGCCTGCATTCTTCAACACACCAAGCTAACCGGTGACGAATCGTTCCTCGCCAAACTGCGGCTCTACGCCCTGTGCGCACCGCATCTCGAAGTCGGCGGCTGGGGCAACAACGGCTATGTGGCGCAGGTGGCGGGCCGAACGGTCCTGATTGCGGAAAAAAAAGGAACATGGCTGGCGCTGGCGGCCACGGTTCCTTTCTCCCGTGTTTCGTGCGGTTACGTGGGGAGGAGCGACGGCTGGACCGACCTGGCTGGCAATTTCCAAATGGACTGGGAGTTCGATCACGCCCCCGACGGCAACATCGCCCTAACGGGAGAATTGGATTTGACCGGCACCCGTGAATTTACCTTGGGCCTGGCCTTCGGCAGCAGCCAGCACCACGCCATCTCAACGCTCATTCAATCGCTGAGTACGCCCTTCGCGGAGCATAGCAAGCGGTACGTGGAACAATGGGCGCGATCATGCACCTGCATCCTTCCGTTGGAGACGGTCTCCGGCGATGGAGGTAACCTTTATCGCACGAGCTTCAGTCTGCTCCGCGCGCACGAAGATAAGTCGTATCCTGGCGCTTTTATCGCCTCGCTCGCAATTCCCTGGGGAGAAGCCGCGGGCGATGAAGACCAGGGCGGTTACCACCTGGTATGGACGCGCGACATGGTCAATAGCGCGAATGCCATGATGGCCGCCGGGGATCGTGCCACCCCCTTGAGAGCATTGATCTATCTGGACGTCTCCCAACGGGAGAATGGAGGTTTCGCCCAGAACTTCTGGATTGATGGCGAGCCCTACTGGAGTGGAATCCAACTCGACGAAGTCGCTTTTCCCATTCTGCTCGCCTGGCGGCTCAAACGGGAGAACGCCCTTCAGGACTTTGACCCGTACCCCATGGTCATGCGAGCGGCGGCTTACCTTGTCCGGCATGGCCCCGTGACTCCGCAAGAGCGCTGGGAGGAGGTCAGCGGCTATTCCCCGTCCACGCTGGCGTCCAACATTGCCGCTCTGATCTGCGCCGCATGCTTTGCTCGCGAAAGGGGCGATGCGCCGACCGCGAAATACCTGGACGAATACGCCGATTTCCTGGAATGCCATGTAGAGAGCTGGACGGTCACAACGGAAGGGACCCTGCTGCCTGGTGTAGCTCGCCATTACATGCGGATTCTTCCCGAGAGCGCCGATAATCCTACCCCCGAGGAAAATCCAAACCGAGGAAACGTCACGATCGCGAATCGCCAGCCCGGCGCGCAGAGCGTCTTTCCAGCCAAGGAAATCGTGGATGCCGGTTTTCTGGAACTCGTGCGTCATGGAGTCCGCAAGCCCGATGATCCGCTCATTGTGGATTCACTTAAGGTCGTGGACGCAGTGTTGAAGGTCGAGACTCCCTTTGGCCCTTGCTGGCACCGCTACAACCACGATGGATATGGACAACGCGATGATGGGGGCCCCTTTAAAGGCTGGGGCCGGGGGCGTGTCTGGCCGTTGCTCACGGGCGAACGAGGGCACTACGAGTTGGCTGCCGGGCACGACGCAAAGCCATTCGTCCGGGCTATGGAAAGCCTGGCCTCATCGACTGGCCTTTTGCCCGAGCAGGCGTGGGATAGTGCGGATTTGCCCCAAGCCTACATGTCCTGTGGACGGCCAACCGGCTCGGCCATGCCACTGATGTGGGCTCACGCGGAGTACATCACGCTGCTTCGATCCTTGCGCGATGGAAAGGTATCCGATCTGATTGACGACGTTGCGAAACGGTATCTCGGCTGGCGCGCGGACCGCCCATTATTCGAAGTCTGGAAGCCTACCCGGCAGGTGCGGCGCGTCAGCCCCGGCTATGTGCTTCGCATTCAGGCGCCGGGTTCTTTCCGGCTGCACTGGTCCGGCGACGAATGGCAAACCGCGCAGGACACTCCCTGTTCGACCACTACCCTGGGAGTCGAGTTTGTAGACATTCCAATTCCCACGGCGCAGCAGGCGCCCATCCGTTTTACGTTTTTCTGGCCGGCAAGCAATTCCTGGGAGGGACGCGACTATCTGGTGTCGATCGCCGGTTGAGCCATGTACACTCCCCACACCTACCCGATTGCTCTCTTGATGATGCTGTTCAGCATGCTCTGCTGGGGCAGTTGGGCCAACACACAGAAGATCGATAAAATAAATCGCGGCGATTCGAGCTGTACTATTGGGGTTACATGTGGGGCGTTCTGGCGTGCGCGCTTCTTTTCGGTCTTACCATCGGCCGGACGAATCCTAATGCTCCTGTAAGTTTCTTTTACAATCTCCATAGCGCAGCCACCCGCTCTCTGGTTGAAGCTTTCGTTGGCGGAATGATTTTCAATCTCGGAAATCTGCTTCTGGTGGCCGCCATTTCGGTCGCAGGCATGGCGGTCGCCTTTCCCTTGGGCGCCGGCCTCGCCCTGGTCATCGGAGCGGTTCTCAATTACGTGGTTTCACCGGCCGGCAATCCATTACTCATCTTTGGCGGGATTCTGCTGGTCTGCGCCGCTATCGCCGCGAACGCCATGGCCTATCGTGGACTGTCGAAAGGCGCCAAGGCGGGCGCGAAAGGAATTGTCCTAAGCCTGCTATGTGGCGTGGTGATTGGACTCTTCTATCCTTTCGTCGCGAAAGCCTTGACCGGAGAGAACCATCTCGGGCCGTACACGGTGTACTTCGTATTTGCGTTGGGCGCTCTCGCATCCAACTTTCCCCTCAATTATGCGTTCATGCGGCGGCCGGTGAGCGGATCGCCTCTTTCGATCGGGGACTATTTACACGGCGGAACCGCGGTGCATGCCTGGGGAGTTTTGGGTGGTCTCATCTGGGGAACCGGGACCGTCTGCAGTTTTGTTGCCGCCTACACTCCCACGGTGGGGCCGGCAACCTCGTTTTCGCTGGGCGAAGGCAATACTATGATTTCCGCGGTCTGGGGCGTTTTCGTGTGGAAAGAGTTTCGCGGCGCCACGCGTGAGGTAAAGCACTTGCTCGCGGTCATGTTCGTCCTTTTTATGATGGGCCTGGTATCCATATCGTTAGCACCGGTGTTCCGATAGAGGATATGACTGCGCACAAGGGCGACATGATACCTTCTACACTGGCTCGCCCCGGCGCCGCTCCCTTCTGGTTGGCGGTGTTGCTCACGGGTATCGGCACGGGTATTGCCGCGGCAGCGCTGACCCGGCTGCTGGAAATGGTGCAGCACATCATGTGGAACGGCTCCGGCGCCAACCTGCTGGACGCTGCCGGGCATGCGGGTGCGGGGCGGCACATTCTGGTGCTGCTGGGCGCAGGCGTACTGACGGGCGCGGGGCAGATTGCCCTGGGGCAGCTATCCAGCGGCAACGGAATCGACACGACGGCGGCCATTTGGTTCCATGCGGGGCGGATGCCGGCTTGGCGTACTTTGGGCAGCGCCCTGCTTTCCGTGATCATCGTTGGCATGGGCGTGTCGCTGGGCCGCGAGGGCGCGCCGAAACAAGCCGGCGCGGTGATGGGCAACTTCTTTTCGGACAGAGCGCGCTTGTCCGATGAACAACGCCGGCTTTTGGTGGCCTGCGGCGCGGGCGCCGGGATGGGCGCAGCTTATGGCGTGCCGTTGGGCGGCGCGCTTTTCGCGCTGGAGGTGATGCGCGGGCTGCTGGCGCTTAGGTACGTGCTACCCGCCCTTTTCGCTTCGGTGGTTGCCACGGCGGTTTCGTGGTTGGCGTTGCCGGATGCGCCGACCTACCTCATCCCGGCTTATCCCGGCTCCATTTCGAGCGTGGTATGGGCGCTCGTTGCCGGGCCGGTCGCGGGGGTGGCTTCGGTCGGCTATGTGCGGGCTATCACGTGGGCCGATCGCAATAAGCCGAAGGGCTGGCGCCGGCTCACAGCGCCGCTGCTGGCTTTGGGTCTGCTGGGCTTGGTCTCGATCTGGTTCCCGCAGTTGCTTGGCAACGGCAAGGACGTCTCGCAGCTCGCGTTCACCAACCAGGGCGCGCCAGCCTTGCTTCTGGCGCTGCTTGCGCTGAAGCCCGCCGCAACCGCGATGTGCGTGCGCAGCGGCGCTCCCGGCGGCTTGTTCACGCCTACCCTCACAGTCGGCGCACTGCTCGGCGCGGTACTGGGGCACGCCTGGTCGTGGTTCTGGCCCGGCGTGCCGCCCGGCCTGTTCGCCGTGCTCGGTGCGGCGGCGGTTCTGGCGGCCACCACGCAAGGCCCCATCTCGACTGTGGTGCTGATGATGGAACTGACCGGGCGGGACAGATCGTTTATCGTGCCGCTGTTGCTGGCTGTGGGTACCGCCACTCTCGTGGCGCGGACCATCGAACCGCGCTCGATCTATGACGCGCGCCTGACCGACGCGGAGGTTGCGGAACGCCAGAAGGCGCGTGAACTGCCACCGCGCTAGCTGTGGCTGCAAATCTGTGGGCCGGCAATTGCAACAGCACCGGCGTTCGGATGGAAGTATATGGCTACGGACAATCGTTACGACGTCATCATCATAGGAACGGGCGCTGGCGGAGGTACGCTGGCTTACCACC
>Ga0302324_100021044_pt1 | contig 12731 bp, 15 predicted proteins | sample Palsa_T0_1_FD_201949 | JGI IMG/M metagenome (GOLD analysis project Ga0302324, IMG submission 201949) | Peat permafrost microbial communities from Stordalen Mire near Abisko, Sweden - Palsa_T0_1 | ecosystem: Environmental > Terrestrial > Soil > Palsa > Peat permafrost | place: Sweden: Abisko...
ACGCAAAGGCATCGACCATCTCCTCATGGGTCTCTCCCAGCCCGACCATCAGGCCGGACTTGGTGAGCACCTCATCCCCCGCCATCTCCTTTGCCATCGCGAGCACGCGGCAGGAGCGCGCGAACTCCGAGCCGCGCCGCGCCAGCGGGTACAGGCGCGGGACCACCTCGACGTTGTGGTTGAACACATCCGGGCGCTCGGCGATGACCTTCGCCAGCGGCATCTCCTGGCCCTGGAAGTCGGGGGTCAGCACCTCGATCTGGCAGTCGGGCGCCTGGCGTCGGACCTGGCGTATGACGCCGACGAACGCCGAGGCTCCCTTGTCGGGCAGGTCGTCCCGGTCGACCGATGTGATGACGGCGTGACGCAGGCCCATCCGCGCGATCGAGCGCGCCACCCGCGCGGGCTCCAGGGGGTCGTTCCAGGTCGGCTTGCCGGTCTTCACGTTGCAGAAGCCGCAGCGCCGCGTGCAGGTGTCGCCGAGAATCATGAACGTCGCGGTTCCGCGCTCCCAGCACTCGCCCACGTTCGGGCAGGCCGCCTCCTGGCAGACGGTGTGCAGGTTCTCCGAGCGGATCAGCTCCGACAGGGCGCGGTAGCGCTCGCCGCCGGGCGGCGGCACCTTGAACCAGGGCGGCTTGCGCTCGCGCAGGGGTCGCACGTTGGGGCCGAGCACGCTCAGCACATCCATCCCGCCGGGGTTCGCTCGTGACCGGGTGCCAACCTGGTTGACGCCGTCGCTCATGCGGGCACGGGCTCGGCCTGGAGGGCGGGGACCGCTTTGATGGGGGCTCGCTCGGCCGCGAGCCCGGCGGCGTGCGTGCTGTCGACAGCCAGGCGCCGCGCCGTGACGAGGCGCTGGCGGCGTCCGTGCGCCTGACAGAGGCTGTGGGCCATGCGCCTGCGAAAACAGGCGAGCGAGGGACCGCCGGACGCTCCGCAGGCGCCGTCGGACTCGCGGGCGATCGAGGTCATCTCGACCTCGGGCAGACCGCACGCGACGACCCACGAGAATGGCTCGAGCTCGTTGTGCACGTTGACTGCGAAGCCGTGGGTGGCGACCCCGCGCGAGACGTGCACGCCGATCGAGGCGATCTTGCGCTCATCGACCCAGACGCCCGTGTAGTCGATGCCCTCCTCGTGGCGCGAGCGCGCGCTGATGCCCTCCTCGGCGAGGGCGGCGATGATCGCGTCTTCCATCGTGCGCAGGTAGCGATTGACGTCGTCGATGCGCATGATCGGATAGCCGACGAGCTGGCCGGGGCCGTGGTAGGTGAGTCGCCCGCCCCGATCGGTGGTGATCACGTCGATGCCCTTGGCGCAGTAGAAGTCCTCGCCGAGGGGCAGATCATCGGCGCCGGAGCGCCGCCCGCGTGTGTACACCGGCGGGTGCTCGAGCAGCAGCAGCGTGTCTGGAAGCTCACCGTCCTGGCGTCGCGTGCGAACCTGCTCCTGGATCGCGAGCGCGTCGGCGTAGGGGACCGTCCCCAGGTTGCAGACCCAGAGCTCATCAGAGGATCGGTCGGCGACGGTCATCTGCTCGACTCAGCCTAGCGCTACGCTTTCCCCAAAACCGACGGGGGGATTGATGAGAGCTCGAGGGGCTGTACGCATTGTCACGCCCGCCGTGGCGCTGTGCTGCGTCGCGATCGGGCCGGTAGCAACCTCCTCGGCAAGCAGCAAGAGCATCAAGACCGTCATCAGGAGCTACAACGGGAAGGTGGAGGTGGCCGAAGGCAAAGTCGTGACGGCCGCCGGCAGCTACGAAGAGAGCAGCGCTCCGAAAAATCCCGCGCCGGTCGAGGCCGCGATCAGCGAATCGGTTACGGTTCTGCGCTCGCTCAAGGCCAAGGTTGCGCTCCAGTCGGCTCATGCAGCGCGGGTGAAGAAGGCCAAGGCGAAGATCGAGAAGGGCATCGGAGAGGTCATCGTCGGATACGGATATCTGACCGCCGCGTTCGCCGAGAAGGCCACGAACGCGGAAGCGGCAACGACCGAAGCCGAGAAGGCGGCGGCGCTCGCAGAAGAGGGCCACAACAACCTGGTCGCTGGCGTGAAGCTGCTGGGTTGACGAGCGCTAGAGGGTGAGCGCGGCCGGGGTCTCGAGCAGCTCGCGGATGCGGGCCAGGAACAGCGCGGCGCCGGCCCCGTACAGGATGCGGTGGTCGCAGGCGAGCGTGATTGTCATCGTGTGGCGCGCGAGCACGACCCCCTCGCGCACCACCGCCCGCGACTGCACCGAGCCGACCGACAGGATCGCCGCCTGCGGCGGGTTGATGATGGCGGTGAAGCTGTCCATGCCGTACATGCCCAGGTTGGACACCGTGAACGTCCCCCCGCCGAGCTCCGGCGGGGTGATCGTTCCGGCGCGCACGCGCTCGGCCAGGGCGCGGGTCGCGCGCGCTATCTCCCCGAGCGACTTCTCCTCGGCGTCGAACACCGTCGGCACGACCAGCGAGTCGTCGCCCGCCACGGCCACTCCCACGTTGATCCGCGAGTGCAGCTGCAGGCGTCCGTCGCGATAGCTGCCGTTCGCGCGCGGATGCTCTGCCAGCGCCAGCGCCGCGGCCTTCACCACCATGTCGTTGTACGTGGGCGCTTCGGACTGGGACAGCCGCTTGAGCTCTGCCCGCAGCATCACGCACTCCTCCATGTCGACCTCGGCCCGGAGGGTGAAGTCGGGGATCGTGGCCTTCGACTCGGCCATCCTGCGGGCGATCGTCTGCTGCGTGCGCGTCAGCTCGACCGTGGTCGTCTCGCCCTTGGCGGTGGCCACCGCATCCACGGCGGCCGCCGAGGGCGCGGGCGGGGGAGCGCCGGTCGCAGAGGGCGGCGGAGCCGTAGCGCCGGCGTCCTGCACGTCGGCCTTCACGATCCGCCCGCCCGGGCCGCTGCCCGTGAGCGTGTGCAGGTCGACGCCGCTCTCGCGAGCGATCCGCCTGGCGAGCGGCGATGCCTTGACCCGCGCCCCGCCCGCCGAACCGGCCCCGTCCTCGGCCACCGCCTGGGCCTGGGCCGGGGCCTGTGGCGGTGCGAGTGCCTGTGCGGGCGCGTCCGGTGCGGCTGTCGCCTTGGGCGGCTCGCCGCCCGCTTGAACGCTCGCCGGCGCGGGCTGTGCGCCGGCCGATCCCACGTGCGCGATCAGCTCGCCGACCGCCAGCGTGTCGCCCTCGCCGGCGAGCGTCTCGAGCACGCCATCCTGGTCTGACTCATAGATCATGGTCGCCTTGTCGGTCTCGATCTCGACGAGCTCCTCGCCGCGGCGCACCGGCTCGCCGTCGTGCTTGAGCCAGCGCAGGATGGTGCCCTCCTCCATCGTGTCCGACAGGCGGGGCATGACGATGTCCGCCATCAGCGCGCCTGTGTTCGGGCGTCGAGTCCGAGGATCCGCAGCGCGGCGTAAACGATCTGCGGCTCGTGCGGGTATGCGATGTCCTCGAGCGGCTTGGAGTAGGGCATCGGCACGTCGGCTCCCGTGACCCGCTTGACCGGCGCATCGAGGTCGTCGAAGGCGTGCTCTGAGATCAGCGCCGCCAGGTTCGCGCCCACGCCGCCGTGCGGCCAGCCCTCCTCGACGACCACGCAGCGGTTGGTCTTGGCGACCGAGGCGAGGATCGTGTCGAGGTCGAGCGGTCGCAGGGTGCGGGGGTCGATCACCTCGGCCTGCACGCCGTGCTCCTCGGCGAGCGTGTTCGCCGCGCGCTCGGCCGTGAGCGCCATCCGCGAGATCCCCACGATCGTCACGTCCGCGCCCTCCCGCACGGTGCGCGCGCGACCGAAGCCCACGAGATGCTCCTCGTCCTCGGGCACCTCCCCGCGGACCCCGTAGAGGGACTCGTGCTCGATGAAGATCACGGGGTTCTCGTCGCGGATCGCCGTCTTCAACAGGCCCTTCGCGTCGGCGGCCGTCGAGGGAACCGCCACGAGCAGCCCCGGGACGTGCAGGAAGAACGCCTCGAAGCAGTGTGAGTGCGTGGGCCCGAGCTGGTGGCCGGCGCCCTGGGGCATGCGCACGACCAGCGGCACCCGCGCCTGGCCGCCGAACATGTAATGGATGTGCGCGGCGTGGTTGACGATCTGATCGAACGCCAGCAGCGAGAAGTTGATCGTCATCAGCTCGACCACCGGGCGAAGCCCGGTCATCGCCGCGCCCACCCCCACCCCCACGATCGTGTTCTCGGAGATCGGCGTGTCGCGTATCCGGCTTTCCCCGAACTCCTCGAGCAGGCCTTCGGTCACCTTGAACGCCCCACCGAACACCCCGATGTCCTCGCCCATCAGCACCACCCGCTCGTCGCGCGTGAGCTCCTCCCGCAGGGCCGCATTGAGCGCCTCGCGATAGCGCATCTGGGCCATCAGGAGCCGTCCTCTCCGGCCTGCAGCGCGGTGGTGATCTGCTGGGAGATCTCCTGCGCGCCATCCTCTCCCAGCCCGTCTGGGCCGCCCGCCCGAGCGTCCTGATCGGCGGCGTCCTCGGGACTCGTGGTCCTGACCGAGTAGGACCCGCGGACGGCGTCGTCGAGCACATACACGTCGTCATACAGCGTCTCCGGCGCCGGGAACGGCGAGGCGTCGGCGAACGCCACGGCGCCGTCAACCCGCTCAACCGCCTCGGAGTCGATCCGGGCGAGGTCATCCTCGTCGACCACGCCCTCGGTCTTCAGCAGCTCGCCGAACGCCGGGATCGGGTCGCGGGCGCGCCACTGGGCGACCTCCTCCTTCGTGCGGTACTGCTCGGGATCGGCCATCGAGTGGCCGCGGAAGCGGTAGGTGACCGCCTCGACCAGCACCGGCTGATGGTCTTCGCGCACGCGCCGCACGGCCTCCGCGACCACGCCGTGGGTGTCCAGGACGTCCATCCCGTCGCAGCGCATCCCCGGAACGCCGAGGCTCTCGCCCTTGCGCTGCAGATCGGTCACCGCCGAGTGCCGTCGCAGCGAGGTCCCCATCCCGAACTGGTTGTTGGTGACCATGAACACGACCGGCAGCTTCCACAGCGCCGCCAGGTTGAGCGTCTCGCCGAATGTGCCCTGGTTGGATGCGCCGTCGCCGAAGGTGCACAGCGTGATCTCCTCGGTGGCCTGCAAGTCCGAGGCCAGCGCGATCCCGGCGGCGATCGGCAGGTTGCCGCCGACGATGCCGTAGCCGCCCATGAAGCGGCGCGCGAGATCGAACATGTGCATCGAGCCGCCGCGGCCGTGCGAGCATCCGTCGACGCGCCCGAAAAGCTCGGCCATCACGTTCTCCGGCGGCGTGCCCCGCACGAGCGCGTGGCCATGCGAGCGGTAGGTGGAGATCAGGTAGTCGTCCGTGCGCAGCGCCCGTGCGCTGCCGACGATCGTGGCCTCCTCGCCGATCGACAGGTGCAGGAAGCCGCCGACCTTGGCCCGTGCGTACATCTCGCCCGCCCTTTCCTCAAAGCGGCGGATGAGCGTCATCGTCGCCAGCCACTCGCGCGCTTCCTCAGGCTGCGGCAGGCTGGTTGCCATCACGGCTCCACGGTACTCCAGCGCGCGAGGAACTCGTCCGCCTCGAGGTGCGCCAGCTCCTCGCGCAGCGCTCGCGCGAGCCGCGAGGCCGCGTGCGGGGGCCGGTCCCAGAACAACACCACCTCCCCGCCGTCGATCTCGACCACCTCGATGTGGTCGACCCGCTCGGCGTCGGCCAGCAGCGCCGGCGCGCGCCCGCCGCGCGTGAGGATCAGCCGGTAGGCGCGGTTGGCCTTCATCTGCGCACCACCGCCGAGCGGGCGACCGGATTGACGCCGTCGCTCATGTGCGCGGCCGCGTCCTCGACAGCGCGCCGGCCTTCGAACAGGCGCTCGCCGACCCTGATGGCGGGTACGTCGATGATCCCCGTGTGAGCCGCGCCCGCGGTCGCGCTCGCGAGTTCCCGCTGCACCGAGCGAAGCTCGGCCCCGCGCAGCACGGCGGCGGGGTGCATCTCGCAGGCCGCCGCCGCTATCAGCACATGATCTGGGTCACCCAGGCTGTGCCCGCCGGCGAACGCCTGGCGGAAGGCCGCCTGCGCGAAGGGGACGACCCGGCCGATCGACTTGGCGTAGGTGGCGACGCGCATCGCGAGCGTGGAGTCGAACGGGAAGGGGTCCGGCCAGCGAAGCGGCTGCAGCTGAAGCTGCTCGGCGCGGCGGGCGATCTGCTCGCGGAAGGCCTCCTGCTGCCGCTGGCTGCGCATGCCCTTCGAGCGTTCGCCGCCGGGGAGCGCCGAGGCCAGCAGCGGCTGCCACTCGGCCGGGCCCGGCAGCAGCAGAAGGATGCGCTCGGCCGCGAGGTAGGCCTCCGGGCTTGAGAGGTCGAAGTAGAAGCTGGCCGGCCGGTCGATCACGGTCAACCGTGGATGAACCAGCCGTCCGCCGCGCGCCCGGCTTCCATCACGGCCTCCGACAGGGTGGGGTGGCCGTGCACGATCTGCCCGACCTCCGCGAAGCCGCCCTCCAGCGCGCGCACGTTCACGAGCTCCTGTATCAGCTCGGTGGCGCGGGTTCCCACGATGTGTCCGCCCAGCAGCTCGCCGTACTTGCTCTCGCCGACGACCTTCACCAGCCCGGCGGGGTCGCCGTACACGATCCCGCCGCCGACCGCTCCGTATTTCACCTTGCCGACGACCACGTCGTATCCCTGCTCGCGGGCCTGGGCCTCGGTCAGGCCGAAGGAGCCGACGTTCGGCTCACAGAACGTCGCCCGCGGAATGTCGACGTAGGACAGGGGGTGGGTGGGCCGTCCGGCTGAATCCTCGACGGCGATGACACCCTCGTCAGAGGCCTTGTGCGCGAGCGCCGGTCCGGCGACGAGGTCGCCGATCGCATACACGCCCGGGCGCGATGTGCGCAGCGCCCCGTCCACCTTCACGAGCCCCCGCTCTTCGAGCTCCACGCCGGCGTCGGCGAGCCCCAGCCCCTCGACGTCCGCGCCGCGCCCGGCGGCTATCACGAGATAGTCCACCTCCGCCCGCGCAGCGACGGCGTCAACCCGGTTGCCGGCCGCGCCATCGGTGGCGGGCGCGCCGTAGGTGAAGCTCACGCCCCTCTCGCTGCTCTGCACGTCGGCCACCGGAGCGCTCTTCTGCACGTCGATGCCCTGCTGCTTGAGCCCTCGCTCGACCAGACGCGAGATGTCGGAGTCCTCGGTGGGAAGCGCGCGATCGAGCGCCTCGAGCAGGATCACCTCGCTGCCCAGGCGGGCGAAGGCGGAGGCGATCTCCGCGCCAGAGGCCCCGCAGCCGGCCACGGCCAGACGGGCGGGAAGCTGTTTCAGCGCCCAGGCCTCCTCGGTCCCGATCACCCGCCCGCCGAACTCGACCCCGGGGATCGCGCGCGGCACCGAGCCGGTCGCGAGGATCACGGTCTGCGCCGAGATCAGCTCCCCCTCGACGCTCACCGCACCGTCGGCCGTCAGCGTGGCGTCGCCCTCGATCAGGTCGATGGCGTCTTTCTTGAACAGCCCGGCCACGCCCGAGGTGAGCGTGGAGACGACCCTGTCGCGGCGGGCCTGCACGGCGGCGTAGTCGACCTCGACGCCGCTCACCTTCAGCCCGTACTCCTCGGAGTCGCGGATCTCCGAGAGCAGGTCGGCCGAGCGCAGCACCGCCTTGGCGGGGATGCAGGCGTAGTTCAAACAGCGCCCTCCGACCTTGTCGCGCTCGATCACCGCGGTCTTTTTCCCGAGCTGGGCGGAGCGGATCGCGGCGACGTAGCCGCCCGGGCCGGAGCCGATCACGATGCAGTCATACGTTCGAGCCGCCATTCGCGCTGAGCCTATCGTTCCCCGGCTTGGATTCGCCCCATCACCCGCACGAGCTTCCAGAACAGCCACCCGCCGAGTGAGATGCTGAGCAGGCACGCCGCCGCCGCCGCGATCGTCGAGGCGACCACGAGCGCCAGCGAGGTCACGATGATCTGAAAGGTGAGCAGCGCCTCGAAGCCCAGCACCGCCCAATAGCGCCGGCGGTACATGCCCTGCGCCAGAAGCGCAAGCACCAGCGCCAGGAACACCGCGCCCGGAAGCGACCCGCCATGGCGGCTGAGGTCGTGCACCGTCGCCGCCCCGATCAGCACCGCGATCGCGAGCACCACGCACACCGCGACGGCGACGAGCAGCGCCCGCGGCCGCTCGTCCTCGCCCAGCGGCTCGAGCGGGGCGGGGCCGCCATCCTCGCCGCGGCCCTGCCCGGCCCCTGCGCCGGTGCGCTCGCCCGGTCCTCCCGCCAAGTCAGGACTCCGGCGGGGGGGCGGCGTCGAGCAGCTCGCGCAGCGCCCGCGCCGCGCGCTCGGGTTCCTCGGCGGCGGCGATCGCGCGCAGCACCACGGCCCGCCGCGCGCCCGCCTCGATCGCCTCGCCGAGGTTGCTCACATCGAGGCCGCCGATCGCGAAGAACGGCACCGGGGAGTGCTCCGCCGCGTAGCGGATCAGCTCGAGTCCGACGGCCGGGCGCCCCGGCTTGGTGGGCGTCTCGTGCACCGGGCCGACCCCGATGTAGTCCGCCAGCGCCGCGTCCTCGGCGTCGATCTCGCTGCGGGCATGCGTGGACAGCCCGATCAGCATGTCCGTGCCGACCATCTCGCGCACCTCTGAAACCGGCATGTCTTCCTGGCCGACGTGCACCCCGTCGGCTCCGGCCTCGAGCGCCACCGTGGGACGGTCGTTGACGATCAGCAGGGCGCCGAGCCGCTCGCACAGCGCCCGCGCGGCGTCGGCGACGGAGAGGAGCTGCTCGTCACCCAGGTGCTTCTCGCGCAGCTGCACGATCTCGACGCCTCCGGCGACCGCGGCGCGCAGCAGGTCCGGAAGCTCGCGGGCCTCGGCGCCCGCAGCGTCCGCGCCGGAGCGATCGACGGTCGCTGCGCACACGAGGTACAGACGCGCGGCGGCGAGTCGAGCGCGGCGCTCGGAGCCGAGGTCGGCGAGGGGCATGCACCCAAGTCTTACACCGCACTAGCATCAGCCTCAGTGTCAGCGCCCGCGAATCGCCACTCGCCCGACATGGTCGTCATCGGCGGCGGCGTGATCGGCCTGTCCGTCGCCTGGCGCGCGCGCCAGCGGGGCATGTCGGTGACGCTGCTCGAGCGTGACGCGATCGCCCAGGGCGCTTCGCGCGTTGCCGCTGGGATGCTCGCGCCGGTCGCCGAGGTGGAGTTCGGGGAGGCCGGCCGCCGCATCCTCGATCTCGGGCTGCGCTCGGCCGAGATGTGGCCCGCCTTCGCGGCGGCGCTCGAGGCGGTCGCGGAGACCGATGTGGGGTTGCTCTCGACCGGCACGCTGCTCGTCGCTCGCGATGACGACGAGGCACGCGAGCTCGAGCGTCAGATCGCCTTCCGCGAGTCGCTCGGGCTGCGCGCCGAGCGCCTGCGCCCGAGCCAGGCGCGCGAGCGCGAGCCGGCGCTGGCCCCGGCGGTGCGCCTGGCGCTTGAAGCGCCCGATGATCACTCGGTCGATCCCCGCAGGCTGCTCGCGGCGCTGCGCGGCGCATGTGAGTCGAGCGGGGTGCGGCTGCGCGAGCACACGCGCGTCCTCGGCATCGACAGCGACGCCGGTCACGGTCGCGTCGCGGGCGTGACGCTCGCCTGCGAGCACGGCGTCGAAAAGCTCCCAGCCGCGCAGGTTCTCGTCGCAGCCGGCGCATGGGCCGGGCAGATCGAGGGCCTGCCCGCGGATGCGCGCGTGCCGGTGCGCCCGGTCAAGGGACAGCTGTTGCGCCTGCGCGACCCGGCCGGCCCGGGCCTGCTGCGGCGCGTCGTTCGCTTCGCGGGCGGCTATCTCGTCCCGCGCGCGGACGGCCGCTACGTGCTCGGCGCCACGATGGAGGAGCGGGGCTTTGAGCAGCATCCCACCGCCGGCGGCGTCCATGAGCTGCTGCGCGACGCCCACGAGCTCGTGCCGGGCGTGTCAGAGCTCGAGATCGAGGAGCTGTGCGCGGGGCTGCGCCCGGGCACGCCGGACAACGCGCCGGTCATCGGCCCGGGCGCGCTCGACGGCCTCACCTGGGCGACCGGCCACCACCGCAACGGCATCCTGCTCGCCCCTCTGACGGCCGAGCTCGTCGTCGGGCTGCTCACCGCTGGGCATCCGGCCGACCCGCTGCTCCGCTCATGCACGCCTCACCGCTTCACCTCCGCGCCGCCGCGCCCGCGGACGGAGCACGCCCCGTCGGCGGCGGCGGCCGTCTCATGATCAGCCTCAACGGGGAGACCTCGCAGGTGCCTGCGGGCGAGACCGTCGCCGGCGTGCTTGAGAGCCTCGGCGTCTGGGGCGACACCCGCGGGATCGCCGTGGCGGTCGATGGCGAGGTCGTTCCCCGCGCCGCCTGGGAGTCGTTCGTGCTGGCAGCGGACGCGCGCGTGGAGGTGCTCACGGCGATGCAGGGGGGATGACCGGGTGATGAGCGACGGCGTCGACCCGCTTGCGGCCTCCCCGCCCCTTCGCAACGGCGCCGCGCGGGCGGCGGAGACGTGGACGATCGCGGACAGGACGCTCCACTCGCGGCTCCTGCTCGGCACGGGCGGGTTCCCGTCGCTCGAGCTGCTCGCCGGGGCCATCGCGCAGAGCGGCTCGGAACTGGTCACGGTGGCCCTGCGCCGCCTGGACCCCGCCGGGCGGCTCGCCGGCCAGGGGTCGCTGATCGACGTTCTCTGTGCTGCGGGGGTCCAGCTCTTGCCCAACACCGCCGGCTGCCACACCGCGCGTGACGCCGTCATCACCGCCAGGCTCGCGCGGGAGGCCTTCGCCACCGACTGGATCAAGCTCGAGGTGATCGGCGACGAGGACACGCTCCTGCCCGACGCCCCGGAGCTACTGCGGGCTGCCGAGGAGCTCGTCGACGAGGGCTTCGTCGTCCTGCCCTACACCACCGACGACCCAGTCCTCGCGCGCCGGCTGGTCGACATCGGCTGCGCCGCCGTGATGCCGCTGGGCTCGCCGATCGGAAGCGGCATGGGCATCCGCAACCCCTACAACATCGCCCTGATCAGAGAAGCCGTGGACGTGCCGGTGGTGCTCGACGCCGGCATCGGAACGGCCTCCGATGCGGCGCTGGCGATGGAGCTCGGCTGCGACGCCGTGATGGCCGCCTCAGCCATCTCCCGCGCGCAGGACCCGCTGCGCATGGCCGCGGCGATGCGCGCGGCGGTGCAGGCGGGACACCTGGCCCGCACGGCCGGTCGCATCCCCCGCCGCCTGTATGCGAGGGCCTCGACCCCCGGCGCGGGCCTGGCAGACCTCGGCCCCGCCTGACGGGATCGCGCGCGGCCCTGCGCGGCGCTGCGCGATCCCGGCTGCCCGGTCCCGCCCGGCGGCCGCAGCTACTTGACGACTTCGATCGTCCCGTTCATCGACGCCGGGTGGATCGTGCACTCGTAGTGGATCACGCCCGGCCTGGTCAGCTTGACTTCGTAGGTGCCGCCTTCGCCGAAGTCGGCCGAGGCGAAGTGCTGGGGGCCGCTCTCGCTCGTCACGTTGTGTTCGACGGAGTCGTAGTTGGTCCACTTGATCGTGCTTCCCACCTTCACCTTGAGGGTGTCCGGAGCGATCGTGATGTTGCGGTAGGCGACCTGGACGATCCCGCTCTGCACCGCGGCCGAGGGCGCCGGCGTGCCGTATTTCGGCGTGGTCGTCGTTTTCAGTTCGCCGCTCGTCGACGTGGGCGTCGAGGCGCTCGACGAGCTGGACGGGGTGGTCGAGCTTTTCGAGGACCCGCACCCGCCCGCCAGCGCCAGTGCGGAGCAGGCGATCGCTATCGACAGGCCTCTGCTCATGGTTTTCGGACCCTAGCCTAGACTGGCTCCCCCATGTCGCGCCACTTCCTGACCGGGGCCGAGCTGAGCGCGGCCGAGCTCGCGGCGCTGCTCGATCGCGCCCTCGCGCTGAAGGCGGCGCCGCTCTCCTCGCAGGAGCTCGCCGGCCTCAGCGTCGCGCTGATCTTTCAGAAGCCCTCGACCCGCACTCGCGTGTCCTTCGAGGTCGGCATTCACGAGCTCGGCGGCCATGCGGTCGTGCTGCGCTCCGATGAGCTCCAGCTCTCGCGCGGCGAGCCGCTGCGCGACACCGCGATCGTGCTGTCCCGGCATGTCGCCGCGATCGGCGTTCGCACCGGCCCGGACGAGCTCCTGCAGGAGCTCGCCGAGCACAGCTCGGTGCCCGTGGTCAACATGCTCACGGCGCGCCACCACCCCTGCCAGGCGCTCGCCGACCTGCTGACAATGCACGAGGCCTGCGGTTCGCTCGAGGGGTTGCGCGTGGCCTACGTTGGCGACGGCAACAACGTGGCGCGCTCGCTCGCCGTGCTGGGCACGCTCGCCGGGATGGAGGTCGCGGTCGCCTCCCCTGCCGGCTACGAGCTCGAGCACGACCTCGAGCTCCCCGCCGGCGCCTGCGGCTCGCTCACGCTGCACTCCGATCCGCGCGAGGCCGTGGACGGCGCCTGCGCCGTGTACACCGACGTGTGGGTGAGCATGGGCGATGAGGCGACCGCCGATGCGCGCCGCGCCGCGCTGGCGGGCTACCGGCTGGACGACGCCCTCCTAGATGCTGCGGCTGCCGGCGCCTTTGCCATGCACGACCTCCCCGCTCATGCCGGCGAGGAGATCACCGCACAGGTTCTCTACGGCCCGCGCCAGCGCATCTGGGACCAGGCCGAGAACCGGCGCCACGCACAGAAGGCCCTGCTCGAGCTGTTGGTGGCCTCGCCATGAGGGACTCGCCGACGCCCCTCGATGTCGG
>Ga0302324_100021045_pt1 | contig 12731 bp, 8 predicted proteins | sample Palsa_T0_1_FD_201949 | JGI IMG/M metagenome (GOLD analysis project Ga0302324, IMG submission 201949) | Peat permafrost microbial communities from Stordalen Mire near Abisko, Sweden - Palsa_T0_1 | ecosystem: Environmental > Terrestrial > Soil > Palsa > Peat permafrost | place: Sweden: Abisko...
GATCAGGGTGGCGCGAATCTGGTAGTGGCGGGTCATGTCTTCGTAGATGGCCGCGTGATCAGATTTTGCCTGCCGCGACAGATCCTTCAGGTAGTCGAGCACGGTCTTCAGTATGAGCAGACGAGCTTGGCGCTCTTCCAGGTTGTTCTCGCCGCCGACCGCGAGTCCCAGCTTCTTGATCACCACCGGCAGAGTAAGCCCCTGCAGGACCAGGGTGGCGAAGATCACGCAAAAGGTAAGAAAGATGATGAAGTTCCGCTGCGGGAAAGGTTGGCCATTCTGGAGTACCGTAGGCAGTGAGATGGCGGCCGCCAGGGCCAACACTCCGCGCATTCCTGTCCAGGCCACAATAAAGATCTGTCTTTTGCTTGGAAGTGGCTCTGTCTGGTGCAGCAGATGGCGCCGGATCCGGTAGGCAATCACCGCGCCGGGATAGACCCAGATAATCCTCAGCGCGACCACCAGGATCGCGAACGTGATTCCATAGCGCGCGAGTTGGCCCATGGAATGGTGGTGGATACCGCTCACAATCAGTCGCAGCTGCAGGCCCATCAGGATAAAAACGATGCCATTGAGACCGAACTCCAGTGTCTTCCACACCGCGGTGCTCTCGATACGCGCATTGATCGACATGATCTCGGAGTTTTTGCGGCCAAGGTACAGGCCGCAGACTACGACTGCGAGCACGCCCGACGCATGAATCCCCTCGGCCGCGAGGTAAGCGAGGTAAGGCGTGGCAAGGGACAGAGTTATTTCTACTGGAGAGTCAGTAATCTCCAGCGAGACTCGGTGGATGACGAAGGCGGCAAAGAGCCCAATCGCGATTCCACCGGCCACTAACCACAATAGTTCCAGCATCGCCAGGCCAGGCCCGGGCCGGCGCCCGGCGACGACCAGGGCAACGGCAAATTGCAGGGCGAGCAGTCCACTGGCGTCGTTTACCAGGCTTTCGCCTTCCAATACGTCGACGATCCGGCGGGGAAGACCGAGGCGTTTGGCAATTGCGGTGGCGGCGATCGCATCGGTGGTTGAGACCACCGCTCCGAGAACGGCGCCGAGTCGATAGTCGAATCCGGGAATCAGCCACGCCGTGCCTACCGCAATGCCGAACACCGTAAATCCAACCAGGCCAAAAGCCAGCATAAGAATACTGACAATGTTGTGGTGAAAATCGCGCCACGAAGTGTTGAATCCGCCGACAAAGAGCAATGGGGGCAGAACCACCAGAAAGACAACATCGGGATTCAGTGCGATCTGGGGTAGGTGAGGCAGGAGAGAAAGAACCACACCACCGATAAAGAGCACGATGGGGTAAGGAATCTTGAAACGTTGCGCGAGCGTGGTTAGGCCAGCAACCAGGAGCACGAGAAAGAGGAGTATGAGCTCGAGGTGATGTATGCCTGCGGCCTGCACGGGGCGGTCTCCAGAAATTCCAGATTAACCCAGAGAATAGCGGATGCCCCAACCTCGAAAGGGGCATCCACTCTCATGCATTAAACAGTGGCTGAGGCAAAGCTGACGGCTTGTGCGTGCTCCTGCTCTACCTGGGCCACGCACTGCTCGAAGATATCGAGGCCAATGGTGGCTTCATGTTGGTTCACGACCAGCGGGGGCGCCAGGCGGATGGAGGTTTCTCCGCAGCCCAGCAGCAGAAGACCCTTTTCAAAGGCCAGGGAGACGATCCGGTCGCGCAGCGCGGGCGCGGGCTCGCGCGTGAGCTGGCTCTTGACGATCTCGATGCCGATCATCAGCCCTCTGCCCCGCACGTCGCCTACAATCGGATGCTTCGACGGCCAGTCCTGCAGACGCGAAAAGAAAGCTTCTCCCATGGTGGCCGCATTAGCGATGCCCTCACGCTCAAGCACGTCCATGGTGGCCAGAGCTGCGGCGATCGCCACCGGGTTGCCGCCAAACGTTGAGGCGTGGGAGCCCGGCACCCAGTTCATCAGCTCCGCCCGCGTCATGCAGATGCCCAACGGCATCCCCGAGGCAATGCCTTTAGCTATACAAACCATATCCGGCTGCACCCCGGAGTGCTCGACTGCCCACCATTTGCCGGTCCGGCCCGCTCCCGATTGCACCTCGTCGACTACCAGCAGGATGCCGTGCCGGTCGCAGATGCGCCGAAGTTCCTGCATGAAGATATCCGGTGCTACCACGTAACCGCCTTCCCCTTGAATGGGCTCAACGAAAATAGCCGCGACTTCTTCCGGAGGCAGTGTGGTCTTGAACAGCTTCTCTTCTATGTAACGCGCGCAACCGAGGGCGAAGCGCTCCTCTTCCTGCGGGCCTCCGCTGCAGCCGCGATAAGCGTAGGGATAGCGTACGTGCGTGACTCCAGGAACCAGGGGAGCAAAACGGCGCCGTTGTTGCGGCTTGGAAGCGGTGAGCGAAAGAGCGCCCATGGTGCGCCCGTGGAACGCTCCAAAGAAGGAAATGATGTTCTGCCGTCCGGTGTGATAACGGGCCAGCTTCAGCGCGCACTCAATGGCTTCCGCCCCGGAATTGCCGTAATAAAAGCGATGCGGTCCGGGCATCGGCGCAATGGCTGACAGGCGTTCGGCCAGGGTCACCATCTGCTCATAATAGAAATCGGTGCCCGAGATGTGGATCAGTTCGGCGGCCTGTTGCTGGATGGCGGCGACTACTTCGGGATGGCAATGTCCAGTCGAAACCACGGCGATGCCGGCGGCAAAGTCCAGAAACTCGTTTCCGTCGACATCTTCCACCCGCAGCCCACGGCCGCGCTTGGCCACCATAGGATAGGACCGGGTATAGCTGGGGGAAACGTAGCGCTCGTCGCCGGCAACAATCGCGCGGGCCTTCGGCCCCGGCACCGGACCCACAAGTTTCGGACCGTACTGGGCAAGAACTGTGTTGTTCATATGACCATTGTTCTGCATGATGCTTTCTCTGCTTTCTTGGCGTCTTCATCGGCGCCGTGCCTGGACCGGATTTCCTACTGCGTGACACCATCCATACTAGAGTGTGCGGCTTTCTTTAAGGAAAGCCGCATAAGCTCGATGGACCCACCAACGCAAACAGGAAATCCGGTCAAATGCCAGTAAAGAGACCGCCACCAATGGAATACAGGGCGGACGGAGGCAGGGCAGAGCTTCGGCGGAGGAAAGCTAGTCGCCGCCGAAGAGACTAGGTCGGGTGCAGGCAGGTGGCACGCTCAGATGCTTGCGTGGCGCGATGGCACGCGCTGACCAGCGGAAGCAAGAAACGGGCATGGGTGAGGCACCGGTATCCGTATTGCACCGTTCTTGGCTTCTCACGCGCACCTTATGCATCCTCTTGCACCCTAAGGTTAGCACGGCGGCCCTTGTCCCCGGCTGCCTTCCCTTTTGTCATCCCGACCGGAGCGAACCCGGATTTCCTGCTACGCGGCACTCACCAACGACCACGTGTGCGGCTTTCCGTAAAGAAAACCGCATGAAGTTTGCCAACGCGACTAAGTTCGACAGGAAATCCGGGGGAGCGTAGTGGAGGGACCCGCGGGCTACTTCCTCTTCCAGCGGGCGCCGTCTTTGGAATCCTCGATCACGATTCCCAGCGCTGCCAGCTCTTTGCGGATGCTGTCGGCGCGGGCGAAATTGCGCGTCCGGCGAGCCTGCTCCCGCTCCGCCAAAAGGGCGTCGATTTGCTGGTCGCTAAGCGAATACGCGGCCAACAGTTCGGGCGCCGCTTCGTCGCCTCGCCCTTCCTCTTGCGCCCATTGCAGCGCGCCCCGGGCAATCTCGGCATCTCGATCTTCGAGAATGGCAAAGACCTCGTCGAAACGCCGCAGGGCCTCCAGGATACCCGCGACATTTCCGGAATACAGCTTGCCCGAGTCGGCAGCCACGTTCCCCGCCCACACCAGGTCGAAGATGGCTGCCCGCGCCTTCGAGGTATTCAGATCGTCCGCCAAAGCCTCAAAGAAGTCCTGCTGCGCCTTCGCTGTCTGCGCCACCAGCTCCATATTCTGCCCTGCGGGCCAGCCACCAACGCGGATCCGTTGGTAGAAAGTCCGCACCCGCTCCACCGCGCTGGCTGATTCCGTCAACCCTTCGGTGGTGAAGTTCAAGGGATGCCGGTAGGGAACCGAGATAAGCAGAAAGCGGATCGCCGATGCCTTATATCCCTTGAGCAACAAGTCACGCAAAGTGAAGAAGTTGCCCTCCGACTTCGACATCTTGCGCCCATCTACCAGCAGGAAACGCACATGCATCCAGTGGTAGGCCAGGGTCTTTCCCGTGGCCGACTCGGATTGGGCTATTTCGTTCTCGTGATGAGGAAACATCAGGTCTTCCCCCCCGGCGTGGAGGTCGAAGCTCTCGCCCAAATATCTGAGCGCCATGGCAGAACACTCAATGTGCCAGCCAGGCCGGCCGGGTCCCAGCCGGGTGTCCCAGTGTTCCCCGGGTTTGGCCGCCTTCCACAGGGCAAAATCGCGGGCTGAGTCCTTGTCGTACTCGTCCAAATCCACCCGGGCGCCGTCGCTGATTGCGGAGAAGTCTTTCTTGGATAGTTTGCCGTACTCGGGAAACCCGGCGATGCGGAAATACCAGGACCCGTCCGGGGCCTGATAAGCAAGGTCCTTTGCCGCCAGCCGCTCAATCAGAGCAACCATCTGCTCGATATTCTCAGTGGCCCGGGCAATGATCTCCGGTCGTTCGCAGCGCAGCGCGTCCAGGTCCTGGAAAAAGGCGCGCTCGTACTTCTCGGTATATTTTTTTATCGGCAGGTGCGCGGCGGCGGCGTTGCGGATGATCTTGTCGTCCACATCCGTTATGTTCATGACCTGGAGTAACTTGCGCCCCTGTTGCTTGAGGAAGCGGCGCAACACATCCAGTTGCAGGAAGGTGCGAAAGTTGCCGATGTGGCCATAGTCGTAAACCGTGGGCCCGCAGACGTAGATGCGCAGCGTCTCGCCATCGATCGGCTCGAGGTCTTCGATTGTGTTGGAGAGGGTGTTAAAGAGCCGGACGGTCATCCGGGAAGCAGTCTTTTGGGATGCAACTTTATCGCCAACTGACCCCGTCGCTGCCGGCATGATCCTCATCCTAACGTCTTCAACGCCGCAGCGTCCACCAGGCCCGGCCGTATGTACACAGATGAGCAGGGGGAGCTAATCCAAAAGCTGCTTGACCTCGGCAATCGTCTTACCTTTCCAGTGGCGGCCGAAGTTGTCGAGCGAACATAGACTTCTGCTGCGCATGCGGTCCACATAGAGCGTTCCAGACAGATGATCGATCTCGTGTTGCAGGATGCGCGCATACCAGCCGGAAGCGCGAATCACCCTCGGTTGGCCATGCTCATCGAGGCACTCGACCTTTACCTTGCGTGCCCGGGGAACCAGGGATACCAGGCCAGGCAGACTGAGGCAGCCTTCAAAAAACTCGACCTCCGGGGCCGATTCCAGGGTCAGCACTGGGTTAATGATCACGTGGAAGGCCACCGGCTTGCGCTCCCGCTCGGCCAGCATTTCCCGGCTCAGGTCTTTCATATTCTCTTCGCGGTCTTCGACGACGGCGAGCTGCAACGGCACCCCCACCTGGGGCGCAGCCAGGCCGACTCCCGGGGCGTCCTGCATCGTCTCGCGCATGGCCGCGATCAGGTCCCGGGTGCTGGGCAGAAGCATCTCCTCCGGTCGCAGAGGCTTCGCCCGGGAACGCAGAATGGGATCTCCGGCCGATCTGATTTTCAGGATCATGGGCACCCCAGCGCCAGGGAGGCATCCGCGGTCAGATCCAACGGTGCGAAGCTGCGGGCAAGGAACTTTGGCCAGGCGGCGGCCGCTATCATGGCCGCATTGTCGGTGGAGAGAGCAACTGACGGGAAAGCAATGGGTAGTCCGCGCTTGGCCGCTTCGGCACTGAACCGCTCCCGCAGTTCGCGGTTGGCGGCGACGCCGCCGGAAACCAGGATGCTTTCCGCGCCCAGCACCTCAGCAGCCTGGAAGGTCTTTCGCTTCAGGTCCTCGACCACAGCTCGCTGGAACGACGCGATCAAACCCAGCGTCCGGGCGTCGCAGAAGGGGAGTGCCGCAGCGGGTTTGGCCAGCGGAAGGGCGGCCAGGGCTTCCCGTCGCCGCTCGATCGATGGGTAGAGGTCGTGGATCTGGACGTAACGAAGCACTGCTGTCTTAATGCCGCTGAAGGAGAAGGGAAATCGAAGCGGGTCCTGTGGCGAATTGGGGCGATGAGCCTTTTGCTTCACCTGGCTGAGGCTAAAGGCGACCGACGAGGGATCCCCGTGCGGAGCCAGCGCGTCGATCCATGGACCGCCCGGATACCCGAGTCCCAGCAGCTTGGCGACCTTGTCGAAGGCCTCGCCGGCTGCATCGTCTAGCGTGGCGCCGACGTTGCGATAAGTAAAGCTCTCTCCCTCACGCCGGGTCAGATAGAGATGGGTGTGGCCTCCGGAAACCACCAGGGCCAAAGATCGGGTATAGCCATCATCGAGCATTTCTTGCTGCGCCAGCAGAACGGCATGAATGTGACCCTCGATATGGTTGACCGCAATGAGCGGCTTGCCCAGGGCGAAGGCCAGCGACTTCGCGTAGCCGACGCCCACCAGGAGTGCGCCAGCCAAGCCTGGCCCCTCGGTCACTGCGATCGCCTCGAGGTCCTGCAAGTGAACGCCGGCCTTGTCCAGTGCGGTGCGGACCACGGGAACGATGTTGCGCAGGTGTTCGCGCGAGGCGAGTTCCGGAACCACACCGCCATAGGGCGCATGGATGGCAATTTGCGAGGCCACAACACTCGACAATATGCGGCGCCCGCGTTCCACCACCGCGGCCGCCGTCTCATCACACGAGCTTTCGATGGCGAGAATCAGGCCGCTGCCTGGGGTATAGGCGCCTTGGGCGCCAGAGAGCAGCTGGCTGGGTTGACTCACGTTTCTATAGTAGTAGACATGGCAGTATCGGCACTCAGCGGCGCACAGCAGGCAGCAGCGGAGATTGTCGCCCGGCTCCGCACCGCCGGCCACCAGGCCTATTTCGTTGGCGGTTGCGTACGAGACTTGCTGCTGGGCCGCGAACCACAGGACTTCGACGTCGCCACCAGCGCGCTCCCTGACCAGGTGCTCTCCATGTTCGAAAAGACCTTTGCCGTAGGCGCCCATTTCGGCGTCGTTTTGGTCTGCAGTCGAGGCCATGGGGGCGAGGAGCTGGTGACCGAAGTCGCTACCTTTCGCAGCGACGGCGCCTATAGCGACGGCCGGCACCCGGATGCGGTGCGCTTCTCCATCAGCCCGGAAGAAGATGTAAAGCGCCGCGATTTCACCATCAATGGCATGATGCTGGACCCCGAAGTCCTTGCCCGGACCCACCGGGTCGACGACGCAGTGCTCGATCTGGTGGGTGGAATGCAAGACCTGGGTGCCGGACTGATACGTGCCATCGGAGACCCGGGCGACCGCTTCACCGAAGACAAGTTGCGCATGTTGCGTGGGGTGCGCTTTGCTGCCCGCTTTGGCTTTGAACTGGAGCTCGCAACAGCCAGGGCAGTCCAGCAACTGGCTCCTTCTGTGAGCCAGGTCAGCCACGAACGGGTGCGGGATGAATTGACCCGAATGCTTACCGAGGGCCGGGCGCGTCGCGCCTTCCAGCTGCTGGATGCTACCGGGTTGTTAGTCCAGGCGTTGCCCGAAGTCGCCAGGATGAAGGGTGTGGCCCAACCTCCGCAATACCATCCTGAGGGCGATGTGTGGGTTCACACGATGTTATTGCTCGACGGGCTTGGTGCTGGCTGCCCGGTGGCCTTGGCGTGGGCTGCCTTGCTGCACGACGTAGGCAAACCGGCCACTTTTCGTCGAGCGCCGGACCGTATACGTTTTGACGGGCATGTGGAGGTGGGGGTGCAGATTGCTGCTGAGATCTGCCGCCGTCTCCGATTTGCCAATTACGAGACGGAGCAGATCCTGGCGCTGATTGCCAACCACATGCGTTTCGCTGACGCACCCAGGATGAAGGAGTCGACTCTCAAGCGCTTCTTCCGCCTTGCGCACTTTGACCAGCATCTGGCGCTGCATCGGCTTGATTGCCTTGCCAGCCACGGGTCTTTGGAGTTGTACGACTTTGTCCGCCAGCGTTTTGAGACGTTGCCGCAAGAGCAGGTTCGGCCCCAGTTATTGGTGAGCGGTAAAGACCTGATCGAAGCCGGATACCGCCCCGGACCTCAGTTCACCCAGATGCTGGCAGCGGCAGAGGATGCGCAATTGGAAGGTACCGTTCACACTCGCGAGCAGGCGCTAGCTCTGATCAAGGAACGCTGGCCCCAGGCATGAAGAAACCCCAGATCTCAATGAAGGGTACTGACTTCACAGTCTGCGTGAGAACTCCACTTACAAATTCAGTCCCGCAGGAGTCTGTGTCATAGCAAAGTCCGAAGGAGTGGGACGGGTGCCCCAGGTTCGCCAAGGCGTACCTGGGCCGAAAACGATGGGGCGTAGCCCCACGATCGCATTTGCTGAACCCCGCAGATCGGGCTTTGGATAGCAAACGCATTCAACCGGATCCATCCGCTCCTGCTATGGCACAGATTCCGTAGGAACGGCTCAGAGTAGCCCAGCATTCACAGTGCTGAGTAGGATTCGAAAGGACGACCCAGTCCCGCCAGGGACGATTGAAAATAACCCAGGACCGTGTCCTGGACTACGTCCTACGGCTGCGCCTATCTCCCAGCAAACTCGTCGGGAGATAGGCGCAGCCCCGCTGAATTTACTTCTGTGCGTGTTCGAAGCGTTTGTTGACCTCGTCCCAATTTACCGTCCCCCACCAGGCGGCAAGGTAGTCGGGCCGTTTGTTCTGATATTTGAGGTAGTAGGCGTGCTCCCAGACATCGTTGCCCAGAATGGGAAAAAGCCCTTGGGAAATCGGATTGTCCTGGTTTGCCGAGGTCACAACCTTCAGCTTCCCACCTTCAAAAACCAGCCATCCCCAACCGGAACCAAACTGCTTCGCGGTGGTCTCATTGAACAGCTTCTTGAAATCCGCGAAGCTGCCAAAGTCCTTCTTGATCTGGTCGGCGATCTTGCCTGTCGGCTCGCCGCCCCCATTGGGCTTCATGATCGCCCAGAACATGCTGTGGTTCACGTGGCCGCCGCCATTGTTGCGCACGACGCCGCGGATGTCCTCTGGAATCGTGCCCAGGTTGCGCAGCAGGTCCTCGGGTGAGTGCTTCCCAAGTTCGGGATGCTTCTCAATAGCGCCGTTTAGGTTATTGACGTAAGTAGCGTGATGCTTGTCGTGATGAAGCTTCATCGTCTCAGTGTCGATGTGCGGTTCAAGCGCGGCGTAGTCGTAGGGAAGTGGTGGCAATTCGTAAGCCAAAATATCCTCCTGGATTGATCCCTCATCCACCTGGGATGAGTCTGGGGACCAGCTCGCCCGGATCAGGGCGTGGTGCGGGTTAAGGCATTTTCACTTTCTACCCTGCCCAGGCAAGTTTTGCGAAGAGCGTCTTTGGAAAAAGCCGCGCTCCGTTCATTCCCCTGCGTACGTCAGAAGTGAAAATGCTGCCGGGAAACCATTTGCGGGCAAAAGCGACTAGACGCAACGACTGCGCCTCATTGCCCACACTAATATCTCGTCTCCCAGCTATGGGATGCAACTATGGCTGGTGAGGTTCCCGAATGTGGGCGGATCCTGGCGGCAGTACCCAGGCGATTCCCCTCACTCCTTATGGTGATTTCGATCACCAACCGCGAGTTTACACTGAGAATAGTTTGCCGCCGTAGCCGCTGCATCCGCTTTGAGTTTTGATTTTGAGAACAAATTTGCCTTGACCCGGACACGAATAACCCGCAGGCAGCTTTTGCGCCAGGCGGGCGCCACCGGAGCACTCGCCTTCGGCGCGCCAGGATTGGCCGTCGGCGAAGGACTGCAAAACCAGCCGGATGCCTTAAATACCCCCAAGACCGAGAGTCAGGCAGCAGAAAAATACGCCCATCCGCCAGGCGTCTTCATCAATCGCCCTCTCACCCAGGTTTCCAGAATGGCAGAAGCCCTTCTGGACGACATGGCAGGCCGAAACTCTGACTTTTTCTTCAACGAAGCCAGTCCCAGGAGCGGCCTGGTGCGCGACCGGGCCCCGGTTGTGGGACGGTCCCTGAGCCGGGTATCCAGCATTGCCGCGACCGGCTTTGGATTGAGCGCTTTGTGTATCGCCGCCAAATATAACTACCTCCGTCCCCTCGATTGCGAGCAGCGGGTGGAGAAGACCCTCGCTTTTCTTCTGGAAGAGTGTCCGCACGAGCATGGTTTCCTCTACCACTTCATTGACATCGATAGCGGACAGCGGTTGTTTGGCAGTGAGTTGTCGTCGATCGATACCGCGCTCCTGCTCTGCGGTGTGCTTCTCTGCCGTCAGTACTTCACTGGCAATACCCGCATTGAAGCGCTCGCCACCACGTTTTACCGCCGCATCAACTGGCAGTGGATGATGAACGGCGGCACCACCCTCTCCATGGGCTGGTTGCCTGACCAGGGCTTCCTCAAGAATCGGTGGGATATCTACTCCGAGCTGACCACCATGTACCTGCTGGCGATCGGCTCGCCCACTCATCCCGTTCCCCCCGAGGCCTGGGACGCAGTGCAGCGGCCCGTCGTCTCCTATGGCGGAATCGACTACATCAGCGGCGCCGCGCCCCTCTTTATTCATCAATATCCGCACGCCTGGTGCGACTACCGCAATCTGCGCGACCGGCACGCCAACTACTTCACCAATTCCATTGCCGCAACCCGGGCGCATCAACTCTGGTGCTTGGTGCAAGGACAGAAATTTCCCTGGATTGATCAGGATATGTGGGGCATCTCGGCTTCGGATTCCCGCCAGGGATATCGCGTCTGGGGAGGGCCGCCTTCGATCGGGCCTCTCGACGGAACGCTGGTGCCTTGCGCCGCCGCAGGCTCGCTCGTCTTTCTGCCCGCCGAATGTTCTCACGTGTTATTAACGATGCGGGAGAGATTTGGCGATAGGCTTTATGGGCGCTACGGATTTGCCGATGCCTTCCAACCTAAAGTAGGGTGGTACGGCGACGATGTGATTGGCATCGATGTGGGCATCGGGATGCTGATGGCGGAGAATCTGCGCAGCGGTTTTGTGTGGGAGTGCTTCATGAAGAATCGAGAGATTGCCCATGCCATGCGTGAAGTTGCCTTCCATCCTGACCCCGACGCAAACACTCAAGTTCTTTAAACTCGCTATCTTTTCGCAGCCGTACCCTCACTCGCCTGTGGAAATCTTCGGCCCCGGTTATTTTCAAGTCCTTTGTAACTTCGAGCGCATCAATCCGTCATGTAACCTGCGATACGGTTTGCTTTTATGGTCGTGAGGAAAACAATTCGATGACGGATCAGGCTTCCAGCTATCGCTGGATAGAAGGCCAGGGCTCGGCCTTTGGATGGCCAGGAGTGGAACCACGTTGGACTTCCAGCAGAAAAGACGCAGTGGGCATGGCCTACTCCGCCTCCAGCCGCATCTGGTACACGGTCTCGCACGGCGTCCTCAATGAGATTTACTATCCCACTATCGACCGGCCGCAGACGCGAGATATGGGGTTCCTGTTGACCGACGGGGAGACGTTCATCCACGAAGAGAAGCGCGATCTGGAGCGGACCTTTGAGTATATCGACGGCTATTCCTCCGCCGTACGGCTCACCAATGCCGACCCCCAGGGCCGCTACAAAATTATCAAGGAAGTCATCGCCGATCCGCATCACCCTGTGGTGCTGCTGCGGGTGCGGCTGCAAGGCAACGAGACCGTGCTTTCACGGATGAAGGCCTATGCGCTGCTGGCGCCCCATTTAGATGTCGGCGGTGCAGACAACTCCGGTTCCGTTTTGGACTTGTCGGGCAAGCAGGTGCTGCTGGCGACCAAGAATGGGATCTCGTTGGTGATGGCAGCAAGCTGTGGATTCGCCCGCGCCAGTTGCGGCTACGTGGGCAGGAGCGATGGTTGGCAGGACCTGATGGACAACTTTCGCATGGATTGGCAGTTCGGCTCCGCATTCCATGGCAACATCGCCCTGACCGGCGAGATCGACGTTAGCCGGCATCGCGAATTTGTCATAGCAATCTCTTTCGGAGAGGGACACCACTCCGCCTTAACCACCGCTCTGGTTGCGGTCACCACGCCTTTCGAGCAAAACCTCAAGCGCTTCAACGAGCAATGGCATCGGACCGCCACCCCGGCAGCCTTGAAGGGGGCCAGCATGGATGCCGGCCGGCTGCTTCAGATAAGCCAAAACGTAATCCTGTCCCATGAAGACAAGTACTTTCAGGGCGCCTTCATCGCCTCCGCATCCATTCCTTGGGGTCAGAACAAAGGAGATGAAGATGTGGGCGGGTACCATCTCGTCTGGACCCGCGATATGGTGCAAAGCGCCACCGCACTCCTTGCTTGCGGTCGCGTCGATACTGCCCGCCGGGCCCTGGTGTACCTTGCCTGCACGCAAAAGCCGGATGGCAGCTTCGCCCAGAACTTTTGGATCAACGGAACCCCCTATTGGAAGGGTATTCAGCTGGACGAGGTCGCCTTCCCCCTCATCCTCGCGTGGCGGCTTTGGAAGCTGAACGGCTTGGGAGAATTCGACGTCTTCCCGTTTGTCAGGCGCGCCGCCGGATTTCTTGCGCGCCACGCTCCGGTGACCCAGCAGGAGCGCTGGGAAGAAGCGGCTGGTTACTCACCCTCTACGCTGGCGGCCGTAATTTCCAGTTTGATCTGCGCGGCTGAGA
>Ga0302324_100021050_pt1 | contig 12729 bp, 15 predicted proteins | sample Palsa_T0_1_FD_201949 | JGI IMG/M metagenome (GOLD analysis project Ga0302324, IMG submission 201949) | Peat permafrost microbial communities from Stordalen Mire near Abisko, Sweden - Palsa_T0_1 | ecosystem: Environmental > Terrestrial > Soil > Palsa > Peat permafrost | place: Sweden: Abisko...
CTCACCGGTCGAGAGCTCCAGCGGGCGGTTGCGCTCCTTGCCGAGAAGTCCGACCTGGTCGAGCGCCGCACGCATGCGCTTGTCGATCTCACGCCTGGGCACGCCCGCGACGATGAGCGGCAAGGCGACGTTGTCCGCGACCGGTCGATCGAGGAGCAGCTTGTGATCCTGGAACACGACGCCCAAGCTTCTGCGGAATTGCGGCGTGCTGCGCGCCTTGATGGCCGCGGTGTTCTGGTGATTGATGAACACCTGGCCGCGCGTCGGGCGCTCGATGAGCGCGATCAGCTTCAGGATGCTGCTCTTGCCCGCGCCGGAATGGCCGGTGAGAAACACGAGCTCGCCAGGCTCGATGCGAAACGATACGCCCGCGAGCGCCTCGCGGCCGGTCGGGTAGCGCTTGTACACCTGGTCGAAATGGATCATGACGCGCCTTCGTCCGGGGTCTTGAGGAGCGCGGAGACGAACTCGGACGCGTTGAAAACGCCGAAATCCTCGGTGTCCTCGCCCACGCCGACGAAGCGGATAGGAATCCCCAGCCGTTGCGCGATGGCGAGTACCACCCCACCCTTGGCGGTGCCGTCGAGCTTCGTGACCACGAGCCCCGTGACCCCGAGTCCCTTGTGGAACTCCGCCGCCTGCGCCACCGCATTCTGGCCGATGGTGCCGTCGAGGATCAGCAGCACTTCGTGCGGTGCGCCCGGATCCAGGCGCGCGAGCACGCGCTTGACCTTCTTCAGCTCGTCCATCAGATGCGTCTGCGTGTGGAGCCGCCCGGCCGTATCGGCGATCAGCACGTCGATGTTCCGCGCCCGCGCCGCCTGCAAGGCGTCGAATATCACCGCTGCGGGCTCAGCCCCCGACTGCTGGGCGATGATGGGCACGCCGTTGCGCTCGGCCCAGATCGTCAGCTGCTCGCGCGCTGCGGCCCGGAAAGTGTCGCCCGCCGCGAGCATGACGCTGCGGCCCTCGGCGAGCAGCCGGTGGGCCAGTTTGCCGATGGTGGTGGTCTTGCCCGCACCGTTGATCCCCACCACCAGAATGACGTAGGGCTTGATGGCGGGGTCGACGCGGAGCGGACGTTCGACCGGAGCGAGGATGTCCACCATGGCCTTGCGCAGCGCGGCGAGGAGGGCCTCCACATCCCCGAGCTCCTTGCGCGCAACCTGCCGGCGCAGATCATCGAGGATCCGCCGGGTCGCTTCGGTGCCCACATCCGCGGTAATGAGCCGCGTCTCGAGCTCGTCGAGGATCTCGGCATCGATCTTGCGGCCCGGGAGGAGCTCCTTGATGTCGGTGGTGAGCCACGCCGGTCCCACGTTGATCTTGGCGCGCAATCGCTGGAAGAAGCCGCGCACGCGGGGCTTGTCGGCTTCGTTCGTCATAATGCAAAGCTTAGCAGACGATCCCGGCGCGACGGGTTGCGGGCGGGCTCGGCGCGGCGTGGGATATCATAGGTGCCGTGACCGCCCCGAAGTCCCAGAAGCCCTTGCCAGGCAGGCGCAACTCCTTGCGTATCATCGGCGGGGGATGGCGCGGCCGGCGCGTGCATTTTCCCGACTCGCCGGGGCTGCGGCCGACTCCCGATCGGGTCCGCGAGACCTTGTTCAACTGGCTGCAATTTTCTCTTGGCGGCGCCCGTTGCCTGGACCTGTTCGCCGGTTCGGGCGCGCTCGGATTCGAGGCCTTGTCGCGGGGCGCCCGCGAGGTGGTGTTCGTCGATGAAGTGACTCCGGTGGTGCAATCGCTCCGGGAGGAGCTCGAGCGCTTGGAGGGCACGGCGCGCGCCCGGGTGCTGCAAACGACCGCGGCGCGCTATCTCGGGCAGCCGGGGGAGCCTTTCGATGTGATTTTTCTCGATCCACCCTTCGCACAGAACGCCCTTGCCGAGCCGGTCGCGCTCATCGAGGCCGGCGGCTGGATCAAGCCCGGCGGATGGGTGTATCTCGAATCCGAACGCCAGTCCGGCGCACCGCTCCTGCCTGCCGGATGGGATTTGGTTAAATCGAAGTCGGCGGGCGAGGTGGGGTATCATTTGGCGCGCGTCAGGCAGCGCTCGGGACAATGAATAAAAGAACCGCTGTATATCCGGGGACCTTCGATCCCATCACCAACGGTCACCACGATCTCGTGCGCCGTGCCGCGAGCATTTTCGACAAGGTGGTGGTCGCCATCGCCGCAAATCCCAACAAGGCGCCCATGTTCACCCTGGAACAGCGGGTCGACATGGCGCGCCGCGTGCTTGCCGACGTGCACAACGTCGAGGTGAAGGGCTACGTCGGTCTGACGGTCGACTTCGCGCGTCAGAACGGCCTTTCCGTGATCGTGCGCGGCCTGCGGGCGGTGTCTGACTTCGAATTCGAGTTTCAATTGGCTAACATGAGTCGCCATCTTTCCCCGGAAATCGAGTCGGTCTTCATGACGCCGCAAGAGCAATACACCTTTATCTCCTCGACGCTGGTGCGCGAAATCGCCGTGCTCGGGGGCAATGTGTCCGAGTTCGTCCATCCCCTGGTGGAAGTCGAGCTGAAACGGCACCGTCAAGCTTGAGGACTGCAAGCGCGCAAACCGCAGCGGGTCGGCCCGCGACGCGGACTTTCTTCGCCGCCGTCTGGGTCACCCTGTCGATCGGCGGCGCGCGGGTATACGCGGACCAAGCACCCCCCGTCCCGGCGCATTCCCATCCGATGATCCCGCGGCCGCGCGCCGCCGAGGCATCGGCCGTCCCACACAAGGGTGCTGTCGCGAGCGCCCATCCGCTCGCGAGCGCCGCAGGTCAGCAGATGCTCGCGCGCGGCGGTAATGCATTCGATGCCGCCATCGCCGTCGCCGCCGCGCTCGCGGTGGTCGAGCCCACCAGCTCCGGCATCGGCGGAGGCGGCTTCTTTCTCCTGCACCGCTCAGCGGATGGCCTCGACACCATGGTCGACGCCCGCGAGAAGGCGCCCGGCGCCGCCAGCCGCGACATGTATCTCGATCGCCAGGGAAATCCCATCGAGCACGCCTCCACCACCGGCCCTTTGGCCGCCGCGATTCCCGGCGAGCCGGCGGCTTTCGAGTATCTTGCGCGTCACTACGGCAAATTGCCCTTGACGGTGAGCCTTGCCCCCGCGATTCGCCTGGCGCGCGAAGGCTTCCCGCTCTACGACAAGCTGCGCAGCGCGATCGAGTACAAGCGCTCGGGCTTGCAGCACTCGCCCGATGCGGCCCGCGTGTTCTTGACCGCAAGCGGTGACGTGCCGCCGCTCGGAGCTCTGATTAAGCAGCCCGATCTCGCTGCGACCATCGAGGCCATCGCTCAGCAAGGAGCCGCAGGGTTCTATACGGGACGCGTCGCGCGAGACCTCGTGGACGGCGTGCGCGCCGGCGGCGGAATATGGACGCTGCAAGACCTGGCCGCCTATCGAGTGGTCGAGCGCAAGCCGCTGATCGGCGAGTATCACGGCGCCCGAATCGTGTCCGCCTCGCCGCCGTCGTCGGGCGGAGTGGCCTTGCTCGACGCGCTCGATATCCTGTCGGGATACGATCTCAAAGCCGTCGATTCGGCGACCCGCAAGCATCTGGTGGTCGAGGCGATGCAGCGTGCGTACCGCGATCGCGCGGTCTATCTCGGCGATCCCGATTTCGTCGCCATGCCGATTCCCCAGCTTACGAGCGAGGACTATGCCGCCGGCCAACGTAGCAGCATTCGCCCGGATAAGGCCATGCCGAGCGACTTTTTGCCCGGCATCGAGACGGGGCCCGTCGGCCAGGACACCACGCATTTTTCCGTGCTCGACGCACAGGGCAATCGCGTGGCGGCCACCATCACCATCAATTTGTTTTTCGGTTCAGGCGACATGGTCGCGAAGACCGGCGTGATTCTTAACGACGAAATGGATGATTTCTCCATCAAGCCCGGAACACCGAACGCCTTCGGCCTGGTGGGCAATGCCGAGAACGCCATTGCACCCAACAAGCGTCCACTCTCCAGCATGACCCCAAGCTTTATCGAGACGCCCCGCGGCCTCATGATCATCGGCTCGCCCGGCGGCAGCTACATCATCAGCATGGTGATTCTCGGCACGCTCAATTACCTCGACGGTATGAGCGCCGCGCAGGTCGTGGCGGACCCGCGCTATCATCATCAGTACCTTCCGGACGTGGTCGAGTACGAGAAAGGAGCGTTCACGGAGAGCGAGATCGCGCGCCTTCAGGCCATGGGCCACAAGCTCGAGGAGGGCAGCCGCCGGTGGGGCAACATGGAAGTGATCACCTGGGATTTCGCGAGCGGCAAGGTCGAAGCGGCCTCCGATCCGAGGGGCGCGGGCGCGGGGCTGGTCTACTAGATCCAGAGCGGAAGCTCTCGGCTCCTCACCGCTGGCAGGTCGCGCACCAATACGTGGAGCGCTGGCCTTGCGCGACCTGCTTGATGGGCGTCTTGCACACGCGGCATGGCTGCTTTGCCCGCTCGTACACGAAGAGCTTCTGCTTGAAATATCCGGGCGTGCCCGACGCGCTGACGTAGTCGCGCAAGGTGGTCCCGCCGATCTCGATGGCCTCCTTGAGGACGCTCTTGATCGCACCGACGAGCGCCTCCGCCTGGGCGCGTGTCAGCCGGCCCGCCGCGCGACGCGGCGAGATGCCCGCACGGAACAACGCCTCGTTGGCATAAATGTTTCCGACCCCCACCACCACGTGGGAGTTCATGATGAGATGCTTGATGGCGACGGTGCGTTTGCGTGTTGCGCGATACAGATACTCGCCGTCGAAGTCGCCGGACAGCGGCTCGGGACCGAGCTTCGCCAAGAGCGGATGCTCGAGCGGGTCGCCTGACGTCCAGTGAAGGCTCCCGAAGCGGCGCGGATCGTGAAAGCGCAGAACCTTTCCCGAGTCGGTCACCAGATCCCAATGATCGTGCGGGCGCGGCGGCACATCGGACGAGACGATCCGCAAGCTCCCTGACATGCCGAGGTGCACGATCAGTGTCCCCGCATCGGACGTGATCAGCAGATATTTTGCCCGGCGATCGACCCGGCGCACGAGCCGGCCGCGAATCGCACTTTCGATCTTCGCGTCGATGGGCCAGCGCAAGCGACGGTCGCGCACATGCAAGGCCGCGACGCGTTTGCCGACGAGGGCGGGAGCAACGCCCCGCCGCGTGGTTTCTACTTCAGGCAGCTCGGGCAGGAGCTACTTGATCTTCGATTCTTTGTACGCGACGTGCTTGCGCACGACGGGATCGAATTTCTTGGTCTCCATCTTGTCAGGATGCAGACGCTTGTTCTTGGTGGTGGTGTAGTAATGTCCGGTGCCCGCCGAGGAGACCAGCTTGATCTTGTCGCGCATGGGGATGCTCCTTTAGACCTTCATGCCCTTGGCACGAAGATCGGCCACGACCACCTCGATGCCGCGCTTCTCGATGGTGCGCAGGCCGCGGGTGGATACTCGCAAACTGACGAAACGCCTTTCCGTCTCCAGCCAGAACCGCTGTGTGTGCAAGTTCGGCAGGAAGCGCCGGCGCTTGCGGTTATTCGCGTGGGAGACCGTATTACCGGTTTTGGGGCCCTTGCCCGTAACTTGGCAGACTCGCGACATGATCACACACCTGGATGCTGGAAAGAAAAAGCAGCCGCGCTTTATACCAGGGGCCGCCGGGAGAGGCAACCGGCCGGCCCACCGGGCATGTTAACCGATTGAATCTTATAGGCTTTGGCTTGGCGATTCCCGCGGCCGAGCCCGTCGCCGGCAGTCAGACAATCCCACGCTCCGCGAGCGACACCGTGACTCCGTCGCCAACGATGATGTGATCCAGAAGCCGGATGTCCACGATTGCGAGTGCCTCCTTCACTCGCTGCGTGATGAGCTCGTCCGCCTGACTCGGCTCCGCCACTCCCGACGGGTGATTGTGAGCCACGATCACCGCGGCCGCGTTCTTCTGCAGCGCGAGTTTTACGATCTCGCGGGGATGAACGCTCGCTCCGTCGATCGTGCCGCGGAACAATTCCTCGAACTGAATGAGGCGATGGCGCTTGTCGAGGTACAAACAGCAGAACACCTCGTGCTCCAGATGACGCAGACGCGCCGTCAAGAAATCGCGGGTCGCTTTGGGGCTTGCCAGCAATGGCCCCGCGCGCATCGATTCAGATAGTTGCCGTCGCGACAGCTCGGCGGCGGCCTGCACTTGCGCATAACGCGCGAGCCCGAGGCCGGCGCACGCGCAGAATCGCTTGCAATCCGCACCGACCAACTGGCGGAGGGAGCCGAAGCTCTGCAGGACCTCGCGCGCGACATCGAGCGCGGAACGCCCTTTGCGTCCGCTGCCGAGCAGGATGGCGAGAATTTCGGCATCCGAAAGCGCCGCCGCGCCTCGCTCGAGCAGCTTTTCGCGCGGCCGTTCATTGATCGGCCAGTCCCGGATGCCCATGTGCGCGAGCATGGGCGTGGGAATGGGGCCGCGCCACGCTCATTTCCTTCGCGAGCGCGGAGATTGACTCTCAGCCGTGACCCGAGCTCCCGAAACCGCCCGCGCCGCGCACGGTGCCCGCGAATTCCTCGACGACCTCGAATTCGACGTGCACCACCGGCACGATGACCATCTGTGCGATCCGATCGCCCGGATTGATGGTGAAAGAGGCGCCGCCGCGGTTCCAGCACGACACCATCAACGGGCCTTGGTAATCGGAATCGATCAGGCCGACGAGATTACCGAGCACGATGCCGCTCTTGTGACCGAGCCCCGAGCGAGGCAGCAGGAGGGCGGCGAGATTCGGATCCTCGACATAAATGGAGATGCCGGTGGGTATGAGCTCGGCAGCGCCCGGTTGCAGCACGAGCGGTGCCGCGAGGCAGGCGCGCAAATCCATGCCCGCGGAGCCGGCCGTCGCATGATGCGGCAAGGGAAACTCGCGGCCGATGCGCGGATCGAGAATCTTGAGCTTGACGCGCCGCTCCATCAGCGGCGGGTTCGCCGGGTGCGCATCCTGTCTCGCGGCGTGGCGGCCGCCAGGCGCCGCTTGCGCGCACCGCGACGCGGCGCGCCGCTCGGGGGCGGCAGGCGCTTCGCGATCAACGCGATGAGCTCACGGGCCACCTGTAGTTTCGGCGCGCGCGCGATCTCGATCTTGCCGCCCGGCCACAGCACCGTGAGGGCATTGTCCTCGCAATCGAAGGCAAGCCCTTCGCCCACCTGGTTGGCCGCGATCATGTCGAGGTTCTTGCGCTTGAGCTTGGCGCGCGCATTTTGCTCCACGTCATTCGTCTCCGCGGCAAAGCCCACCACCAGCGGCCGCTTCGCCATGTCCGCCACCGACTTGACGATATCGGGCGCGGGCTCGAGATCGAGCTTGATCGCGCCGCCGTCTTTCTTGATTTTCTGCTTGGCGACTTTCACGGGCTGATAGTCGGCGACCGCCGCGGCGGCAATCAACACATCCGCATCCGCGATGTGGCGATGGACGGCGGCGTACATCTCGCGCGCGCTCTCGACGTTGATGCGCGTCACCCCCGCCGGGGTCGGCAGCTGCACCGGACCGGTCACGAGCGTCACGTGCGCGCCGGCCTCGCGCGCGGCCGCGGCGATGGCAAATCCCATTTTTCCGGAGCTGCGGTTGGTGAGGTAGCGCACCGGGTCGATACGCTCGCGTGTCGGCCCCGCGGTGATCAGCAGATTGACGCCGGCCAAGAGGCCCGCGTTGACCGGCGGCTCGAGCAGGCTGGCCGCGAGTAGATTCGGTTCCCACATGCGACCCGCGCCGATTTCGCCGCACGCCTGATTGCCGGACGCGGGCCCGAGAAAGCGCACGCCGCGCGCGACGAGCACGGCAACGTTGGCCTGCGTCGCCTTGTTCGCCCACATGACTCGATTCATCGCGGGGGCGATCACGATGGGCGCCTCGGTGGCCAGGCATAGGGTCGCGAGCAGATCGTCGGCGCGTCCGCCGGCGAGACGTGCGATCAGATCCGCGCTCGCCGGCGCGATGAGCACGAGCTGCGCCCAGCGGGCGAGCTCGATGTGGCCCATGGCGGCCTCCGCGCTCTCATCCCATAGATCGGTGCGCACGGGACGGCCCGAGACCGCCTGGAAGGTCATCGGTGTCACGAACTTTTGCGCGGCCGGGGTCATGACGACCTGCACCTCGGCGCCGCGCTCGATCAGCCGGCGCACCAGATCAGGACTCTTGTAAGCCGCAATGCCGCCGGTCACCCCCAACAGGATTCGGGTCTTGGGCGTCAATGGATGCCTTTGAGCTCTTTGAAGCGGGCGATGTCGCCCTCGAATTCCTGATTCATGTTCGCCTGTTCCGTGCGCTTCTGCCGCAGGTTCTCTTCCTGAGTGTGGATATCGCTGCCGACACGCACCAGGTCCTCGGTGAGCTGATCGGTCATGGGCGGCGCCTTCGGATCGCTGCTGTACGGCTTGTAGCGCGAACTCGTGACCTTGAGCTTGTTCATTTTTACGTTGAGCGTCTCCAGAAATTGCTCTTTGAGCTTGATCTGGTCTGTCAAAAGGCTCAAGCGCTGGTCGCGCAAGTGCTCGATTTCCTGCACTGAACTATAGGTGGTCAAGAGATTGCGGTCGCGGTGGGCGCTCTGCTCCGCATCGAGCCGTTTCTGATCCTCGGCGGCGAGCTGCTCGGCCGTCTTTTGCGCATCGGTGTGCTCGACCTCGATGCCCTGATTATTGATGACCCCGTGGGCCTGGGCGGCATATTCCGGGGGGATCTGGTCCCCGTAGTGCGTGACCCCCTGATCATCCACCCATTTGTAGACCTTGTGGGTCGAGCTGCTGGCACCCCAGGCACCGGCTGCGAGCAGCGCGGCGGCGATCAGGATCGAAGTGGACAAAAGGCGGCTACGATACATAGGGACACCCCCCGGTAAGGCGCGCCATTTTGAGCCCCGGGCCGCGGGTTTTCCAGGGTGTATTCCTCAAACTGTGAGCCCATAGCGCTCCCGGTAGCTCTGCATCGCGGCGAGCTCGGCGAAGCGACCCTGGGCGCTCATATGCTGCATCAGGTCGGTCAGGCTGATCACGGCAAGCACCGGGATCCCGAATTGCTCGCGCACCTCCTCGACCGCCGACAGCGGGCTCGTGGAGCCTCGCTCCTGGCGGTCCAAGGCGAGCAGCACGCCGGCCAGATGGGCTCCGGCCGCGCGAATGATCTCGACGGACTCGCGGATGGCCGTTCCGGCGGTGATCACATCGTCCACGATGAGCACGCGGCCCGACAGCGCTCCGCCGACGATGGAGCCGCCTTCGCCATGGTCTTTCGATTCCTTTCGATTGAAGGCGAAGGGCACATTGATGCCGTGGCGCTCGGCGAGCGAGGCCGCCGCCGCGGTCACCAGGGGGATGCCCTTGTAGGCCGGACCGAAAAGCATGTCGAAGGTGATGTCGGAGGCGACGATGGCATCGCCGTAGGCGCGACCCACCGCAGCGATCGCAGCGCCCGCGCTGAATAGACCCGCATTGAAGAAATACGGGCTCTCACGCCCGGACTTGAGCGTGAACGTCCCGAACTTCAGCACGCCCGTCCGCATGCACAAGTCGATGAACTCGGTCTGATAAGGCAAGGTCATGCGGGCGCAGTCTCGCAAGGGATACGCCGCGCCGCAAGCGTGAACCCGATCCGCAGCGCCCGTGTCCCGCCTGCTATGATCCCGCGCGATGCCCTTTACACGCGCCCGCGCCCTGTTTCCTTGAGCCCTGCATCGTTGGCGGACCCCGCGAAGCCCACCCTGCTGCAGGCGCTCAGCGACAAGCGGATGGCAGCCGTTCTGTTCCTCAGCTTTGCCTCGGGTCTGCCCTTCAACCTGACTAATTTCAGCCTGCAGGCTTGGCTGGCGGACTCCGGCCTCGCCATCAAGACCATCGGGTTCCTGTCGCTGGTCGCGCTGCCCTACAACGTCAAGTTCCTGTGGGCCCCGTTTCTCGATCGATACCTGCCGCCGATTCTCGGCCGGCGGCGCGGCTGGATCGTGGTCTTTCAGGTGTGCCTGGCGATTTGCATCGGCACCATGGGATTTTGCTCCCCGACGAAAGAGCTGTACCTGCTGGCGGGCGTTGCGCTCACGGTGGCCTTTCTCTCCGCCTCGCAGGACATCGTGATCGACGCCTATCGCGTGGACACGATTCCCCCAAGCGAGCGGGCATTGGCCGCCGCGGCAACCGCGTTCGGCTATCGGACCGCCGCGATGCTTGCGGGCACCGTGCTCGTGGTCATCGCCGGCCACTTGGGCTGGCGTCTCGCGTTTCTGTTCGTGGCCGGTCTCATGACTGTCACGCTGTTCGCGACATTCTGGGCACCGGAGCCGAAAGTGGCAGGCCACCCGCCCCGCACTTTGGCCGATGCGGTGTGGCATCCCCTGCGGGAGCTGCTCGGCGAGAAAATGATGTGGGGATTCCTGCTGCTGGTGCTGCTCTACAAAGTCGGCGACGCGCTCGCCTTGAGCCTCTACAGCACCTTCATGCTGCGCGGCATGGGATTCTCCCTGGATGAGCTCGGCATCGCCGGCAAGCTCAATATGACCATATCGACCATGATCGGCGTGACCTTCGGCGGCTGGATGTATTTGCGCTGGGGCACGTTTCGCTCGCTCCTGATCTTCGGCATCGGGCAGGCGCTCACCAACTTGCTCTACATGTGGCTCGCGATCGTGGGCAAGAAAGTATGGTTGCTCGTGCTTGCCACTTCGCTCGATACGATGATCGGAGGCATGGGGCAGGCGGCCTTCGTGGCCTTCTTGATGTCGCTGTGCTCCGCCGACTTCAGCGCGACTCAGTACGCGTTGCTGTCGGCGCTCGCCACCTTGCCGCGGAATCTCTCGGGGGCCGCGGCGGGCGCGCTGGTTCCCATCGTCGGATGGGCGCGCTTCTTCGTCATCACTTGCCTGGCGGCGACGCCCGGACTGATTCTGCTGTTGATCATGCGTCGGCCCCTCAACGAGCGCACCACCCGCGAGGCGGCGCGCAGCAGCGCTTAGGTCTCAGCGCGGCGAGCAGGCCTCTGCAAAGGTTGGGGGACGCGCGGGCGGGTATTCAGCGGCGGAGTGAGCGGTCGTGCGAGCTCGACCAGGTGGCCCGCGCATTGTCTTCGAACTCGCGGTCCAGATCTTCCGCTTCCACGTCAACGGCACCCGACCAGTCCTCGGGTGCATCCGCGGCGTCGATGAGCTCATCGAGCAGCTGCTCGTTCCAGGAGTCGAACTCGATCTCGGTGACGGTGCCGTCGAAGTATTGGACTTCGATGGTCTCATCTTGGTCGTCAATGGCGACGACCTCGAAAAGCTCGTTGGTCGCACCTCGATACCATTGACCGACGATCGGCTTGACTACGTTCATCGCCGTCTCCTTCTCACGAAATCCCAGGCGGTCCTCGACATCAATTCAACTCTCAATGGGCGCCGCGCGCAACGAAAAATTTTTGCGCGAAGCAACATGGGTCGCAGCGGATTCTTACATCAAAATTGTTTCAATCGTGGAAGCGGGCGAAGCCCCAAATCTACTTGGCTTTGAGGTAGGCCAAATCCCACACACCGTGGCCCAAGCGCGCGCCGCGCCGCTCGAAGCGCGTCGCCTCGCGAAACTCCGGGCGCTCGACATACGTGCGATCCGCGCTCAACGATTCCAGCCGGTCGCAGGCATTGCCCACGCTCAACATCTGCTCGGCGTACGCTTGCCAATCGGTCGCCAAGCGCAGCACCCCGCCGGTTTTCAGCTTCGCGGCGAGCGTCTCGACGAACGCAGTGTCGATGAGGCGGCGTTTGTGGTGGCGCTTCTTGTGCCAGGGATCGGGAAAGAAGATCAGGATCGAGTCGAACGAATCGTCCGCGATCGATCCGGCAAGCACGTCGACGGCGTCATGACAGATGATGCGCAGATTCGTCAGCCCTTCCTCCTGCGCATACAGCAACAGCCGGCCCACACCCGCCCGATGCACCTCGATCCCGACATGATCGATCTCGGGGTGGGCCTTCGCGAGAGCGCCGATCACCTCCCCTGCACCGAAGCCGATCTCCAGACAGCGCGGTGCGCGACGGCCGAAAAGCATGTCGAGGTCGAGCGGCCGGCCGTCGAAATCCACACCGAAGGACGGCCAGAGCTCGGTGAGCGCGCGCTCCTGCGCCGCCGTGACCCGGCCGGCGCGTAACACGAAGCTGCGAATGGGACGCCGTGCATGCATGGGCGCGAATTCTGCCTGATATCATCGAGTCATGCGCAAAACATGGCTAGCTCTCGCGCTCTCGATCCTTGCGGGCTGCGCGAGCCTGCCGCAGCACGTCAGGAAGCCTTCGAGCGCAGCCCTCGACGATCCGCAGGACACCACGCTCGGCCGCATCGTCGCCGCGAGTGAGGAAGGCAAGGGACGCAACCTCTCCGGGATCCGTTTGCTGTCCTCGGGCGATGCGGCCTTGGACAGCCTGGTCGCCCTCGCCGATCATGCCGAGCGCACGCTCGACATCCAGTACTACATCATTCGGCAGGACGAGTCGGCGCGCGCCTTGCTGCAGCACGTCCGCGACGCCGCGGATCGCGGCGTGCGCGTGCGCCTGCTGGTGGACGATCTGAACACCTCGGGCGAGGATCGTCGCTTCATGCATCTCGGGCAGCACCCGAACGTCGAGGTGCGCGTGTTCAACCCATTCCCCGGCGGCCGCTCGGCCATCTGGAGCCGCATTCTCACCTCGATATCGGATATTCCGCGCATCAACCACCGCATGCACAACAAGCTGTTCGTGGCCGACAAC
>Ga0302324_100021051_pt1 | contig 12729 bp, 10 predicted proteins | sample Palsa_T0_1_FD_201949 | JGI IMG/M metagenome (GOLD analysis project Ga0302324, IMG submission 201949) | Peat permafrost microbial communities from Stordalen Mire near Abisko, Sweden - Palsa_T0_1 | ecosystem: Environmental > Terrestrial > Soil > Palsa > Peat permafrost | place: Sweden: Abisko...
ACCACCTCGGCTTCCAGCGCGGCCAGTCGATCGGCGTGCGGGTGGGCCGCTGGCGCCGGCAATGACGCCGCGCCAGGCAGCGGCTGCGCCGCAACGGGCTCGGGGCTGCTGGCCGCGGCGATCGGGCCGCCGAACAGATGCGCATAGCGCGTTTCGCGCCGGCCGGGTTCGCGCGCCAGGCGCACCACCAACGGCCCTGACTCGCGCTGGGCCAGCGCCTCCAGCGCCGCTTCGGCCGCCGCCGCATCGGCGAACTCCGCCATGCGCGCGGCGCGGCTACGCAGTTCGCCCGGGGTCTGCGCTCCGCGCAGCAACAGCTCGCACACGATGGCGCGCTCCTGCAGTGTGAACTGAAATACGCTGAACTCGGTATTACAGAAGCGCTGCTGGTATTTCGGTACCCGGCTGCCGAATCCGGACTTTTCCAGCAGCAGATGTTTGCGCGACAGAGCGTCGATCAGCCCCTGGACTTCAACCTCGGGCAGCTGCAGCACCGGATCGCGATTGCTCTTCTGGTTGCAGGCGTTGGTCAGCGCATTGAGCGACATCGGGTACTGTTCGGGTGTCGTGATCTGCTTCTCGATCAGGCATCCCAGCACGCGGGCCTCTAAAGCAGACAGCTCGATATTCATTCGTACATTATAATCGTCGCCTCGCGCAGCGTGCATGCGCACTGGCTATCGCTGGTGCTGCCACCGCGGATGCGGACAGGGTATCATTGGCGTGATCCCGCTCCGGCCCCCACAACCGTAACTTCATGGTGTACTGATTTTGGAAATGCTCAGCGAACATCGATGCTTTGACGGCATCCAGGGGTTCTACCGCCATAGCTCGCAGGTGATAGGCCTGCCGATGCGATTTAGTGTGTTTCGCCCGCCGCAGGCGCAGCAACATCCGGTTCCGGTCCTGTTCTATCTGGCGGGCTTGACCTGTACCGAAGAGACTTTCGCCATGAAAGCCGGTGCCCAGCGCAAAGCCGCCGAACTGGGGCTGATGCTGGTGACCTGCGACACCAGTCCGCGCTCGACCGGTATCGCCGGCGAAGCCGACGATTGGGAGTTTGGCGCCGGAGCGGGATTTTATGTCAATGCGACCCAGGAGCCCTGGTCGCGCAACTTTCGCATGTACGATTATGTGCTCGACGAATTGCGCGCGACGGTACTGAACAACTTTGCCGCCAGGCCGGATCGAGTCGGTATTTTCGGTCATTCCATGGGAGGCCATGGCGCGCTGGTGCTGGCGCTGCGCAACCCGCAGGTATACCGATCGGTGTCCGCCTTTGCGCCGATCTGTTCCCCGACCCGCTGTGCCTGGGGCCAGAAGGCACTGCCGCGCTACCTGGGCGAGGACCGCAAGGCCTGGGCGCAATACGATGCGGTGGAGCTGCTGAAAGCGCGCGCCACGCAGGTATACCCCGAGATCCTGGTCGATCAGGGGCTGGCGGATAAGTTCCTGCAACAATCGCAATTGTTGCCGGAACTGCTGGAGTCGGCGTGTGCGGCGGCCGGCCAGCCGCTGCGGCTGCGCCGCCACGAGGGCTACGACCACGGCTATTACTTCATCGCCACATTTGTCGCCGACCACCTGCTGTTTCATGCGAAAGCGCTGGATGCCGCGGCGTGAGCCGGGCACGGCCGCCCTGGATTCGGTAGGGTAGAATGAGCCGCATCGCCAGCGGCTCGGTCACCTACCGGTACCGGGCGCAGCACGCAAGGAGAGACAGTGTGGCCATTTCCACGCCGACCGCGCCCGGAGCCAACTCGCCCGCCCGGGAGCGGGCGCGCGCCACGGAACCGCTGCAGGCCGTGTCCGCACAGCGCCTGGATGGGGAAGCGACCCACGATGTGAGTGAAACTCTGGCGGCCGAAGTGCCGGTGGCGATGCAGTACAACGCTCGCCCGCACGCGGTCATGATGGCGACGCCCTCGAACCTGGAGGATTTCGCCTTCGGGTTCGCGCTCACCGAACGCATCATTACCTCGGTATCGGAGCTGACGCTGGCGGACATCATCTGGACCGAGCATGGCGTGGCATTGGAGATGCTGATTCCGCAGCAGCGTTTCCTGCTGCTGCAGACCCGGGAGCGCAACCTCACCGGCCGCACCGGTTGCGGCCTGTGCGGGACGGCGACGTTGGAGGCCGCCATCCGGCCGGTGCGTAAGGTCGATCCCGATGGTCCGCGCGCCGACGTCAAGGCATTGCTCGAAGGCATGCGCCGGCTGGCCAGCCTGCAGCCGCTCAATGACGCCAGCGGCGCGGTGCACGCGGCAGCGCTGCTGAGCGCCGACGGCGGTTTCACGGTGCGCGAGGACGTCGGCCGCCACAATGCGATCGACAAGGCGGTCGGCGCCGTGATGCGCGCCGGCCTTGCGCCGCATAGCCTGCTGGTGACCTCGCGCGCCTCGTACGAGGTGGTACACAAGGCAGCGGAAGTCGGCTGCCGGCTGGTCGCTGCGATCTCCGCGCCCACCGCTCTGGCATTGCGGCTGGCGCAGGAGGCCGGTGTGACGCTGGTCGGCTGGACGCGACCGCCCCGACTGACGGTGTATTGCGGGGAATTGTCATGAGCGCGCGCAAGCGTGTGATGATTCCGGTCCGGGTCGAGCCCGGGGCGGACCTGCCGGCCGCGGAACGCAGCGCGGTGCTCGATGCGGTGAATCGCAATCGCGCGCTCGAAGGCGCACTGCTGCCGATCCTGCACGCGATCCAGGACCGTCTGGGCTGGATTCCGCCACGCACGCTGCCGCTGATTGCCTACGAATTGAACTTGTCGCGCGCGGAAGTGCATGGTGTGGTGAGCTTCTATCATTACTTCCGTCAGCATGAGCCGGGCAAGCACGTGATTTACCTGTGCCGCGCCGAGGCCTGCCAGGCGGTAGGGGCCGTGGGGTTGGAAGCCCACGCCAAGCGCGCGCTGGGTGTCGAATTTCATGGTACCAGCGGCGATGGCCGCTATACGCTCGAGCCGGTGTATTGCCTGGGTAACTGCGCCAGCGGCCCGTCGCTGATGATCGATAGGGAACTGCACGGACGCATGACCCCGCAGCGCTTCGATGAACTCATCAGCGCCACCCCGGCCGCTGCCACCCCGGCCGGCGGCACCGCTCCATGAGCGTAACGCTTTACATTCCGCGCGAGGCCACGGCACTGTCGCTGGGCGCGCATGCCGTGGCGCGCGCGCTAAGCGACGAGGCGGCGCGCCGCAAGCAATCGGTGCAGGTGGTGCGCACCGGTTCGCGCGGCCTGTTCTGGCTCGAGCCCTTGGTGGAAGTGCAGACCGGCGACGGCCGCATAGCCTACGGCCCGGTGCAGGCCGCCGACATACCGGGGCTGTTTGCCGCAGACTTTCTCAACGGCGGCAAGCATGCTCTGAACCTCGGACCGGTGGAGTCGATCCCGTATCTCAAGAATCAGGAACGCCTGACCTGCGGCCGATTGGGTGTCATCGATCCACTGAGCCTGGATGACTTTCGCGCCCACGGCGGCTATGAGGGGCTCGAGAACGCGCTGCCGATGGAGCCAGCCGCGATCGTCAAGGCGGTCACTGATTCGGGTCTGCGCGGACGCGGCGGTGCGGCGTTTCCCACCGGCATCAAGTGGAAGACGGTGCACGATGCGCAGGGTGCGCAGAAGTACATCGTCTGCAATGCGGATGAGGGCGACTCCGGCACATTTTCCGACCGTCTGCTGATGGAAGGCGATCCGTTCTGCCTGATCGAGGGCATGACGATTGCCGGCCTGGCAGTCGGCGCCACGCGCGGCTACATCTATCTGCGCTGCGAATATCCGCACGCCCACGACACCATGACCCAGGCCATCGCCAGCGCCTATGCCAGCGGCTATCTTGGCGTCGATGTGATGGGTTCGGGCCGGGCATTTGACCTGCAGCTGCGACTGGGCGCCGGAGCCTACATTTGTGGCGAGGAGACCTCGCTGCTGGAGTCGCTGGAAGGCCGTCGCGGCCAGATCCGCTTCAAACCTCCGCTGCCGGCGCTCAAGGGCCTGTTCGGCTGTCCGACTGTGGTCAACAACGTGATCAGCTTCGCCAGCGTGCCGATCATCCTGCAGCGCGGGGCCCAGTTTTATCGCGACTACGGCATGGGCCGTTCCCGCGGCAGCCTGCCGATTCAGCTGGCGGGCAATATCGCGCGCGGCGGACTGGTGGAACGCGCGTTCGGTGTGAGCCTGCGCGAGCTGCTGTACGACTACGGTGGCGGTACGCGTAGCGGACGCCCGATTCGGGCGGTACAGGTAGGAGGACCGCTCGGCGCTTATTGGCCGGAATCGAAATTCGATACGCCGCTCGACTACGAAGCGTTCGCCGCCGGCGGCGGTATGCTCGGCCATGGCGGCATCGTGGTGTTCGACGATACGGTGGATATGGCGGCGCAGGCACGCTATGCGATGGAGTTCTGTGCCATCGAATCCTGCGGCAAGTGCACGCCGTGCCGCATTGGTTCAACCCGCGGCGTCGAAGTGATCGACCGGCTGGTCGCAGGAGATCGTGCTGCGATGCAGCAAACTCTGCTGCGGGATTTATGTGACACAATGCTGAATGGATCGCTATGTGCTCTCGGCGGTCTGACGCCGTATCCGGTACTCTCGGCACTGGATTATTTTCCGGAAGATTTTTCAAAGCCTGCCGCGCTCGAGGCGGCGACAAGTTAAGAGTCTAAGCACTATGCAATCAATCGCAGAACACGATTTCGGCACACCGGAGCGGCGCTCGGCCAAGCAGGTCACCCTGACAGTTGACGGTCTCGAAGTCACAGTTCCGGCTGGAACGTCGGTGCTGCGCGCGGCGGCCGAGGCCGGACTGTCTATCCCGAAGCTGTGTGCGACCGATACGCTCGAGGCTTTCGGCTCCTGCCGTATGTGCCTGGTCCAGGTCGAAGGCATGAAAGGCTTTCCGGCCTCCTGCACCACACCGGTGGCCGAGGGCATGAAGGTCACGACCCAGAACGAGAAGATCGCCAACATTCGCCGCGGCGTGATGGAACTCTATATATCCGATCACCCGCTCGACTGCCTTACCTGTCCCGCCAACGGTCATTGCGAACTGCAGGACATGGCCGGCGCGGTCGGCCTGCGCGAGGTCCGCTACGGCTACTCCGGGGCCAACCACCTGGACGCGCCCAAGGACGAGTCCAATCCGTATTTCACCTTCGATGCCAGCAAGTGCATCGTCTGTTCGCGCTGCGTACGCGCCTGCGATGAGCAGCAGGGCACGCTGGCACTGACCATCCAGGGCCGCGGTTTCGATTCCACGGTGTCGGCCAGCCAGGCCGAGTCGTTCCTCGATTCCGAATGCGTCTCCTGCGGCGCCTGCGTGACCGCCTGCCCGACGGCGACGCTGTCGGAGAAATCGCTGATCAAGGCCGGACAGGCCGAGCACAGCGTCATCACCACCTGTGCCTACTGCGGCGTGGGCTGCTCATTCCGCGCCGAGATGCAGGGCGAAGAAGTGGTGCGCATGGTGCCGAACAAGGACGGCCACGCCAATCACGGTCACAGCTGTGTCAAGGGGCGCTTTGCGATCGGCTACGCGACGCATCCGGATCGCATCACCAAACCGATGATCCGCGCCAGCATCTCCGATCCGTGGAAGGAAGTCAGCTGGGAGGAGGCGATCGCGCACGCTGCCTCGGAGCTGCGCCGCATCCAGAAGAAATACGGCCGCGACAGCATCGGCGGCATTACCTCCAGCCGCTGCACCAACGAGGAGACTTTCCTGGTGCAGAAGCTGGTGCGCGCCGGCTTCGGCAACAACAACGTCGACACCTGCGCCCGTGTATGCCACTCGCCCACCGGCTACGGCCTGAAGCAGACCATCGGCGAATCGGCCGGCACCCAGGATTTCGACTCGGTCATGGACAGCGACGTCATGATGGTGATCGGCGCCAATCCTACCGACGGCCACCCGGTGTTCGCCTCGCAGATGAAGCGCCGGCTGCGAGAGGGCGCGAAGCTGATCGTTGCCGATCCGCGCCGCATCGACATGGTGCGCACACCGCACATCGAGGCCTCGTATCACCTGCAGCTCAGACCCGGCACCAACGTCGCGTTGCTGAACAGCCTGGCGCACGTGGTGGTCACCGAGGGCCTGGTGAAAGAGGAGTTCGTGCGCGAGCGCTGCGAGCCGGAGGCGTTCGAGAAATGGCGCGCCTTCGTGGCGGAGGAGCGCAACTCGCCCGAGGCCATGGAGGCCATCACCGGCGTTCCTGCCGCGAGCGTGCGTGGGGCTGCGCGCTTGTACGCGACCGCCGGCAATGGTGCGATTTATTATGGACTCGGCGTCACCGAGCACAGCCAGGGTTCAACCGCCGTCATGGGGATCGCTAACCTGGCGATGGCGACCGCCAACATCGGCCGCTCAGGCGTCGGCGTGAATCCGCTGCGCGGACAGAACAACGTGCAGGGCTCGTGCGACATGGGATCCTTCCCGCACGAGTATCCGGGCTACCGCCACGTGGGCGACAACGCTGTGCGCGCGCAGTTCGAGCAGGCCTGGCAGGTGAAGCTGCTGTCCGAACCGGGACTGCGCATCCCGAACATGTTCGAGGCGGCGCTCGACGGCGAATTCAAGGCGCTCTACATCCAGGGCGAGGATATCGTGCAGTCCGACCCGAACACGCAGCACGTGACTGCGGCGCTGACGGCGATGGAATGCATCGTCGTGCAGGATCTGTTTCTCAACGAGACTGCGAAATTTGCCCACGTATTTCTGCCGGGCTCGTCGTTCCTGGAAAAGGACGGCACCTTCACCAATGCCGAGCGACGTATATCCCCGGTGCGCAAGGTGATGCGTTCCAAATCCGGCTATGCCGACTGGGAGATCACGCAGCTGCTGTCCAATGCGATGGGGCTGGCGATGCATTACCAGCACGCCTCGGAGATCATGGACGAAATTGCGCGCCTGACACCGACCTTCAGCGGAGTCAGCTTCGAGAAGCTCGAGCGGCTGGGCAGCATTCAATGGCCCTGCAATGACCAGCACCCGGAGGGCACGCCGACCATGCACGTCGACACCTTCGTGCGCGGCAAGGGCCGCTTCCTGGTGACCGAGTACGTGCCCACGCGCGAGAAGGTCAATGCCAAGTACCCACTGATCCTCACCACCGGGCGCATCCTGTCGCAGTACAACGTTGGCGCGCAGACGCGGCGTACCGAGAATTCCACCTGGCACGACGAGGATCGCGTTGAGATCCACCCGCACGATGCCGAAGAGCGCGGCATCAAGGCCGACGACTGGGTCGGCATACAGAGCCGGGCCGGTGAAACCGTGCTGCGGGCGCGCATCACGTCGCGCGTGCAGCCCGGCGTGATCTACACCACGTTCCATTTCCCCGAGTCGGGTGCCAACGTGATCACCACCGACAATTCAGACTGGGCGACCAACTGCCCGGAATACAAGGTGACTGCGGTGCAGGTGACCCGGGTGACGCAGCCCTCGGCGTGGCAGCGTCGCTACCAGGAATTCGATCGTGAGCAGCAAACGCTGCTCGATGCGGCGACGCATCCCAAGCAGCCGGTCAAGGCGGTTTCACCTGCCGGATGAGCATCGAGCACCTGGTGCAGATGGCCAATGACATCGGCCATTTTTTCGCCTCCGAACCGCAGCGCGCCGACGCCATCGAGGGCATCGCTGGCCACATCCAGAAATTCTGGGATCCGCGCATGCTGCGCCACATCGTGACGCATCTGAAAAATGGCGGTGACGGGCTGGACGAACTGCCGCGCGAAGCCATTGCCAGGTTGAAAGTACCCGAGCATGGCGCAGAGCGACAGGCCGGCTAGAGCATCAGCCGCGCGCGGCGATCTCGTCGATGTGGTCCAGCAGGTCAGCGGGGTCCTGGTACACGCGGAACGCGCCGGCGCGCGACAGCTCATCCTCGCCGTAGCCGCCAGATAACAATCCCACGCCCAGTGCGCGCGCGCGTTGCGCGGCGATCATGTCCCAGATGCTGTCACCCAGCACCAGCGACTCGCGGATATCGACTCCAAGGCGTTCCGCCGCGGTGAGAAACAAGTCCGGATCGGGTTTGGCATATTTGACCTGATCGCGTGTCACCACCGGCACTCTGGCCGGATCGACACCCAGAGCAGCCAGGTGCTGTCCGGCGGTCTCCATGCGGCCGCTGGTGGCGATCGCCCACGGCATGCCCTGCGCGCTCAGGTAGTGGAGCAGTTTGCGCGCGCCCGGCAAGGGCTGGACACTGGCCGATAGCGCTTTGTAGGCCTGGGCGTGGCGTACTCGCAGCCGCTCCAGACGCTCGGGCGTGTTATCAAAGCCGGTCTCGCGCAGCAGTATGTTGGCGAATAGTCCGCCACTCATGCCGATCTTGCGGTGTATGCGCCACACCGATAGCGGAATGCCTTCCGCATCGAGCGAGGATTTCCAGGCCAGTACGTGCTGGTAGACGCTGTCGATCAGCGTTCCGTCAAGATCGAACAGAAACGGGGTCTTGCTGCGTGCCACTGAGGTTCAGCCGCGGATCAATCGCATCGCGCTACCGATCAGATCGATCGCCAGCAGCGCCAGGATCGGCAGCGCCGATACGCCGAAGCCGAGGCTGCGCCTGGAGGGCTCGGCGACATAGGCGCGCAGGTAGATGAAGCGCCCGATCAGGTACACCACACCAAGCAGCGCTACCCAGCGGGCCGCAAGGTAGGCGGTCGCGATCCACAGCGCCGGCAGGAACAGGATCAGCAGTTCCAGCGTGTTCATCTGCACGCGCACGTAGCGCTCGAACACCTCATTGCCGGTGATCGCAGGCGCCTTGACCCCAAGGCGCTCGCGCGCCCTGCCCACCAGGATTCCGAAATACAGAAATTGCAGCAGCGCAAGCACTGTGACGAGTTCTACCAACGCCATGATGCACCTGTCGGCGACGCCGGGCGGATTGCCCATGCCCCTATGGTACGCTGCGGGCGTACAGTTCAGAATTCAATAATGGAGTTGCATCGATGCAGCCGGAACAGGTGCGCACCGCCGCGCAGGCGCGTGCAATTGTCGAGGAACGTGGACTAAAGCACGTCAAGGTCGGCGTGTTCGATAACGACGGCATCCTCCGCGGCAAGTACATCGACCGCGACAAGTTTCTCGCCGCGCTCGACAAGGGCTTTGGCTTCTGCGATGTGGTGCTGGGCTGGGACTCGAACGATCAGCAATACGACAACATCAGCTACACCGGCTGGCACACCGCCTTCCCGGATGCTCCAGTGCGCCTGCTGCCGGAAACCTGCCGTGCACTGCCGCTGGAAGGCGACATGCTGCTGTTTCTCGGGGAATTCGCCGGTAACGCCGAACAGGTGTGCCCGCGAGCGGTACTGCGGCGCGTGTTGCAGCGGGCGGCGGGCTTGGGCTTTAGCGCCGCGGCGGCCGCGGAATTCGAGTTCTTTGTATTCAATGAGACGCCGGCCAGTGTGCGGGCAAAGAGCTATCGCGGGCTGACCAATCTGACTCCCGGCTACTTCGGCTATTCGATGCTGCGCACCTCCGTGCAGGCCGAGCTTTACCAGGCGCTGCTGCAACTCGCCGAAGATATGCGCATGCCGATCGAAGGATTGCACGCGGAAACCGGTCCGGGCGTCATCGAAGCGGCCTTGCATTACACCGAGGCGCTGGAGGCGGCCGACCGGGCCGCGCTGTTCAAGACTTTCGTCAAGGTGCTGGCGCAGCGGCGCGGGCTGATGGCCACTTTCATGGCCAAGTGGTCGCAGCAGCTGCCGGGCCAGAGCGGCCATCTGCATCTGTCGCTCACGCGCGGCGATGGCTCGGCGGTGTTTTACGACGAAGGCAGGCCACAAACGATGTCGGACGAGCTGCGCTGGTTCGTGGGCGGCCAGCAGGCGCTGATGCCGGAGCTTCTGGCAATGGTCGCACCCACGGTGAACAGCTACTCACGTCTGGTGCCCGGTTACTGGGCGCCCACGGCCGCGACCTGGGGCGTGGAAAATCGCACCTGCGCACTGCGGGTGATTCAGGGGGGCGCGAAGAGTCAGCGCGTGGAATATCGCATCGCCGCGGCCGACATCAACCCCTACCTGGCGATTGCGGCCGCGATCGGTTCCGGCCTGTGGGGCATAGAGCACAAGATCGAACCCGATGAGCCGATCGCCGGCAATGCCTATGACCGCAAACTGCCGGCCAAGCGCCAGCTGCCGCGCACGCTCGGGGAGGCCGCCACCCGCCTGGCGCACTCGCGCGCCGCGCAGCAGCTGTTCGGAGAAGCCTTCGTCGCGCATTTCGCGGCCAGCCGTGAATGGGAGGAACGCGAGTTCCGGCGCGCGGTCACAGACTGGGAACTGGCCAGATACTTCGAGATCATCTGATGCAGACCATCAGTCCGGTCGACGGCCGGGTGTACGTCGAACGCGCCCCCGCCACAGCCGCCGAAATCGATGCCACGCTGCAGCGGGCAGGCGCGGCGCAGCTGCAGTGGCGGCGCGTGCCAATGGCCGAACGCGCCGCGATGATGGAGCGCTTCTGCGCCGCCTTCGATGCTCGCGCCGCGGAAATCGGCAGCGAACTGAGCTGGCAGATGGGCCGGCCGATCCGTTACGCACCCAACGAGGTGCGCGGCACGCTCGAACGCGCCCGCTACATGATCGGTGTCGCGACCGCGGCACTGGCCGATGTCGAGCCGGGCGTGAAGCCCGGCTTTCGGCGCTTCATACGCCGCGAACCCCTGGGCGTGGTATTCACCGTGGCGGCCTGGAACTATCCGTACCTGATCGCCGTGAATAGCGTGGTGCCGGCACTGCTGGCCGGCAACGCCGTGATCCTCAAGCACTCGGCGCAGACGCCGCTGTGCGCCGAGCGCTTCGCCGACTGTTTTGCCGTCGCCGGATTGCCGCCGGGGGTGTTTCAGGTGCTGCACCTGGAGCACACCGACACCGAGCGGGTGATACGCGACACGCGCGTGGATTTCGTTGCCTTCACCGGCTCGGTCGCGGGCGGCCGAGCGGTGCAGCGCGTGGCCGCCGAACGCTTCATCGGTGTGGGACTCGAGCTCGGCGGATGCGATCCGGTGTACGTACGCCATGACGCCAATGTGGCGCACGCGATCGAGAACATCGTCGACGGCGCCTACTTCAATTCCGGCCAGTCCTGCTGTGGCCTGCAGCGCATCTACGTGCACGAGAGCGTGCATGAGCGCTTTACCGCCGGCTGCATCGATCTGATCCGCCAGTACCGGCTCGGTGATCCGCTGGATCCGGCCACTACGCTCGGTCCGGTGGTGCGCACCGCGGCGGCCGACACCATCCGTGCACAGCTGCGCGCGGCCATTGCCGCCGGCGCACGCCCGGTCATCGAGGAAGGCGAATTTGCGCGGAGCACGCCGGGCACGCCCTATCTGGCTCCGCAGCTGCTGCTGGATGCGCCGCCGGACTCGGTGGTGATGCGCGAGGAAATCTTCGGACCGGTCGCCGGTGTCATGAAGGTGAACTCCGACGCTGAAGCGGTGCAGCGCATGAACGATAGCGCGTTCGGCCTGACGGCGGCGATCTGGACCGCCGATGAAGCCGCGGCACTGGCGCTCGGTGCACAGGTGGATACCGGCACCTGGTTCATGAATCGCTGCGATTACCTGGATCCGGCGCTGGCCTGGGTCGGCGTCAAGGACTCCGGGCGCGGCTGCACGCTCTCGGTGGTCGGTTACGAGCACCTGACCAGGCCAAAATCATTTCATCTGCGGGTAACGACGTGAGCGTTCTACTCAAGGCGAACTGGAATTATCCGACCATCATCTGGGCCGGACCCGGCCGCATCGCCGAACTTGCGGCGGCGTGCGGCCTGCTGGGTATCAAGCGACCGCTGCTGGTGACCGATGAGGGCCTGCGCGCCGCTCCAATGGTGCAGCGGGCGCTGGCGCTGGTGCCGGGAACCGGACTGTTCGCGGATGTGCGCGGTAACCCGGTGGCGGCCAACATCGATGCGGGTCTGGCCGCCTATCGCGCCGGCGATCACGATGGCGTGATCGCCTTTGGCGGCGGATCGGCATTGGATGCCGGAAAAGTAATCGCCTTCATGTCGGGCCAGACGCGTCCGCTGTGGGACTTCGAGGACGTCGGCGACTGGTGGACACGCGCCGACCGGCGTGGCATCGCACCGGTCGTTGCAGTGCCGACTACGGCCGGCACCGGCTCGGAAGTCGGTCGCGCTGGCGTGGTCATCAACGAGGCCACGCACCAGAAGAAGATCATCTTTCACCCACAGATGATGCCCGGGGTGGTCATCAGCGATCCGGAGCTCACCGTCGGTCTGCCGCCCGGGATCACGGCGGCCACCGGCATCGATGCGTTCGTGCACTGCTTCGAGGCCTACTGTGCGCCCGGATTTCATCCACTGGCGGACGGCATTGCGCTCGAAGGCATGCGCCTGATCCAGACCTATCTGCCGCGCGCTTGCGACAACGGGCGCGATATCGAAGCCCGATCGCGCATGCTGACGGCGGCCAGTATGGGCGCGACCGCATTCCAGAAGGGGCTCGGCGGCGTGCATGCCATCGCGCATCCGGTCGGCGCCTACTTCAATACCCACCACGGCCTGACCAACGCCATCGTGCTGCCCTATGTCATCGCGCATAACCGGCCGGCGATCGAAGCGCGGCTGCAGGTGATCGCCCGCACTCTGGACCTGTCCGGCGAGCCGTATCGCGCCGTATTCGACTGGGTGCTCGCGTTTCGCGAGCGATTGCGCATCCCGCATACGCTGGCCGAGAT
>Ga0302324_100021053_pt1 | contig 12729 bp, 9 predicted proteins | sample Palsa_T0_1_FD_201949 | JGI IMG/M metagenome (GOLD analysis project Ga0302324, IMG submission 201949) | Peat permafrost microbial communities from Stordalen Mire near Abisko, Sweden - Palsa_T0_1 | ecosystem: Environmental > Terrestrial > Soil > Palsa > Peat permafrost | place: Sweden: Abisko...
ATCAGCATCACTCCCATTGCGACAGACACGATCAGAATCAACGGCCGGCTTCCGGACCGGCAGAGTCCAATAAGCGCGTGCTTCAGGATGGGTGCGCGGCGCGGCGAGGAAATCCAATGACTCAGATATCGCACCGCGCCCGCGGCGATCGCCCACGCGAAGCCTGCGCTCATCGCCAGGGTCCCTGCCACGAACAGCGCCGGTTTCCAGGTCTCGATCATCCGGTACGCAATCCCCGCCGCAGCCACGCACGAAATCGCCACTGCCGCGGCAGAGAGCCCACGCGCGCCCTGCCCCGGCGTATGCGATTCGGGAGCATCCCTGCGGAGAACAGCCAGTGGCCGGAACCTACGCAGCGCGTCCGTGGGCGCGGCCAACAGGGGAACCATGATCGCCGCGGCCGCAATCGCACTTTGGAGAATCGCGGAGCGATCCCAGCTGGTAGGCTGGGGAAGGATTAAATACCTGCCGGCCAGCGAAAGGATCGACAACTTCATCCCCCATCCGAGAGGAATACCCAGGGCTAATCCGCCAGCCAGCATCGCCGCCGTTTCGAGAACAAAAAACGAAGCCATCTGCGAGCTACGCGCGCCGAGGATGCGCATTATGGCCAGGGTTTCGATTCGCTGGTCCAAGTTCAGGCGAACCGCAGTGGCCACCCCGATCGCTCCGAGCGCAAACGCCAGGAACGCGACTAAGCTCACGAACGAAATCACCAGCTCAATGCGCGCAACCTCCGGCGCTGCCGCCTCCCGATAATCGAAAACACGACCTTCCGGAATCAATGCCTGAAGCCGCTGGCGCGCGTTTTTTATTTCAGAGCCGCGAGGCAGCCGAAGGACGATGCGATTCGTTCGGGAGTTGCCGGCGGCTGCGATCCTTTCGAACCCAGAACGCGATAGAATGCACCTCGGACCCCAGCCGAGGATACCGCTAGGCCGCTCCGGCTCAGCTCGAATCACGCCCGCAATGCTAAACTCCTTGGCTCCAATCCGAATGTGTCCTCCCACGTTAACGTGAAGCTGATCGAGCACGCGATCCGATACCACAACGGTGCCGGGGCGCAACGCATCGGCGAGTGAACGCTCAGGATATAGCGACGTCGCGCCGTAAAAGGGATAAACAGCCGGGTCGATCGCCTTCACTGAAATAAGAACCGGGTCGGGAGATTGATCGGAAGCGGCCACGGTCAGTATCCAGGTGACCATGGTCCACTGGATTCCTTCGCGCCGCATCTCGTTAAGGGCGGCAATCTGATCCTCGCTGATCGGTTCGGTAGTTTCGACGGCGACATCACCGGCCAGCCATACGCGAGAATCACGGCCCAGCCACTGACGAGCACTGGCAGCCGCGCCGTAGACCCCGGATACGCTGGCGATGCTGCTTGCCATCCCGAATACGATGAACGCGGCCCTGGCTTGCGAACTCCGGAGGTCACGCCACGCGAGCCGAGCCGAGATGCGCCAGAACCCCCCAAACATGCAAGCCACGATGATAGCGCGCTAGCCTGTTAGGATGACGAAAATGGGAGTTGCTGCGATGTTCGCTTTGGCGATGTTCGCGCAAGCTCAACCGGGAATTCGCCAGAACGGCGTGGTCAATTCGGCCAGCCGGATTCCCCCGACGCTGGCAGGCGGAGCGATCGCGCGCGGGGCTTTGTTCACTATCTACGGCGTCCGGCTTGGATCGGCGGGGCATACACAGGTGACCGTTTCTTCCGGTGGAAAATCCGCCCAAGTACACCTTCTTTCCGCCAGCACCGAGCAGATTGACGCTGAGATGCCTCCGTCGGCGACACTCGGCGCCTCAGATCTGATGGTGAAGGTCGACGGCCTGGCAAGCCGGCCGTTCCCCATGGAGGTGGCCGCTCAAAATCCGGGCTTGTTCAGCCGCAACGGCCGGGGATGGGGTCCTGGAAGGATCGAGAATATCGCTGCCGGCGAGCGTTTGGACAATTCGACTACGAATCCCGCCCGGCTCCAGCAGCGCGTGGCGCTGTTCGGCACGGGGTTCGGAGATTTGACCAGCTTTACGGTGGTAGTTGGCGGCCGTGCGATCAAACTCGCGCGGGCGGCCGCGATCCGGAGTAAAGAGAAAATCGAATTTCGAGTCCCGGCCGACGCTCCGGAAGGATGTTATGTGCCCGTATACGTGCTCGCTGCGCCGGTGCGCGCGAGCAATGTTGTCACCATGTCGATTCGCTCCGGTCCCGGACCTTGCCTGCCTGGGCCCGTTCCGCTGCTGGACGCCAGAGCAATCGGCGTCGCGATGCTTTCACGAACCAGAATGAAGGCGAAGTATGAAGACGTTGACTCAGTGGACGATGAAGCGGCCGTGACGTTCGCGTCCAAAGACGACCGGCCGGTGTTGTCGCCGCTCCTGCTGCTTCCGCCACCGGGAACGTGCACTGCGTACACGAGCAGTTTTCAAGACGACGTAGCGCTTCCCAATTCCATCTCCGCCGCGCTGATTTCGATACTCAAGAGCCGCGGGCTGGACGCCGGTTCAAAACTGACGATCAGTAGTGGCGGGCAAAGCAGGAATGTGAATCTCGAAAACGGCGTTCCCGGTTACTATCGCGGGCGTTTGGGGCAAATCGGACCGGCCGCGAGCCGCCGGGCCCCACCGTTATTCCTGGAACCGGGAGATTTGACTCTGGCCGGCACGGGCGGAAAGGATGTCGGCGCATTCCATGTTCACTTTTCCGCTCCGGCGTCTTTCGAATGGACTGACCGTGATTCGCTCGCCTCGATCACTCGGGGACGCACTTTGTTAGTCCGCTGGCGCGACCCGTCCGACGGCCATAACATCGTGATTCTGGCCACCAATGTGGATCAGCTCTCAACGGCGATCGGCACGTGCTTATGTGTTGCGAACAGCTCCGCGGGTGGTTTCGCGGTCCCCGCCGCCGTTTTGGCAAACCTTCCGGTCTCACGAGATATCCCAGGGATTCCGTACGATCAGCTATACCTCGCATCGATCGGAACGGGGTCGCCTCCGTCGATTCAAGCAACCGGGTTGGAGAAGGGCGCCGTCGTCAGCGTCTACGCCATCGGAAGGTTCGTTCAGTATCGATGATGGTTCTCAGCGGATAGGATTCTGTGACTATGCAAGACGAACACCCATGTGGGGTTTTCGATGTTGTCGAAGCTTGGGGATTTGGATACAAAACAGCGATCACCTGGGTTTCAAAGATCGGATGAGCACCGGTGAGTGGTTACGCGGAGTTGGAACACCACCTGCTGGCGACTTGGCCGCATGTATCAGAAGTGGTTGAGGGATACCGCGCCATCGGGTATGAAATGGAAGGGTGAGTCGAAATTGTAGATACCCGTTCGCTCGACAGTTAACCCAAGATCCTTCAATAGATGGGATTCGGGCACAGTTTTGGCACAGCACCGTTGTCCTAAAACTGAGCCACACTACCGCTTGATGGTTCTGGTTGTGATATAAACAAGCCACGGAACCGGACGGCGGGAAGGTGATGTTCCCAAGGTTGATTTGCACAAATCCGATGAAGACTCATCGGGATCTGCTGGCCGTCCATACCGACAAACGCATCCACGATGTGACTGAATCACTGGTGACACTCAAAATGACACTCCGAAAACTCGTCTTGACTGCGCCGCTTTTCCTATCGGCCACTATGTTTGGACAAGGCGGCGTCACTCCCTCTGAGCTCCTGAAGCCGCTCAAGGACTCCTGGCCCACCTACAGCGGCGATTACACCAGCAAACGCTACAGCGCGCTCACGCAGGTGAATCAGACCAACGTGATGCATTTGACGCTGGCTTGGACTACTCGTGTAACGCCCGGCCAGGCATCGGGTAGCCGCGGCGGGCGCAGTGGACCCGTGATCGTCGGCGGAGAAGGGCCCGGCGACATCACCGTCGGCGGCGGAAGCATAAAATCGTCGGCGCTCGAAGTGGATGGGATTATTTACTTCACCATGCCGGATAACGCCTGGGCGGTGGATGCGCGCGACGGCAGCGAACTCTGGCATTACTTCTGGAAGACGAAGGGCGGCACGCACATCGGCAATCGCGGCTTGGGGATGTGGAACAGCTATCTGTTCATGGAGACCCCGGACGATTACCTGGTGTCGCTCGATTCTAAGACCGGCAAAGAACGGTGGCACAAGCCGATCGCCGATCTGGCGCAAGGGTATTTCTCCACGCCGGCGCCGATCGTTATAGGGAATCATGTGCTGGTGGGCACCGGGAACGACTTGGACGCCCCTGGCATGCTGCAGTCGTTCGATCCTGAAACCGGCGACTTACAGTGGAAGTTTTATACCGTGCCGATGAATCCGGGCGATCCCGGATTGGACACCTGGGCCAGTCTCGATGCGGCACGGCACGGCGGCGGACAGCCTTGGGTAACGGGAGCCTACGATCCCGATACTAAACTCTACATTTTCAGCACCGGCAATCCGACCCCGGCCTTCACTACGGGCCGCGGCGACGGAGATAACCTGTTCACCTGTGCGATCGTGGCGCTGAATGTCGACACCGGAAAAATGGCTTGGTATTACTCAACCTCGCCGCACGACATGCACGATTACGATTCCGCGCAAACACCGGTTCTGGTGGATGGAATGTTCAACGGCAAAATGCGCAAACTGGTGATGACAGCGGCGCGCAACGGCTACTGGTTCACGTTGGATCGCACCACCGGCGAGCACTTGGTAACCAGCAAATATGGGCTCTTCACGAACTGGTCCGACAGGTTGACCAAAGCCGGTGGACCGTATCCGGATCCGGAAAAGAACGCCACAGTGGGCGGCTCGTTGGTGTCGCCCACATCCGATGGCACCACCAATTGGGAACCGCCGTCGTACTCTCCAGACAGTGGCTTGTTCTATCTAGCAGAGTCCGACGAATATTCCATTTTCTACCTCACCGATCTGGATCCGCGTGGATCGATGGGCTTGGGCGGTAAGGATGAAGTCAACGTCGGGTCGGGCGGAAGCTTCCTTACAGCCATCGATTACCGGACCGGCGAGGTGAAATGGCGGCGACCCTACTATGGCCAGGGCGGCGGTGGCGGAATGTTGACCACCGCGGGCAAGCTGCTGTTTGCCGGCGATGGCGCGGGCAATCTGGTGGCGCATGATATCTTCACTGGGAAACCATTGTGGAACACCCGGATCGGTTGGGTTTCGAATCCCGCCCAGACTTATATGCTGGATGGCCGTCAGTACGTGATTGCGGCAACCGGCGACACCATCTGGTCGTTCGTACTGTACTAACCGCTGTGGCTGCCTCTGGCCGGCTCGGCTCGACCCCTCCGCAAGAAAAAGGCTGAACAAAACTGGACTGTGAGGAATATACAATATAGGTGTGCCTTGTGATGACTGACCGCGAACCGGCGCAAAGGCGCTCATTTAGGTATCCGCTGCATCCGGCGTCTGAATCCAAATGCGGGTGAATCTTAAGCCACTAGCAGTGTTTCAGTTCGGAATTCTGCAGTTCTTGAGTTGCTGTGGGAGTGAAACTCACAAAAATCCGGCTTCCAACCTGGGCGAAAAACCGATTGGGGTCGCTATTACGATCAAGCAACCGCTCGGACTACCGCCCGTTCCCATCCCGGCCGGAAATCCTGAAACGGAAGCAGCAGTCGCATTAGGGCGCAAGCTGTTTTATGAGAAGCGCCTCTCGGGTGACGAGTCGGTAGCTTGTGCCACTTGCCACAATCCGCTTCTTGCCTTCACGGACGGACAAAAGCAATCCAGAGGGGTTGGCGGAAAGATTGGTACCCGCAACGCACCGTCGCTAATCAATGCCGCGTATGCGCCGGTTCAGTTCTGGGACGGGCGCGCCCCTAGTCTGGAGGAGCAGGCTGCTGGCCCCATCGCTAACCCAATCGAAATGAACCAGAGTCACGAGATATCCGTTTCGAAGCTCGAGGCGGACCCCGTGTACAAAGCTCAGTTTCAGAAGGCCTTCGGTCCCGGACCCGTGACAATTGGCAAAGTGGAGAACGCGCTTGCGAGCTTTGAGCGAACGCTTATCAGCGGCAACTCGCCGTTCGATCGGTACCAGTTCGGTGGCGACAAGCATGCCTTAAGTCCGAGCGCCATACGGGGTCTTGCGATATTTCGCGACAAGAACAAAGGCAACTGCGTGACCTGCCACACCATCGGCGAGAAAGACGCGTTATTCACGGATGGCAAGTTCCACAACATCGGAGTCAGCGTGAACTCCGAGGGCGAACTGACCGATTTGGGCCGCTACGATGTCACCAAAATCGATACGGACAAAGGCGCCTTCCGAACCCCGACCCTTCGGAACATCGCAAAGAGTGCCCCTTACATGCACGATGGGAGCCTGAAAAGCTTGAAAGCTGTCGTGGATTTCTACGTGGGTGGCGGCAACTCGAATCCCTATCTCGACCGGGAAATCAAGGAAATCAAACTCACTGGACAGGAGCGCTCCGATCTGGTGGAATTCCTCGAATCGTTGACAGGTGATATGCCTCCCAATGCAGGTCCTCCAGAACGAGAACAAGCGAGACAAACGAAATGAGAAAAATCCACATAGCAACGCTCGCTTGGATAATGGCGGTGCTGACGGGTTGTTCGGACTCGGGGACAAAAGCGCCGCAAACCGCGAAGCCGACTCCTACCGCGCCCGTATACTTCAAAGTGGATCCAGGCACCGCCGGCATTCTGAAAGGCACCGTTCGATTCCAGGGCCGAAAGCCCGCCCGCAAAGCCATCGATATGAGTGGAGACCCCGCCTGCGTCGAGGCGCATCACGGCAAAGCTTACGACGAATCGCTGGTGGTGAATTCCAACGGTACGCTTGCGAATGTTTTCATTTACATCAAGCATGGACTGGAAGCGAAAAAGTTCGAAGTTCCCGCCACGCCGGTTACCATCGACCAACGTGGCTGCTGGTTTCGTCCCAGGATCATCGGCATCCAGACCGGCCAGACCCTGCAGGTAACGAACTCCGACCCGGTCACGCACAACATCCACCCACTCGCACAGATCAATCGCGAATGGAATCACAGCCAGGGCCAAGGTGACGCACCGCTTGCCCGGAAGTTCCTCAAACCCGAGGTGATGATCCGAGTGAAATGCAACATTCATAGTTGGATGCGAGCCTACATCGGCGTCCTGGATCATCCCTATTTCGCCGTAACAGGCACTGACGGCGCCTACGAGATAAAGAATCTACCGCCCGGGGATTACGTGCTCGAAGCCTGGCAGGAGACGCTCGGGACGCAGGAACAGAACATAACCGTAGCGCCATCCGGCAAGGTCGAAACGGATTTCACGTTCAAAGGAGAGTAGCCCGTGTCCACTCTGAAGTATTTGATTTTCGCCGCATGCATTGCCGTGTTTTGCACTGGCTGTTCGCGACCCGCTCCTGTTCAGAAGGCCGACCAGAAACCGGCGGAAGAATCGTCCGCCTTCCGGCTCTATGTCACCAATGAAGTCTCCGGAGACATGACGATTATCGATTCCGCGACTTATCAAGTGATCGCCACGATCCCGCTCGGGAAACGCCCGCGAGGCATCCATGCGAGTCCGGATCGGAAAACCATTTACGTTGCACTCAGCGGATCGCCAATAGCGGGTCCCGGCGTGGATGAGAGCACCCTTCCACCACCCGACAAGAGCGCGGACGGCATCGGTGTATTCGACGTCGCACAGAAAAAACTTGTCCGCATGATCAAGGGCGGCTCCGATCCGGAGAATTTCGACATCAGCAAGGATGGAACGCAGCTATTCATCTCCAATGAAGACGACGCAGCGGTAAGCATCGTCGATGTGGCTTCAGGGGCCGTCGTCAAATCCGTCAAGGTGGGCGAGCAGCCGGAAGGTGTAAAGGTCACCCCGGATGGGAAGCTCGTGTATGTCACTTCCGAGGAAACCGGGACAATCTCCGTACTGGATCCCGCGGCAGGCAAGATCCTGAAAACTTTTAAGGTTGGACACCGGCCCCGCTCAGTCGCATTTCTGCCCGACGGATCGAAAGCCTACGTCAATGCCGAGAATGACGGAACCGTGGTCCTGGTGGATGCCAAGAAGCAGAAAATGATCGAGGCAATATCGCTCGGCAAGCCCGGCGTGATCAAGCCCATGGCTGTGCTGCTCTCGCCCGACGCCGCGAAACTGTACGTAAGCACCGGGCGAGGCCACCAGGTTTTCACGATTGATACGGCCACCAACAAGGTTCTCGGTTCCGTTGAAGTAGGGCCGCGGCCTTGGGGAATTGCGCTGTCCCCAGACGGCAAAATACTTTACTCCGCAAACGGCCCATCCAACGACATTTCCGTGGTGGACCTCGCCACGAACACGGTGGTCAAGAAGGTCAAAGTTGGCTCCAGCCCCTGGGGCGTAATTGCCCTGGAACGCTGACCATTGAGTATCGAAATGGATCCGAACCGCCTGACTACCAGCGGCATACTTCTCGCGTTGACTGCGATTCTTGTCCCCGGACTGTGCGCACAACCGGTGAGTTGGCGTATCGATCCGCTTCACAGCAGCGCCCAGTTCAGCGTTCGGCACATGATGATTTCCACCGTGCGCGGACAGTTCGGCGGCGTGAAAGGCGCGGTGGTGTATGACGCGAAGAATCCCGCGGGTTCATCGGTGGAAGCGACTATCGACTGCACCACTATCAACACGGGCGAACCGAAGCGCGATTCGGATTTGAAGACTGCCGAATTCTTCGACGTGAAACGCTATCCGGTAATGACGTTTAAATCGAAGACGGTCACTGCACTTAGTCCGGGGAAACTGAAAGTGACCGGCGACTTGACGATCAACGCGATAACTCGGGAAGTGATTCTCGATTTGGACGGACCCACCGCCCCGATCCGCGACACTCAGCATCGGGAAAAGATTGGCGTGAGCGCAGTGACAAAAGTCAGCCGCAAGGAATTTGGAATCCTCTACAATCCGATCATGGAAACCGGCGGAGTGGCCGTGAGCGACGAAGTTTCGATTGTCCTCGAGATTGAACTGATCAAGAATCAGAATTAACAACCGACTCCCTTACGGTCGCGGCTCGGTAACCTCTTTCCGAACCGCGACCGTCAGGGAGTCGGTGCCGTGGTTTTTTCTGTTAGCGCTTCCTTAATCGCTTGCTCGGCCAAAGGTTCCATCACCGCATAACCGGCGTCGTTCGGCAAGAACCCGTCCACAGTGAATTCCTTGCGCATAAAGCGCCCGCTTCGAAGCGCGGAATAGTAATCGAGATAAACAGATCCGCTCGCTTTCGCGTACGTTTTTAGCCAGGCATTCAACCCCAGGATCCTGCCAGGCGGACGCTGCGGCGTCATCTGCGCAAAGCAATTGCAAACCGGGGTCACGGACGCAAGTACCACGCGGATCCCATGCACTTTCGCGAGCTCGACCATGGACATGAATTGCTCAACCATGGCACCCTCCGGCGATGGTCCCAAAACACGCCCGATATCGTTCGTTCCCGCCTCGATCACAACCACCTTGGGCTTGAGATCGATCACGTCTTGCCGGAACCGGACCAGCATCTGTGCCGTTGTCTGCCTGGAGATTCCGCGATTCAGATACGGTTTACCTGGAAAGAATCGCGTCTTGCCTTTGCCCCACTTCTCGGTGAGTTCGTCACCCAAAAATACAACCCGGTTCTCGGCCGGCTTCAGCTCCGTGTTCTCACTACCGTACTGCGTGAGCCCGCCCCAGTCCATCAAAAGTTGCCGGTAAGCATTGATCTCGCGTTCCAATTCGGCAGCGCTTGGCGGTGAGTTAGCCTCCTGAGCGCACAAGCCGCTGCACAGCGACAACAGGATCAGGCTCGCACACAGATTCATTTCTTGAGACCGAAGCAGTAGAGCGTTCCATCGAACGTATTGATGTAGACCTTTCCGTTAGCCAATGCAATTCCGCTCCAATGGTTCCATGTCGCGATCTGATTGCCGCTCGACCACAGCTCGTCGCCGGTATTAGCATCCAGAACGTAAAGCACCGCATGGGTGGAGAGCGGAACTCGACGTTCCACCCGAAAGTCGAGCCCCACATCCGGGTAAGCCTGCGAGGTATTCTCGCCGCTCCCATATGCAAAGATCATCCCATTCGCGATGACGGGCGGTTCCGCCTGGTTCATGTCTCGCGAAATCCATGCGGGAGTTAGTTGCACTTTGCCGCCAACGGTTTCCATGCGAAATGCCGCAATCGCCCCCTTCTTCACCTCGCCGTGTTCCACCGGCGCGTGAAACTTCGAATGCTTGGGACCCCAAAAGGGAGCGAGTATCCAGCGCGTACCGTTGCCATCCACCCACGTCGCGAGAGAACCCCAAATACCAGCTTCCGCAAAATCAACGATTTCATTGCAGATCAATGGAGTTCGAAAAACCGGAGTACGGTGATCGTCGCCGCCAATGGACTCGGTGTCCATCAAGTAGACGCGGCATTCCTTGCTCGCGTCGATCATGTATTCTTTGCCGCCATATTCGAAGATGGCCGGCGTCACTTGCATATCAAGATCGCGCTTCCACAACCATTCGGCGTTCGACGGTCCATAATAGTCCACCAGTTCGAGAGCTTTGGTTTCAGGATTCTGCTTCACGCCGATAATGCCGTTCCCGTACAGTCCGCTTTCCGGATCCCAACGCCCGTCTCCTGTACCCGTGTACATCACAAGATCCTTGCTGACCGCGGGCCCCGATCGTCCCCACATGCCGCCGCCCGCCGGTCCCCAACTGCCTACCTTGTGCGTGCCCAGATCGTACGTGTACGCCATGTTTGGATTTCCACCACACCCCTGCCCGCTGTGAGTATAAATGACGTTGTTCACCAGATTGAGCGCATACGGCTTGCCATCCGGCGGCATGAATTTTTCCGGCGGCGACACGTCCTCGCCAGTGGCGGCGTTCAGGGTATGAAGCCTCCCGTCCCACGAGGCGGCATAGATGACATACGTCCCTGGACTTTTTCCTGGCCCAACCGTAACATTTGCGGTCATCCCGCCGGGACACAGCACGCTATAGTCCCGGCCTGCTAAAGCAGCCTTGAAAACATTATCGAAGTGCTGTTTCCAAACTACCGTTCCGTTTTTTGCGTCGAGCGCATATACGTTGTCGGAGACTCCCGCCTGGATCACTAGCTCTCGAGGACCATTCTTTGTTTCCACCTGGCCGATCACCAAAGGTTCCAAAAGCGAATGCATCTGCCGCTGCTGGTTGTCCAGCTTCGTCTTCCAGAGCAGTTGCAATCCTCCGATGTTCCCGCGATTCAGAATCGTTTCGTTTTTCTGCCAGTTGTTGCGCTTCGAGTCGCCCCCGTCTGTCGGCCAATCCGCGCCAAAGGCTTGTGAAACTAAAAGCAGAATTGGAAAGACCGCGAGAACTTTCCTGCTTGAATCGCGAAACGTTAGGCTGTCGGTAAGGGACATGGAATTTACGATCATATATCATCTAGTATCGGGAGCATATCCGAATGAGAAGACTTGCCGTTCTTGGAGGGCTGATAGTTGCTGGCGTCGCCATTGGACAACGCGGACCCACCGATTGGATGACTAGCGGCTTTGACGCACAACGCTCGTCCTGGGTTCGAAACGACGCCAAGATTTCCCCGGCGACCATGGCTCAGACGGGATTCAAGCTGGTATGGAAAATCAAGCTCCACAACGAGTCGCCGCAGGCGGATAATATCGCGACTCCCGCACTCCTCGATTTCTACATAGGATATCGGGGCTTTCGCACACTGGCCTTTTTCGGCGTGAAAGATGGAGTGGAAGGCATAGACGCGGAGCTTGCGCGGACCGAATGGGTGAGTAGGTCCATCACGTCCGCCCAGCCGCAGGAAACTCCGGGTTGCCCGGGCGGCGAGACCTCCATCCTCACCAGACCGACATCCACATCCTATCCGCCTCCACCCTCGGGCCGAGGCAGGGGCCGGGGCACACCCGCCAAGTCCGGCGTCGGCGCTCCACATGAAGGATCTGTTGTTCTCACCGCAGTCGCTTCACGGCTGAAGGCCGCGCCGCCTCCAACGCCCTCGCAAGTGAAACCAGCTCGCGCCCCGGAGCCAAGCCCGTACGCGCCGCATGTTCAATCCGTGCTAGCCCTGAGCTCCGACGGCAAACTTCATTCCTATTGGGTGTCCAACGGAAATGAACCAAATCCCGGAGTAGATTTCATCCCGCCGAATTCTCACCCTGTTGGCTTGGTTGCGTATGGCAATGCCGCCTATGTGGCCACAATTGGTAACTGCGGCTCTGCTGGTAACGGTATCTGGTCCCTCGATCTCCAATCGCGAAAGGTCAACCACTGGAGTTCGAGCCAGGCGATCGCAGGTACTGCGGGGCCTGCTGTTATTCCCGATGGAACGCTCTTTATCGGTGCCGGCAGCGATCTGGTGGCATTGGCGCCTGGCGAACTTGAGACCATTGCTGTGCACAAATCGGGCGGAGCTGAGTTCAGTTCCAGCCCGGTCGCTTTCGAATTTAACGGGAAGAATCTAATTGCGATCGCCCGCAAAGATGGCAGGATCGATCTCTTTCAAGCAAACGCCTCCACCGGAGTGACGCCACTTGCAAGTTCTGCTTCCTTTTCCGGATCGGCCTACGCGTCCGGCTCCTTGGCTAGCTGGAGGGATCCAGCCGGATCTCGTTGGGTTCTCGCTGCGGTAAGCGGTTCCTTTTCCGTACCAACCGAATTTCGGACTCAGGGCGGCGAGATCAAGAACGGAGCCATCGTCGCCTGGAGGGTTGTGGACAAAAACGGTGCCGCTGA
>Ga0302324_100021054_pt1 | contig 12728 bp, 12 predicted proteins | sample Palsa_T0_1_FD_201949 | JGI IMG/M metagenome (GOLD analysis project Ga0302324, IMG submission 201949) | Peat permafrost microbial communities from Stordalen Mire near Abisko, Sweden - Palsa_T0_1 | ecosystem: Environmental > Terrestrial > Soil > Palsa > Peat permafrost | place: Sweden: Abisko...
ACCCCGCCCGCCCACGGCGGAATGGCATGTTCCTGCGCCACTTTGGCCTCGACGTCCCCGATCTTGAACACGCTTTTGTCGCTCGAATAGGACGGCGCCTTGATGAGCACGAAAAGCCCTCCCGCAATCAGCAGCGCGCCCACAATTTGTAGAATTCGCATGTCATACCTCGTTCGGTGGAGTCTCACTCAAGCTGGCGAACTGTGATTGTAACCGCATCGCCGCCGCATGCTGCCATCTCAATCCAGAGACGGCGGTCCCATCAGAGAAGTGAACGTCGCTGTGACCGCCAAAATCGAAAGTCCCAGCAACAATTCCAGACGGATGGATGTGCACAAGCTAACAGAGGCTCGAGCATCGCCGCGCTGCAATCGAGGCGTCAGACGCAGTTTGTTGAATGCCGCCAAGCCGAGCAGACAGGCCGCCAAGATCAGTTTCACCAGGACGCAGCGGCCGTACGCGCTTTCCCACAGTGCGGCGATGCCGCCGAGGAGCATCCACAACAAGGTCGCCCCCGCAGCCAGCAATCCGCACACCACGAAAACCGCTATGGCTCCGAAGCGTGCCGCGGCACCGGCGATCCGCGACGGTTCGCCGCCGCGCGCGACAATGAGCAGGGGTGTCAACGCGCCCAGCCAGAAGGCAACTCCCAGCAGATGAATACCCAACAGTAAAACGGGGATCACGTCCGGATCGAGCGAACGCGCATGCCCGGTCCATGCAAACGATGTCGCCGCCAGCGCCGCGCCGGGGACAGCCAACCAACGCCGCTCCGAAAACACCGCCGGCATCGCAAGCAGAAGACCCATGGCGCGAACCACGTTGGCGCGACCGGCGCCGGCCTGCCAGACCATGCCGAGCAGCGATCCGTCCCACATGCCCGCCGTCTTACCGCTCATCGACGCCGCGGATACCATGATCTGCGCCGCTCCGGCCAACACCGATAGTACGGCCAAGCTCAGCACCATGCGCCGAATGCGCAGGCTGTCCGCGCGTGCGACCAGCGTGCCGCAGTAGCAGATAAAGAATGCCGCGCCGGCGGCGCCGAGCGTCGCAGCATAGGTCAGGGTTTTGAGTGCGATCCCCGCCGCATCCCACAGGCCGAACGGCATCATCGACGCCTCAGCGAGATGTCGCTGCCGCCACCGCCGGGCCCACGACGAAAGCGAACGTCCCCTTCGACACATGCCCATCGTCGACAGACAGGACGCTCCACTGCACTACATACTTTCCAGCCGCCAGCGCCGGCAGCGCGACGCTGACCTGCGCTGCAGCCGGCGCATTGCGGTCGACGCTCACCGGTACATCCCGGCCATCGACGCTCAAGGTCAACACCGCCAGCCGCACTTTTTCATTGAAGCTCAGCGTCAACGATTTCGGCGCGACCTGCAATTGTGCGTCGGCGGCCGGAACAGTACTTTGCAACTTGGCATGCGCAAAAACCGGACCGCTCAGAACCAACCCCGAAACAATGCCCGCCAGAAACCAAGCCTTAACCATAATCGCTCTCCACCATTCGTAAAACTCGCAACCACCCGCCTCAATGTCTTACCCGGCGCCGTATGTTCGTCGCTCGAAGCACTGTATAGGGGGTGGATAGACAGGGTGCGAACACTGGCGGATTTCGTGTTCGCACCCTGCCTACCCACCCCCTATCCATGCCTCCAGCCGCCAACATTCCGACGCCGGGGTACACCAGCCTACCGCAAGGCATGCCCGCCCCGCGTGTATTATCGAACGATCGGTGGTATGTTTTCCCCGCTATGTGGCCGAATCGAATTTTCCGCATTGGATTCGCATTGCTCCTGACCCTGATGCTGCCGCTTCAGGGCTACGCGGCAATGCCGGCTTGCGCGCAGCATGACCAGTCGGCCTCGCGCACCGCGGAATCGGCCGCTTCGCCGGCGGGCCAACATCATTGCGAGCACGGAACCGTCAACGGCCACCACTGCGATAACTGCTGCTGTGGCGTTGCCATCGCGCTGACGCCCGCCTCGTGGACTCCACCGCTTCCGAGCGCGCTGCAAGCATCCGGTGCAGCACCCGGATCATCACCCACCACCAGGCTCGACCGCCTGGATCGCCCTCCCCGCCCCCTCATCGCCTGAACGGGCGGCGTTCTCGCCGCGGCCATTCCTATCCCCGACTAAAAGCCATCCAAGCCCTTGCTTGGCTGGGAGGTTGATATGGGCGTTCCCACAACGTCTATTATTGTAGTTTCGCGCGCGCCCCTCGCCGCGGCTGTCTTGATGGCTCTCGCCGTGGGCGGCTGCGCCACATTCTCGAAGGATGGCGGCTTCGACTCGGTCTCCCAGCAGACGCGAACGCGCCTCGACAAGGACGTGCGCTGGACGAGGACCGAGCAGGAGCGCGCCAAAAGCGACGTTCAAGTGGCGGAGCTTCTACGGCATCCGCTCGCCGCCGGGGATGCCGTGCAAATTGCACTGCTCAACAACCGCTCGCTGCAGGCATCGTTCGACGAGCTGGGCATTTCCGAAGCCGATCTGGTGCAATCGGGCCGCCTGCCCAATCCGAGGTTCACTCTGCGCCACGCGAGCGCGGCGGCCCAGGTCGACATCGAGGAGACCCTCAGCTTCAATGTCCTGTCGATTCTCACCCAACCGTATGTTCACGAGATCGCGAAGCGTCGCTTCACGGAAGTGCAGAACGCGGTCCTGATCGCCGTGATGCAATTGGCCAACGATACGCGGCGGGCGTTTTTCGCTGCCGTGGCAGCCCGCGAGTCGGTGCATTATCAGGAGCAGGTCGAGGGCGCGGCCGAAACCGGAGCCGAGCTGGCGCGGCGCATGGTGGCGGCCGGTAATTGGAATCTGCTCGATCAAGCGCACGAGCAGGGCTTTTACGCCGCTGCCGGCCAGCGCCTGACGCAGGCAAAGCTGACCGATGCGCTCGCCCGCGAGAAATTGCTGCGGCTGATGGGGTTGCCGGGCGAACAGCCGGATTTCAAGCTCGACGAGCGCCTGCCCGAGCTGCCGCCACGCATCGAGGATCTACCCGATGTCGAGCAGGCGGTCCTGCAAAGCCGCATCGACTTGCGGCTGAAGCGGGCGCAGCTCGACGAGCTGGCGCGAAACCTCGGCCTCACCAAGGCAACCCGCTTCGTCAATGTCCTCGACGTGGGGCCGACGCGTGTTCAGCAGGGCCCGGAAGGAGCCCCTTACGAGCGCGGCTACGAAATCACTCTGGAAATTCCCCTATTCGATGCCGGCGGACCGCGGCTGCGGCGCGCCGAAGCTCTGTATTCACAGGCGGTCGAGAGATTCACGCAAGCCGCCATCGACGCCCGCTCCCAGATACGCCGCAGCTACGCCGCCTATCGCGCGGCCTTCGACATTGCGAAGCGGCAGCGCGATGAGGTGATGCCCACAGCCACGGCCGTGGCCGCGCAGAATCTGCTGCGCTACAACGCCTCCCTCATCAGTGTTTTCGACTTATTGGCCGATGCACGCGATCAGATCGCGAGCGTCGATGACTACATTCAAAGCGTTCGCGACTTCTGGATTGCGAAGTCGGAACTCGACGCCGCTCTGCTCGGCGATTCCTCACCCTGAAGCAGCAAAGGACCCACAATGCTCACCCGAAGAAGTTTTTTCAGCGGCGCCGGCCTGGCGGTGGCGGTCAGCGCGGTCGGCAAGAGTGCACTCGTGGCGCTCCCGGAGATAGTGTCCACCGGCTCGGCCGCCACGCAAATCCCCTCGGCGCCTCCCAACGGCCGTCCCTACCAGCCGGTCGCCACCTTGAACGGCTGGAGCCTGCCTTGGCGCATGCGTAACGGCGTCAAGGAATTTCACCTGGTCGCGGAACCCGTGATTCGCGAGATTGCGCCCGGCATGCAGGCGCATCTGTGGGGCTACAACGGTCAATCGCCGGGGCCGACCATCGAAGTGGTCGAGGGGGACCGGGTTCGTATCTTCGTCACCAACCGGTTGCCGGAGCACACCAGCGTACATTGGCATGGCCAGCGCCTGCCAAACGGCATGGACGGCGTGTCGGGTCTGAACCAGCCGCCGATCAAGCCGGGGCAAACCTATGTGTACGAGTTCGCGGCTCAGCGGTCTGGAACATTCATGTACCACCCGCACGCCGATGAAAGCACGCAAATGGCCATGGGCATGATGGGGTTTTGGGTGACGCACGCAAAAGACCCGGGGTTCATGCCCGTGGACCGCGACTATGTGCTGCTGCTGAACGCCTACGACATCAGTCCCGGCAGCTATACGCCCAAGGTCAGCACCATGTTGGATTTCAACCTCTGGACCTTCAACAGCCGCGCATACCCCGGCACCGATCCCATGGTGGCCCGCCTCGGGGAGCGCGTGCGCATTCGGGTCGGCAATCTCACCATGACCAACCATCCCATTCATCTGCACGGCCATGAATTCGTGGTCGCAGGCACCGATGGTGGCTGGACCCCGCCGGCCTCCCGCTGGCCCGAGGTGACGACGGATATCGCCGTCGGCCAGATGCGCGCCATCGAATTCACCGCGGACGCCGCCGGCGACTGGGCGTTTCACTGCCACAAAAGCCACCACACCATGAACGCGATGAACCACGCCGCCCCGACCACTCTGGGAGTGGAACAGGCGGACCTGGCGCGGCAGATCGCGTCGCTGGTGCCCGGCTATATGTCTATGGAGAATGGGGGCGGCTCCATGGACGACATGCAAATGAACATCCCCCTGCCCGAGAATACCCTGCCAATGATGACGGGCACCGGACCGTATGGCGGGCTGGACATGGGCGGCATGTTCACGGTGATGAAGATCCGTGCCGACCTGGCCCACGGCGATTATCGAGACCCCGGCTGGTACCGGGCGCCGGCCGGCAGCGTCGCCTACCCCTGGGAAGGCGAGGCGCCGCCGGTGGAGCGCGGCGGCTGAGGATCCCTCAATGCCGGCGCAAATGCGTGGCGTCGAAAAACCAGCGTACCGGCTCGCCCAGCAACTCATTCATGGCGGCGAGGGACCGCCGCAACGCCTCTACCTCCGGCATATAGAGGAAGATTCCGGGATCACGCCTGGCGAGCATTCCCATGGGCGCAGGAATGACCTCCAGGCCGGCAGCGGTGAACTCATGCACCGAGCGCCACATATGAGTGCCATGCGTCACCAAAATAATGCGCCGGATTCCGTCGGCCTGGAGCAGCCGGGCCGAATTGCCGGCATTCGAGAAGGTGTCGAACGCGGCGCCGTCGATCCACCGAGGATCGATGCCGAAATTGCGCTGCAGTGTGGCCTGCATTGCGGTGGCCTCGATGCGAAAGCCCGTGACCAGGATGGGCAGGCCCGTCTTGCGGGCGATGTAGGCGCCATAGCTCAGCCTCTCGAGCAACACGGGATCGGCCGCCGGACCACCGTATTCCGGCGCCATATCACGCTGCCCGCCGCCGCCCAGGATCACGATGGCCTGCGCGCCGGCGGTACTTCGCAGGTCCAACGGAGGGTAGTGTTCGGCCAGACCGGACAACCTGTCGGACACCCACGGCGTGAACAGCAACCATAGTGCGCCGATCGCGAGTATCAAGCAGGCACGGCCCAGCCTCGGGCGGCGCTTGATCAGGAATACGCCCAGGATGGCCAGCAACAGCAGGCCGGTGGGCGGCAGAATCACGCTCTTCAACAATAGCTTGAACCGCAGTAGCATCAGCATCGTATGTCACCCATTCTCAATCGCGCCTCCTTCTCTCTTGCCCTGGCCTGTCTGCTTGCGCTCACCTGCCTGTCGCTGGGCAGCCTGCCCGCGCGCGCCAACGACACGGTGTCCATCACCATCACCAACGACAACACTGACGATATTCTCGTCACGGTCTACGATATGAACACCCACCCGCGTAGCAAGGTGGTCGACGGCCAGCGCATCAATGGATTCGCCTCGATCCCCGTCTCAGTCACCGCCGGCGCGGGCGGAACCGGACACGTGTCCTGGCGGGCGACGACCCTCGATCCAGACATGCCCCAATGCGGGCGGCGGGACAAGGCGGGGCTCTCGAACGGTGCTTCCGTGCATGTCTTCGCGCATTCGCAGTGCTCGAATCGCTGAGTCCGGGCGCTTAACGCCTGGCCACGCGGTCCCTGCAATAGATGAACAGGCAGTTTCCGGCAATACTGACCGCGAACAGGGCAAGCGAGGCGGGAACCACCTCGAAAACCTTGTGCATGCCCAGCCAATCCACCGGTGCGTCGAGCCAGTGCAGGAAGGCGGCGAGCCGGCCGGTATCGCCTTCCTTGACGCAGCATTTGAGCAACCCGATTCGCAGGCCGTCATTCATGCCCAGATGCGTCCACTCGCCCTCACGGAACCAGCGGTAGGACTGCAGCCCGACGAGACTGAGAAACGCGAGGAGACCGCCGTAGCCGACCACGGCGCCGACGGCGCCGACCAGCCGCAAGGCGGCTTCGCCCGCTTTCACGGTGCCGACCCCGCAGCCGGTGGGCATGCCTTCACTTCGAGGCGCACGATGCGGCCCGAGTCACCTTGCAAATCCGCGGGGTTCAACAGACTGTCGGTCGGTTTCAAATCGATGTCGATCCAGTAAACATTGCCGCTGCGCTTGCGGTCGGCGATCCCGGGATTGAACCCCAACGCCTGCACTTGGGCAACCCGGGTCTGCGCGCGCTTGGATTCGCCGTACAGCCCGAGAGAGATCACGGAGCTCTCGTTGGGTCCGGGCATTTCCAGCGCATCGTCGATTCCAGCGGCCTTGAGCTTGGCCAGCATCTGGTCGCCCGCGGCTTTGGTTGGAGGCAGTTGCAGGTACACCCAGACCCCCGCCCAGACGTCGCCATCCGCGACGCGTTGTCGAGGATCGTAGCCGCCGCCGCGCAGGGTAGTCGCCGCATGCGCCGCCTCCGATACGTCGCGGAAAGGCCCGACGCTGATGCAGCGCTTTACATTGGTGAGCAGCCCCGCCTTGGCACCGTCAGCGCCGGTAGCCGGCAGGCCTGCTGCCTCGGCGCTGCCCGCCGCCGTGCTGGCCGACAGGCCGGCCGCCGCGCCTGCGCCCGCCGCAGCCCCGCCCGCCTCGGCATTGGCCCCGCGCGGCGACTCCGACGCCAGTTTCAGCGTCGCCGCCGGCGCAGCCTGCAGCGGTGCCTCCGCCGTCCCGGCGATGCCTCGTGACCACAAAAAGTAGCCCACATTCGCCAGCACCAGGCACACGACAATGCTTTTCAACAGCGTCAAGTTTCACCTTCAGTCACGCGCAAACTGGCCTCGCCGGATACGAATTTCCGCACCCCCCGCCCGGTATCGAGCAGCAATGCTCCCTCCTGATCCACCCCGCAGGCCCTTCCCGAGATGACCTCGCGGTCCAGCAACACTCGCGCGGGCCGGCCGCGCAAAGCATCGAGCGCCAGCCATGCGTCCCGGAACGCGTCGAAACCCTTGCGCTCGAATTCCGCCAGCATACTCAAAAGCTCGTCCAAGATGGCCCCAGCCACCCGATTACGCGACGGCGGCTGGGTGCAGGCATCCGCCACCGCCGCCGCCTGCGCACCCTCCGCTTCGATCTCGCGGCGCGCTGCCTCGGGCAGAGTCACATTGATGCCCACGCCGATCACGACATGAGCGGGCCCGCCGGCCTCGGCCCGTAGCTCGATCAGCACACCGCCGATCTTGCGGTCCCGGTACCAGATGTCGTTCGGCCATTTGAGCGTGATACCCAGCGCTCCTGCGCGCCCCAGTGCGCGGGATACCGCCACGCCCACCCCGAGGCTCAAAGCGGGCAGCGCTCGCGCCGTGTCCGTGAATGTCCAGGCCAGCGACAATGCCACCCCCGAGCCGAACGGCGCGACCCAGCGCCGCCCCCGACGGCCGCGACCGGCATGCTGCAGTTCGCTCATGCAGACATCCGCCGAGCCGGGCGCCGGCGGCGCACTGCTCAGGAGTCTGCTGTTGGTGGAATCCACTTCGAACAGCAGCTCGAGCCTGCGAAGCTGCTCGGCACGCTGGGGATGGAGTTCGGCGCCGATGCGCCGCCCATCGAGCAATTCTACCGGGTCCGATAAGCGGTAGCCGCGCCGCGGCAGCGCCTCGACCCCCAACCCCAGGGCGCGCAGACGCTCCACGCCCTTCCACACCGCGGCCCGGCTGACCTTGAGCTCCCCCGCCAGCCATTCACCGGAGCGCAGCCGGCCATCCGCCAGCAGCACCAACAGCGATGGGTGCTCTAGGCCGCTCGTGATCGAAACAGCCATAGCCGTCGCACGCGGTTCTCCTGGCCCGCCCGCATGCGAGCAATATTACCGCGATGGGTGTAGATGACGAATGCCGTCACCGCGGCGCAAAAGCTCAGCAGAGGAACATTATCCGGTTCGCGCAGATAAACGATGGCCACGAGGACGGCCCCCGACAGCATGCTGGCAAGACCCACGTATCCGGTCAGCACGAGCACGATGAGCCAACTCACGAGCAAGGGCGCGAGCAAGCGCGGATCGACGGCCCCGATCACCCCGACCACAGTCGCCACTCCCTTGCCGCCGCGAAAGCTGAACCACACCGGATACACATGCCCCACGATCACCGCGAAGCCGCAAGCGGCCGTCAACCATGCACGTGGCAGGTCGGGATCGATGCCGACGGCAGGCAAAACCGCCCCCGGCAGCCACCACACCGCAAACAGGCCCTTGCCGATGTCGACCGCAAGCACCAGCAGTCCAAACAGCTTGCCCTGGGTACGCAATGCATTGGTCGCGCCCGCGTTTCCGCTGCCCATGCTGCGAATGTCCACCCCCCGCAGCCGCCCCAAAATCAAGCTGCCGAGCAGCGCGCCCAGCAAATAGGCAATGACTATCTTGACGCCAAGTTCCAACATCCCGAGATTATGACACGGTGCTCTTATTGACGTTTCGGCAGGTGCAACTCCGCCAGCATGCACCGCACGCCGCCGCCGCCGATGCGCTCGATGGTGGGAATCGCCACGGGAATCACGCCTGCGTGGGACTCGAGGATGCGCCGTTGCGCCGGTTGGAGGCTGCTCCACGCCGTCGTCGACAGCGCGATCACCGGGCCGCCGGCCGCCGCCAGTTCCAGCGTATTGCCGGCGAACTCCTGCATCTGCCGCCGCGAGATGTCGACGATGTCGTGGCCGGCCGCCCGCAGCTTGTCGAACACGGCGGCGCGATGCGCCGGCTGTGCAATCGACTCGCCGCAGACCACCGCAAATCGGGAGCCGATCGCCATGACCACATTGGTGTGATACACGGGCAGGCCGCCGCCGTCGCCCGCTTCGAATGTCACGAGTTCATAGTCCAGCAGCTGTGCGAACTCTCCGAGCACATCGAGATCGGTGCGCGGCGAAAGACTGGCGTACGCCACCCGATGCGCCCGATCCAGCACGACGCTGCCCGTTCCCTCCAAAAACTTTCCCTCGGTCTCGCGATGGGTCAGATCGATCGTGCGCACGATTCGAAAGCCGCCCTCGCGGACCACGTGGTCGAGAAGGTCCTCGCGCCGCTCGCAACGCCGATTGGGCGCCAGCATGGGATACAGCGCCACCGTGCCGTCGAAATGAAAACTGACCCAGTTATTGGGGAATAGAGCGTCCGGCTTCGCCGGCCACGGCGTATCGGGGGCAATCAGCACTTCCACGCCGGCGCGCTGCAGCGCCTGTGCCAGTCCGTCGAACTCGGCCAATGCAAGCTCTTGCGCCTCCGCGGCTTCCGATGACGCGGGCGGCCGCTGGAAGGCATTGCTCGCCGCTGTTTGCTGATTGAATCCGAAACTGGCCGGCCGCACCATGAGGACTGCCCTGGCGCTTTGCGGTTCCTGGCCGGAATAAGAAGGGACTGCCATGGCAAGGCACTATAATCAGGCGGCCGCAGACTGCAATGCCCGTTGACAGGGCCGGCCGCTTTCATCAAGGTGAGGCTGGCCGGCTCCGTCGGCTAATCTAGGCATATCCGCGGTACGCGTATCTGCGGGCCAAATATGGGGGAGCCTTGCCGTTTTCAATTGCCAAATCATTGCCCAAATTATTGGTGATAGTCGCAATCGCCGTGGTGGCCGTGGACGCGCGCGCCGCCCAAGCCCCCCTCTCTGCCGAGAAGCCCGCGGCGGCCTATGCTTTCACCTTCGATACCCTGCTGGCGGATGCCAAACGACGCGCCGGTACCGCCTATGCGCCGCAACGCAGCAGCCTGCCGGCCGTGCTCGACAAGCTGAGCCCCGAGCAGTACCGCAGCATTCAGTTCAACCCGGATGCCGGGATCTGGCGCGCCGAGGCGTTACCGTTTCGCCTCGAGCTGCTGCGCGTCCGGCAGAATCTGCAATCCACCGTCACGGTCTCCACCGTCGAGAACGGCATGGCCACGGACATCGCGCCGACGCCGGCCATGTTCGAGATGGCGCCGGCGCTGCCGGCACAATTGGGAAAAGTGTCGATTCCGCTCTCGGGCTTTCGCCTTCGCAGCCAGATCAACTCCAAGAAAATCTGGGACGAATTCCTGGTGTTCCAGGGCGCGAGCTACTTCCGCGCGGTGGCCCAGAATCTGCTTTACGGCCTGTCGGCGCGCGGCCTTGCCATCAACACGGCCGAGCCATCCGGTGAGGAATTCCCGGTATTCACGCATTTTTGGATCGAGCAGCCGGGCAAGCGTGCGAACTCCATCGTCATTTACGCCCTGCTCGAAAGCGAATCGGCCACGGGCGCCTACCGGTTCACCGTGCAGCCGGGCGTCGAGACGCTGACCGATGTGGATCTGACCGTATTCCCGCGCAGCGAAATTCGCGTCGTCGGCATCGCGCCGCTCACCTCGATGTTCCTCTTCGACGAAACCAACCGCGGCCGCCTCGATGACTATCGTCCGGAGGTGCACGACTCGGACGGATTGCTGATCGAATCGAAATCCGGCGAGCGTATATTTCGGCAGCTCGCGAATCCGACCAAGCTGCAGGTATCTTCCTTCACGACCGAAGCGCCGCAGGGCTTCGGACTGGTGCAGCGATCCCGGGAACAGAGCGATTTTCAGGACTTCGACGCCCGCTACGAGCGGCGGCCGAGCGCCTGGGTCGAACCCCAGGGCGAGTGGGGCGCCGGAGGCGTCGAACTGGTGGAGATACCGTCGGGCCGCGAAACCAATGACAATATCGTGGCGTTCTGGCGCCCCGTGCAACCCTTGGTGCCGGGGCACCCGGCACACTTCGCCTACCGCATCGTCTGGTGCGCGGAGCCCGCGCAGCCCAAGTCATTGGGGAAGACCGTCGCCACCCGCTCCGGCGCCAGTCTCGACGGCAAGCGGCGCGTATTCTTGCTGGATTTCGTCGGCGCGGGCGAGAAAATCGACGGCCTGCACCTCGACCTGTCCGCGTCCGCCGGCAAGATCTCGAACGCCACACTGATGTCGAACAGCGCGATGCACGGACTGCGCGCGAGCTTCGACATCGATCCGCGCGACGCCGAGTTGATCGAATTGCGTTTGCGGATCATGCGCGGCGATCGCCCCGTCACCGAAACTTGGCTGTACCGATGGACCTCGAGCTGAGCCCCGCCGCGGCGCCCGAACAGCAGATGGCGTCGGGCGGCATGCCGCCGGAGAATCCCGTGTACATGCGCGCGCAGGACTTGAGCTATCGTCCGCCGCGCCGCCCGGGCCATGGGTCGGGCGCGGCGGTTCTGTACGCACGCTTCATTCTGGCGGCGGTCACCTGCGGCGTGACCACCTATGGCGTGTATCAAATGCTGCAGGTCGTGCGCTTCGCGAGCATGACTCTGCTGCAAGGCTTGATGATCTTCTTCTTTGCGATATCCCTCGGCTGGATTGCCTTCGCGGCAGGATCCGTATTGGCCGGTGCCTCGAAGCGGCGCGATCCGAAACCGGAACCGCAGCAAGAACCGCCGCCCGGTTCCGGGGCCGCCGCCTCGCTCACCGCCCTCGTGATGCCCATCTACAATGAAGATCCGCTGCGCACCACGGCGGCGCTGCAAGCCATGGCGGAAGCGCTGGCGCACATCGACGCCCACCGCAATTTCGAGATCGTGATTCTCTCGGACTCGACCAACGCCGACGCGTGGATTCGCGAAACCCTGAGCGTGGACCGGCTGCGCAAGTCGCTGCTGCCCATCATGCCGGTCTGGTACCGCCGGCGCTGGCAGAACATCGCGCGCAAGTCCGGCAACCTCGAGGACTTCGTGACGCGCTGGGGCGGCCGCTACGATCATATGATCGTGCTCGACGCCGACAGCCTGATCGATGCGCCCACTCTGCAGCGGCTGGCGCAGACCATGCAGGGCGATCCCGACCTGGGGATTCTGCAGACCGCTCCGCAGCTGATCGGTGCGGCTACTCTATTCGGCCGCCTGCAGCAATTCGCCGCCTGCGTCTACGGACCCGTCATCACCCGGGGCTTGAGCGCCTGGTCCGGCGACAGCGGCAACTATTGGGGGCACAACGCCATCATCCGCATGGCCGCATTCGCGGAAAATTGCGGCTTGCCGCTGCTCCCCGGCCGCAAGCCCTTCGGCGGCTTCGTCCTGTCGCACGATTTCGTCGAGGCCGCGCTGATGCGGCGTGGCGGATGGAAGGTGCGCATGGCCACCGACTACGGCGGCTCCTGGGAAGAATCCCCGCCCTCGCTCATCGACGTGGCCATCCGCGACCGGCGCTGGGCCCAGGGCAATCTGCAGCACATGAAAATCATCGGCTCGGCGGGACTGAGTTTCACGAGCCGGCTGCATCTCGGCGTCGGCATCATGAGCTACTTGTCCTCGC
>Ga0302324_100021056_pt1 | contig 12728 bp, 9 predicted proteins | sample Palsa_T0_1_FD_201949 | JGI IMG/M metagenome (GOLD analysis project Ga0302324, IMG submission 201949) | Peat permafrost microbial communities from Stordalen Mire near Abisko, Sweden - Palsa_T0_1 | ecosystem: Environmental > Terrestrial > Soil > Palsa > Peat permafrost | place: Sweden: Abisko...
AGCCGCGCGGATCGATTGTCTTTGAGTCGAGTTCGAAAGGCTGATGTCCCTCTTCGAGCGCCAGCAGACGCCCGGCATGAAACACGATGTTGGTGTTGGCGACGCCGCTGTCCTTGCCGAGCGCCGAGGGATCGGTCGTCATCGGATTGCCGAATGTGCCGAACAGCGCATGACCGGCTGCGTGCTCCAATTCCCATTTCGGCGTGCGGACCCAGCGATTGCGGTATGAGACTTTCCCGTCGGCCACGCGGAACGCATGCACCATCCCGTCGCCCGCGAACCAATGGTAGTTCTCGTCGCGCGGCGAAAATTGCGGGTTGGGACCCGTGCGGTAATAGGTGCCTGCGAGCTCCGGCGGCAGCGTGCCCGTGAGCGGCAGATCGGCGAAGTCGTCTTCGCTCAGGATCGGCGCGAAATTTCCGGAGAGATAGGGATTGATGCGGGCGGGCGCGTTCATGTCATCCTCCATCATATCTATTATTTACGTTGTAAATTTATACCGTAAGCGATAGACCGTCGCAAGTGCTATTTTCTTGAGGTTGCCCCCTGCCCCGTGCCCTGTCCAAGCCCGAAGTGGCCGAATTCCGCGAGCGCCTGTGCGACGCGGCGACACGGCTCTTTGCCGAGCGCGGCCGTGAAGGCTTCTCCATGCGGGAACTGGCGACCGCGCTGGGCGTGAGCCCGATGACGCCCTACCGCTATTTCCGCGACAAGGACGACATATTGGCCGCCGTCCGCACACGTGCCTTCGACCGCTTTGCCGACGTGCTGGAGCGCGGCTTCGCGAAGCCGGGGAATGCCACCGAGCGCGCGACCGCAGCGGGGGACGCCTATATGAAATTCGCGTTCGGCGAACGGCAAGCCTACCGGATGATGTTCGACCTCTCACAGCCGGACGAAGAGCACTATCCCGATCTTGTGCGCGCAACTGCGCGGGCACGGGCCACCATGACCCAACATGTGCCAGGACTGATCGCAGAAGGCCTGCTCGAAGGCGACGCGGATGAAATCGGCCATGTGTTCTGGGCCGCGATACATGGCGCGGTCGTACTGCAACTCGCCGGGAAATTGACGCCGGAATTCGATTTCGAGCGCCTCCGCGACGCGGTGATGCGCGCGCTGATCGAAGGTTTCCGATCCAAATAGCCCCGTGCAGGTCTTTTCCGATCTCTCGGAAAATCGCGAAATGCCGAAACTTTTATGCTCGCCAACAGCAGGCGCGGCGAACATTTCCCGATGGCCACGTTCTTGCTGCTCACGTCAAGCGGCGTTCGGCGACCAAGAACGCGTTGACTGCGCGACCCATGCATTTTCGGCATGACCGGCCCGGCTTGAATAATGCCTGCTTAGGCAGTAATTGCTCCGGCAGTCGCAGCTTTCTCGAGGTGCCGGATGGTCGCCCATTACCGCCCCGAAACCTTCGGCGCCCGCGATTGCGTGGGATATCTGGTATCGCGCGTGCAAAGCCTGATGCGGCCACAAATCGAGGCTGTATTCGACAAGCAGGACCTCACCTTTTCGCAATGGCGCGTGCTGATGTGCCTGCGCGACGGGATCGCGAACACCTGCGCCGATATTTCGCGCGAACTATCCCATGACAGCGGTTCGCTCACGCGTCTCGTCGATCAGTTGGACCGGCGCGGCCTGATCCGGCGCACACGCGACCGCAAGGATCGCAGGGTCGTGACATTGGCGCTGACGCCCGCGGGCCGCACCGCAATCGATGCCGTGCTGCCCAATGTCGTGGCGCATTTCAACGATTTGCTCGGAGGGTTTTCGGCGCGCGAGGTGAAAACGCTGACCTCGCTTCTCACGCGGTTGCTGGTTCGAGCAGCGGAAATTGAAAATGCCGCATGTGAAAATGCTGCACTAGTCCGGGAGCGCGCAGCATGAGGCGCGTCTTCGCAATGTGCCTGGCGGGATTGCTGGCATCGGCCTGCGTTCCTTTCGACATCGCGCCGCAAACCGCGGCGATTCCGGGGTCTTCGCTCGGACTCGGCGAAGCGCCGGCACCCGCGATTGCGCGAGACTGGTGGAAAGCGTTCGGCGACCCACAACTCGACCGGTTGGCGGACGCGGCACTCGCCGGCAATCCGTCTCTCGACGACGCACTCGCCCGGATGCGCGCGGCCGAGGCCGAAATCGACAGCGCGCGGTCGCAGCTCTATCCGCAGATCACTTATCAGGCCGAAGACCAACTGCAGCGCTTCAGCCGCAACTACATCATTCCCCCGCCTTTTGCGGGCGCCACGCATTGGATGGGAACGGAAGAAGCCAGTCTTTCGTGGAACATCGATTTCTGGGGCAAGCAGGCGGCACAGCTGCGCAAGGCCAAGGCCCTCGCACGTGCTGCGGAATACGACGCCGCCGGCGCGCAGCTTGCTATCGCGGGGTCGCTCGCGCAGGCTTATGTCGGCCTCGATCGTGCTTACAAGCTCGGCGATGTCGCCGCGGACAATGAAAAGGAACGGCAGGCGCTCGTTTCGCTGACGGACCGGCGAGTCAAAAGCGGCCTCGACAGCCTCGTGGAGCAAAAGGAAGTCGATGCTTTGCTGGCGCAGGCGCGGCAATATCGCGAGCAGGCGGATGCCGCGCGCGAAATCGCGGTCCACGAAATCGCGGCGCTCATCGGGCACGGTGCGGATGTCTATGGCAGCATCGAACGGCCGCATCTGAAGCTTGACACGGCGCTGGCGCTGCCGAGCGCGTTGCCGGCCGACCTTCTCGGGCGCAGATCCGATGTTCTCGCGGCCCGGGCGCGTATCGAGGCGATGGTCGCGGGGCGCAAGGCAGCGGCCGCGGCTTTTTATCCCGACGTCAATCTGGCTGGCTTTGCAGGTACGGCGGCCATCGGGCTTTCGCCGCTCTTCGCGCTGTCATCGCGTGCGTACGGCGCGGGCCCCGCGATATCGTTGCCGATTTTCGACGCCGGAAAATTGCGCTCGGACTATGCCGTCTCGACCGCGGACCTCGACCAAGCCGTCGCCGACTATAACGGAGCGCTCACGGGCGCCGTGCAGCAGACAGCCGATGCCCTGACGCAGATCCGCTCGCTCGATCGCCAGGCGGCCGAACAACATTCGCTGCTCGCCGATACGAACCAGGGCTACCGCATGGCGCAAACGCGCTTTCGCACCGGTCTTGCCAACCAATTGACCGTCTTCAACGCGGAGACGGCCTTCCTTCAGGCGCGCGAGCAACAGGTCGCGCTCGACGCCGACGCCGTCACGCAGCGCGTCACCCTGCTGCTGGCCTTGGGCGGTGGCTTCGATCCGAAAAACCCGGCGCCGATGCACGCACAATCCAATATTTCTCAGGACACCACACCATGAGCGATACGCTCCCACCTCCCCGCTATAGCACGCGCCAGCGCGCGCTCGGCCTTGTCGCCATTGTCGTCGTGCTCGGCATGATCGTCTGGGGTGCCTATTGGCTTTTCTATGGGCGCTACTCCGAATCGACGGATGACGCCTATGTCGGCGGCGATGTGGTCGCGATCACCAGCCGCGAGCCCGGCACGATCCTCACCATTCACGCCGACAACACGCAATCCGTGCATCGCGGACAGGTGATCATCGATCTCGATCCGGCGAACGCGCTCGTCGGCATGCAACAGGCGGAAGCCAATCTAGCCCAGACCGTGCGCCAGACGCGTGCGTTGTTTGCCAAGGCCGATCAGTTGCGCGCGCAGATTTCGCAGGCGCGCATTCAGCTTGCGCAAGCGGAGCAGGACTATCGGCGTCGCGCGGAAGCCTCAAGCGACGGCTCCGTGTCGCGGGAGGAAGTTTCGCACGCGAACGATGCCACGGCGCAGGCCAAGGCCGCGCTCACCGTCGCCCAAACCGGCATGGAGCAAACGCTCGCGCAGATCCAAGGCACGACGATCGCCACCAATCCCGACGTTCTCGCGGCGGCGGCGAAATTGCGCAACGCGTCCCTCGTTCTGGATCATATGAAGCTGCTCGTGCCGGTGGACGGCGTCGTGGCGCAACGCACCGTGCAGGTCGGCGAGCAGGTCGCCCCCGGCGTGCCGCTGCTCGCAATCGTGCCGCTCGACAATGTGTGGGTGGATGCGAATTTTAAGGAAGTGCAATTGACCCGCATGCGCGTGGGCCAGCCCGTTACCCTTACGGCCGACATCTATGGCGGCGGCGTGACTTATCGCGGCTATGTTGCCGGGCTTTCGCCGGGCAGCGGTGCGGCCTTCGCGCTCCTGCCGCCGCAAAATGCTTCGGGCAACTGGATCAAGATCGTGCAGCGCGTACCGGTGCGCATCAAGATCGATCCAGCCGATCTGAAATCGCATCCGCTGCGCGTGAGCCTGTCAGTCAATGTGACCGTCGACGTGCGCGACACCTCGGGCCCGGCGATAGCTGCGAATGCCGAACCGCATGCCTTCAAGGAAGAAGCAATTCCGAACGATGGCCGGCCCGTCAATGCGCTGATTGCGAAAATCATTGCCGAGAATTCCGGCACCTCTACGCAATGAGTTCGCCGGGCGCCCAACACGCAATTTCTCAAGCCGCGCCCCTTGCGGGTATCGCGCTGGCGGTAACCTCGCTCGCGCTTGCGCTCGGCACGTTCATGCAGGTGCTCGATACGACGATCGCGAATGTGTCGCTGCCCACGATTGCAGGCAATCTCGGCGTGAGTGCCGATCAGGGCACCTGGGTCATCACCTCTTTCGCAGTGTCGAATGGAATTGCCGTGCCGCTCACCGGCTGGCTGATGGGACGCTACGGGGTGGTGAGGGTGTTCGTGCTGTCGGTTCTGCTGTTCACCGCAGCATCTTTTTTGTGCGGCATCGCGTGGAGCCTCAGTTCGCTGGTCATTTTCCGCGTGCTGCAAGGCGCCATATCGGGACCCATGATTCCCGGATCGCAAGCGTTGCTGATTGCGATTTTTCCGCCGGAAAAACGAGCGACCGCGCTCGGCATCTGGTCGATGACGACGCTTGTCGCGCCGATTTGCGGACCCATATTCGGCGGCTATATCTGCGATAACTTCACCTGGGGCTGGATATTCTTCATCAATGTACCGGTCGGATTGCTCAGCGCGCTCCTGTGCTGGCGCAATCTCAAGGCGCGCGAGACTCCGGTGCACAAATTGCCCATCGACGCCGTAGGGATCGGTCTTCTTGTGATCTGGGTGGGCTCGATGCAAGTCATGCTCGATACCGGAAAAGACGAGGACTGGTTCGGCTCGACGCAGATCGTGATCCTCGCGCTTGTGGCGGCGACCGTCTGCATCGTGTGGATTATCTGGGAGTGGACCGACAAACAGCCCATTGTCGATTTGTCCCTGTTCAAAAACCGCAATTTCGCGCTGGGGACGCTGGCATTCTGCCTCGGCTACGCAATCTTCTTCGCCAATATCCTGCTCCTGCCGCTCTGGCTGCAAACACAGCTGGGCTACACCGCGACCTGGGCCGGCCTTGTGGCCGCGCCCAGTGGCGTCGTCGCCGTCATATTGACCCCGTTCAACGCACGTCTGATGGCGCGCTTCGATGCGCGGTGGACGGCGACCATCGCCTTCGTCACGTTTGCGATCTCCTATTTTATGCGCGCCGGACTCACCACGGATGCCAGCTTCGGCGCGTTTGTGCTGCCTTTGCTCGTACAAGGCGTCGCAATGAGCACGTTCTTCGTTGCCATGCTGACGATATCGCTTGACGGCATCGCACCACAGAGAATCCCGTCCGCCTCGGGCATCTCCAATTTCACCCGCATCACGGCGGGCGCCTTTGCCGCTTCGATCACGACGACCTTGTGGGACCGGCGCGAGGCATTGCACCAGAGCCAACTTGTGGAAGCAGCGACGATCTTCAATCCGGCGATGCAGCACGCGACAGCAACCTTGCACGCATTTGGCTTCAGCGATTTGCAAGGCTACGGCATCGTTTTGCGAAATCTCGTCGGTCAGGCCTATCTGCTGGCCTCGGACGATTTGTTCTGGATTTCAGCGTGGATATGCCTCGCGATGATCCCGATCATCTGGCTTTCGCGCCGCTCCATGAGCAGCGGCAGACCGGCGGTTGCTTCGGATTGAGAGTAGAACGTCCCAATTGCACCAATAGCGGGCATCATGCCATCGTATTTCCCTGTCTGCAGCGAGCACGCGCGCGGCCAGATCAGCGAGGTAGAACATGGGCCCCATCCTGTTCCGCAATGCGCGGTTATTCGACGGCGAAACGGACCATCTACGCGATGATGTCAGCGTGCTTGTCGAGGGCGACCGCATACGCGAGGTTTCCGACCGCGCGATCGCAAGTGCGTCGTCTGAGAGCATCGATCTGGGCGGTCGCACGCTCATGCCGGGTCTGATTGACGCACATTTTCACGCCTATGCCACCAAACTCGATCTCGGCAAGGCCGAAGAAACGCCGCGTTCGCTGCATGCACTCGAAGCCCACATCCTGCTGGAGAATGCACTCCAGCGCGGCTTCACGACCGTGCGCGATGCGGCCGGCGCCGATTATGGGCTGGCGCAGGCGACCGAGCGCGGGCTGATTAAAGGCCCGCGGATTTTCTATTCGGGCCGGGCGATCACGCAAACCGGCGGGCACGGCGATTCGCGGGCGCAGAGCGTCGAAGGTTGCGCCTGTTCGTCCCACGGCATGAGTTGGGTCGCAGACGGGCCCGACGAAGTACGCAAGGCTGCGCGGGAGGAACTGCGCAAGGGCGCCAACCAGATCAAGATTTTCGTGTCGGGCGGAATCTCGTCGCCCAGCGATCCCGTCTGGATGCCACAATTCAGCGACGAGGAGATCAAGGTGGCCGTGGCCGAGGCTGCCTCGCGCCGCACCTATGTTCTCGCCCACGCCTATACCGCGGACTCGATTGCACGGGCCGTGCGTTGCGGCGTGCGCTCGATCGAACACGGCAATCTGATCGACCGCGCTGCCGCCGAAGTGGTGCGAGCGCATGACGCATTCGTCGTGCCCACGCTCGTAACCTATGACGCGTTCCACAAATTCGGCGCCGAAGGTGGCGCGCCCGACTATCTTCTGAAGAAACTCGAGGACGTTCGCACCGCGGGATTGCACGCACTGTCGTTGCTGCAGGAAGTAGGTGTCCAAATCGGCTTCGGTACGGACCTTCTCGGCGAACTGCATGTTCACCAGTCCGAGGAATTCATCATCCGAAGCTTGGTAATGAAGCCCATTGACATCCTGCGCTCAGCCACATCCGTCAATGCGCGCATCCTCAACCGGGTAGGCGAGCTGGGCGTGGTCAAAGCCGGGGCTCTTGCCGATCTCATCGTGGCGGATGCCGACCCGCTCAAGGGCCTGTCGGTTCTGGCCGATCAAGGCGCGCACCTTCCGATCATCATGAAGGGCGGTCAGTTCATGAAGAACGAGTTGCGATAGGTCGGGTCGGCAGCTTTTCTTACGGGCTGGCTGGGCGCAATATGGTTTCCCAGGCCAATCGCGCGCGAGACGGGCGAGCGGCGGAGACAGGGAGGATCGCATGTCATTCGTGCCCAGAGAGTTGGAAACGCATGTAAATTGGCGCTCGTCAGACGTCGCCGATCCGCGCGGCTGGACGATGGAGCTGACGGATGCCGATCAACGCGAACTCGACCACGCATTGCAGATCGCGAAATCGGTCTCCGACAATCTGCTGGAAATCCGCAAGGAGTCCTTCCCGCTCGATGGCCTCGTGCCGAAGCTGGACGAAGTCGAGCGCGAGCTGATCGACGGCCGCGGTTTCATGCGCATCGGGGCGCTCGACACGGAGCGCTATTCCGACGACGAGCTCACGCTTCTCTATTGGGGCATCGGTCTGCATCTCGGCGATCCCTGGCCGCAGAACAAATACGGCCACATTATGGGCGACGTGACCGATCAGGGCAAAGCGCTCGACGACCCGACCCTGCGGGGCAATGAAATCGGGCTTATCGGCCTCGATTATCACACCGACGGCTCCGATTTGGTGGGCCTCATGTGCCTGCGCCCCGCGAAATCGGGCGGGCTCTCCTGTGTTGCCAATGTGGTGGCGATCTACAACGAGCTTGTGCGTACGCGGCCCGATCTGGTGGCGGCGCTTTACAATCCGCTGCCCTGGGATTTCCGCGGCGAGCAGCCGGCAGGCGGCCAGCGCTATTACATGCGCGCGGTCTTTACCGAGCATGAGGGGCGCCTGTTCAATTTCTTCGTGCCGCAATACATCAAGGCTTCGCAGCGCCATCCCGAAACGCCGCGGCTCTCATTGCTGGAGCACGAGGCGATCGATACCGTGTGCGAGATGGCGCGCCGACCGGAATTCAACGTCTATATGGAAATCCCACCCGGCTATATGCAGTTCATCAACAATTACCATGTGCTGCATGGACGCCAATGTTACGAGGACGACGTCGCCCACGGCTACAAGCGCCATCTGAAGCGGCTGTGGCTTGCCACGCACCAGCTTAAGAGCCGGCCCAAGGCCTTCGCCAATGGCGCACACGGGCATTGGGCGAAAAACAAGACGGTAAGCCGGATTGCGGCGGTCGAGCGGACGGCAGGCTGAGACTTAACCTCAGTATCAACGACGATGCGCCACCCGTCCTTCGAGCTGGTGCAACTCCCACAACTCCTGATGGCTGAACTTGAGATGCGGCCAGATGGTCAGCATCGCCGTTTTGCCGATCTTGCGTTCGAGCTTGCGAAGAGTTGCGAAATGCTCGCGGTCTGCCGGCGCGATCGCGATGTCCCTGCCACTTTCGCGGGCGAGCAACAGTTGTTCCGCCCGCAACACAAGCTCGGTGTGCAGCTTCAGATAAGCGAAGATATCGGCCACTACCGCATTGGAGAATTTCGCCGCGAGATCGGTGATGAAGCGGCCTGCCTCGCTATGCGCGAAATTACCGTTCTGAATGTCTTCCAACAGATATTCATGCGATTCATAGTCGTGCACGAGCCAGTTGTGAACTTCGTGTTCGCTCTTATCGAACACGAACAGGAGCACCATCGGCAGGACGACGATCGTCGCGGCCGTCGACTGGAACGGCCACGCGACAAGCAGATTGTAAAGCGTGTGCAGCGAGATCGCGAGCAGAAGCCCGGGGACATAATTCAGCGGGTTGAACGTGGCGTGGCGCTGCGACAAGGCCTGCGCCGAGACGCCGAAGACGGCCGACACGCCCCCATGCATGATGGCCGTGCCAAAACCGCGAACACTCCAGACGAGGACGTTGGCGTCCGGAAAAACATAGGCGTAGTAGACATTCTCGAACAGGGAGAACCCTGCGCCTATGGCCACGCCGAGAATGGCAGCGTCGACCATGAAGCCGATGCGGTTGCGGGCGAACAGATAAAACATCGCCGCGGCCTTGAGGCATTCTTCCACGGTCGGCGCGACATAGCGGCTGTAATGTGGGAAATCGACATGCAGGGCGTCCATCACGGGGCCGCTGATGAAATAGCTCGCAACACCCGTAGCCGCGCCCAAAAGCAGCACACCGGCAACAGTCGAAAAGCCCACAAGTTTGAAGCTGTCGAGATAGATCAGCCCCAGCAGGAAAAGCAGGACCGGCCCGAGACCGAGCAATGCCTCAAGTGCAAAATGGGTCGGCATCGGCGACACAGAACTCCAAATACTGAATCGTATACCGCGGCATTGCAGTCTGCGGCGAGATCACAGAATCTTCAACGACACCATGATCTCGTTGCGCTCAACACGGCCCGACCGAATTCCGATAGCATCGCCGATCGACAGAGTCATCGGCAGTCGTACCGCCACGGAAAAGTTCCAGTCCATCTGGAAGCCGGCGTCCTCGAGCGCGCGGCTGTCCGGTGATCCCGGATCGACGTCCAGTACGCCGCCGAATAATGACGTGCGCGCCGAACTCAGATAGAATCCCGGGGATCCCACATCGTCGAAGCGGATCGGCGGCAGATTGAACTCGAGAACCGATTTGAGGAAGTTGCGTGCGCTCACTTCGTCGATCGCAAAGCCGGGGAAACTGTCGGAATCGCGATAGCGCTTGATCTCGCCGTCGTCGACATAGTTGTTTCCGAAAGAGCCGAAATAATAATAGTCGAGTGCGTTGCCCGGGCTGCCCCCGGATGCGCCGGCGGAATTGTAGAGCCACAGCGAAGTGTGATTCCACGGGAGCGCGAAGCCGAAATCGAAGCCGCCGTGGATTTGCGGGAAGAACTCGTCCCTCGCGTAATTGCCGAGCAGAGTGATGTTCGCGCGATAGCCGGCTTCGTAATCGACCGCACCCAGCGACTGGTCGACATTGGTGTATTTCAGGATCAGATCGCCATATGCGATGTCCGGGTCATGCGACACGACGTTTTGCGCGCCTGGCAAGGTGTCGAGGCCGGTGAACAGATTGACGTCCGCAAGAAAGTCGAGCTGCTTCGGCAGGTCGTACAGCAGTACGTTATGATAGCCGATCAGGAGCGCGTCGCCCTTGCGGCTGTAATCGGTGGGACCGAACAAGTCATAGAAATTGTCGTTGTTGTGCCACAGAGTGAAACGCCATTGTAGCGTGCGGTAGGAAATTTCGCCGTGATATTGCTGGCCGTCGGGAAGGTCGCCGGCTGGCGAATAGGAAAAGTCGGCCGTGAGTTGGTTGAATTGCAGCGGGTCTTCCATCTGCAGATGCCAGCCCACCGCGACATGGCCCTTGTAGCCGGCCAGGATCGGGTATGAGCCGTCGAACCGCATCTCGTCCTGAGGCTTGTAGAAGCCTTTGTCGGTAGTCATCGAATCGAGCGGGATGTCCGCCGGGGAGCCCACGGCCCAGGTCTTCACAATGGGATGCTCGTCGGCGACTTCGGTGCCGAGAAATTTGACGTTGCCGAGATCGTTGAGCGGCCGGGGATCGATCTTGACCGGCAGAAAGCCCATGCCCGTATATTCATAAACGATGAGCGAGCCGTCGCTGAGCGGGATAGGGCGAAAGAACCCCGTATCTGTGTTGCTGACCGCGTCGAAGCTCTTGGCCGCGATATTCAGGCGATAGACATTCGACACACCGGTATAATAGGCCGTGGCATAGAGATACTTGCCGTCCGGCGAGAACGTGCCGCCCTCGGGAATCGATTGGCCGAGCGCGAGGCTGGCGATCGCAGTGGCATTGCCTGCCAGGAGATCGCCGATTCGATAGACGTCGATGCGGGAATCGCCGTTGATTTCGGAGACCGAGGCGCTGAGCAAGGTTCCGTCCGGCGAAATGTCGAGATCGAACAGCGCCTGTCCATAAGGGAAGGTTATGACCTGGTTCCAGGCATCATGGGCGGCGCGAATGCGTACCAACGTATCGAGGCCGTTCAGGCGGCGGATGCCCCAGATGGACTTGTCGACACGGTTGAAGACGATGTCCCCGATGCGGGCGTGCTCCAGCAGCATCTTCGTGTCGCCGGTCGCGACATCGACTTCCATGAGGCCGCGCAAAGCATTGTTGTCTGTCGTAAAAAAAACTTTGTTGGCGTCCGGATCGTAGGCGAGCGATGTGACACGATAGAGCGCCGGGCCCTTCAGATTCGTCAGCTTGCGAACGCTGCCATCTCTCAACGATACCACGCTGATATTGGCGATCTGGCCCACGGCGCGGAAGCCCGCGATCAGGCTGTCGGTCTTTGGGTCATAGAACGTGCGCGAGACGGAACCCAACGCGCGCTCGGTTAGCAGCTTGACAGGAGTCAACGGATATTTGGCGACAGCGGCCAGGTTCTTCTTCTGCCACGCATGTTCCCACGCGATCCAATCGGCCCAGGCCGCATCGAGCGGCTTGCCGAACACATGCTCGAACTGGTCCGTGTAATAGCCCTTGCTGTCATTGCCGCGCTTGAGCCACGCGATGAGCCTTTCGGGCCCATAGGTCAGCGCGAGATAGGAGTCGAAGCGTGTGCCGTAAAGATAATCGTTGGCGCCGACCTGGAAATCGATCGCATTGCCTTCGGCTTCAAGCCCCAGCGGATCGTAGAAATGGGCGTCGTCGCGGACCATCGCGCGAAACACCATCTCGTCATAACCGCCCTGCGCGCGCCCCAGGCCCCCTCCCATCCAGGTTTCCATGAAGACGGCACTGCCTTCGAGATACCAGCGGGGCACGAGCGTGCGGGGTTGCGCGAGGTAGTTGTAGAGGATCGATTCGGGATGGAGCGTGACAGGAAGCGGCTTGCCGTGGAACAGATTGCGCCAGAACGCGTCTTTCTCGTTCCACACATCCATCGTCGCGACATGAACCAGCTCGTGATTCATCAAAGTGAAGAACCGTTCGCCGGGCGTATAGGTTTCGAAAGTCGTGGCGATCGGCGCGATATTCACTGTCAGCGCGTTTTCGGGCGTCGTGCGCATCGCCGCGCCGCCATTGTCCGCGAGATCCTGCAGCAGCACCGTCGTCTTATCCCAAGGCGTCCAGTCGAAGGTCTTGCGTTGGAAGGCGAAGGAATTCTCGAAGGCACGGCCGACATAGGGTGTTAGATAGGTCTGGAGGGGATCGTAGTACAGCAGGCGGAGATCGTTGGTCTCCAGCTTGCTAAGGTAATACTCATCCGCTGCGGCATGCCCGCCGCCGAGCACCAGCGCGAGCAGGCAGAGCGCCGCCAATCGTGTCCCTGCCAAACGTCGCCCCCACCAACGCCCCGTCCCACCTTGGCAGGACGCGGCGAAAAAAAACAGCCACCGGCGCGAAACCGATGGCTGGTTCTGTGAAGATTTCCAGGAACGCTATTGCGAATTGCCCGCCGCGTTCGAGGCGGCATTCGCCGCGGCGTTCGCGGCGGCATTGGA
>Ga0302324_100021058_pt1 | contig 12727 bp, 10 predicted proteins | sample Palsa_T0_1_FD_201949 | JGI IMG/M metagenome (GOLD analysis project Ga0302324, IMG submission 201949) | Peat permafrost microbial communities from Stordalen Mire near Abisko, Sweden - Palsa_T0_1 | ecosystem: Environmental > Terrestrial > Soil > Palsa > Peat permafrost | place: Sweden: Abisko...
AGTGGGTGAAGGAATCGAGGTTCATGGCCGCGCTGTAACCGGAGCATTGCACCGGAGGCGAAGCGACGAGGCGAACCGCCTGACGCATTCGTTCGACTTTGTAAGGCTTGGTTAGGCAGACGACCGCTCCCACCAGGTGACTGGAGGCGTAGTCGGAAGGCGTGGCGGAACTGGTGACGAGGATCACGGGAATGTGGCGCAGGTTCGGAGTGCCCTTCACGATGGCGCAAAGGTCGTGGCCGGAGATGTCGCTATGCTGCGCTTCGGTTTCGGCGACGATCACGTGGGGAGCTTCGGCTTGAATCATTTCCAGCGCCTCGCGCGGCTTTTCAACGGCAACCACGTGGTAACCGTCCTTCTCAAGAAGTTCCCGCAGCGACCGACTGGCGCGCTGGTCAGATTCAACGACGAGCACGCGGACCTGGCTGGCAAAGGTCAAGCCAGCGGCGGCGAATAACGCGGAATCCTCGGGCTTACCTGGCAGGAATTGCAAGGCGACTTCGTAGCCGAGCTTCGGAGTGACCGTGCAGCGAATGACTTTTGCGGTGCGAGGCGAGTTGATCGCCGTGGGCGCATCCCAGAACGGGCAGGTGACTTGAAGCAACTGTCCGGCAAAATATCCGGCGCGCGACGTTGGAACGCGAACGCCGTCACGAGAAATATCCAGGCAAGTCACGGTCTCTTCGAAATTCTGAAGCGTGCCCACGCCGCCGCAGACGCGTGCGCGGACCGCGACCATGGCGCGACTCCATTTCCGGCGTTCACGCCCGGCAGGAGAGAATCCGGAAACGCGTTCCGGCATGTGTGGCTGGTCGATGAATTCGAGTTGTGGGGTCATAGGCATCTGGCTGCTGGGTCGCTAGGCGGCACCTGATTTAAATTGGGCCGAAGCGTTATTGGTTTTTCTATCGGCATGGACTCAAGCGTCTTTAGGAACATTTTGGTTATCTGTTGACGCGGAGGAGAGTGTACCGGGACGATTCGAGTTGCGCTCGTTTTCGGACCAATTTGGCGTAAACTAAGCGATATGGTGAACAAATCCGTGGATATTTTTCAAGTCAATTGCCCGTGCTGCCAGGCCAAACTGACGATCGATCGCGAGATCGGTGCGGTGCTCTCGCATGTGGCGCCACCCAGGCCGCCTTCGTCAGTAGATCTGGAGGACACGGCCGGACTGCTGCGGAAGCAGGTGGATGCGGTGGAGGCGAAGTTTCGCGCTTCGGTGGAAGCGGAGAAGACCAAGGAAGATTTGCTGGCGCGAAAATTCGCGGAAGGCCTGAAGAAGGCCAAAGACGGACCTATCGAGAAGCCGCTGCGCGATTTCGATCTCGACTAATCCTTACATGCGGGCGCTCAGGGCACGCTCGGCCTTCGACTGGAAAAGAAATAAGTCTGCAATATTCTTCGTGTGCCTCGTTCTCCTCGCTGTGGCGAGCTTCACGTTCCCTCCCCAACGAATCCGCGCTCAAAACAAGCAAACCGCGGGCCTCCCGCGGGCGCGCCGCCTGGATGAGGGAATTTCATGGAAAAGAGATCGGGCGACCGGCGAGCTGGTCGTGGCGCGCTCGGGTACCGTTCCGGGCGCGGACGATGCGAACCCGGAGGAGAATTCACACTCGATTTCAGTCGTGACGCAGGTTGTTCCGGTGACGTGCAGCGTGGTTGGGGCGGACGGCGTGGCGATTCAGAATTCGCAGCAGAAAGATTTTCGCGTATTTGACGATGGCGTGGAGCAGCCGATTGTTTTCTTCGATGCATCGAGCCAACCGGCGAACGTCGCGTTGCTGATCGACGCGAGCCCCAGCGTGCTGCGCGAATCGGAAGAAATGAAGAACGCGGCGCGAGCGCTGGCGGATGCGCTGGGGTCCGCGGATGAGACGGCAGTCGTCGATTTTTCCGCGCATACGTATTTGCAGATTTCGTTTTCGAACGACTGGGGATTGATTCGCAAGGCGGTGGGACGGGTGGATGCACGGCAACTGCTCGGGGATACGGGCGGAACAAATATCTACCAGGCGGTATTTGTGACCGCGAAAGCGCTTTTTGCGGGGCGCCGCGGGAGGAAAGCCATCGTGCTGTTGACCGATGGGCAGGACAGCGGGCTGGGGTTGACGCTTGATCCCGAAACGGCGCGGCCGCGGGCCGGCGTGCCACGCGACCAGCTTACGTTTGACGATGTGGTAAGGGAGCTCGCGGCGCAGGACATTCAGGTCTTTGCAGTGTCGACGGAAAGCAGGCCAAAAATTATGACGGCAGATTGGTTGAGCGCGCATGCGGAAAAGACTTTGCTGACGGAGTCCGCGCGAGACGGAAAAATTCCGGCGTATACGCTGTATCTCGCCGAGATGGTGCGGCGATCCGGAGGGCAGCTTTATTTTTTGCGGGAAGCGAGTACGCTGGCGGACACGTTTCACCAGATTGCCGTGAAGATCCGGGCGGAATATACGATTGGATTTTCACCGGCCGCAGGAGCCACTCAAGAGCCGCACGCGGGTTGGCATCACCTGCGCGTCGAAGTGATTGGACATCCCGATGCGACGGTGACGTCGCGGGCTTCTTACTACGTGGCGGCAAAAACCGCGATGCAATGACCGGCGATTATGATGAATCGTAAGAAATTTCGACTGCGATTGCCGGCGCGAACGCTCGAGCTGGGCGAGCACACTCTCATTATGGGGATACTGAATGTGACGCCCGACAGTTTTTCGGATGGCGGGCTTTATCTGGACGCTGCGGCGGGCGTGGCGAGGGCGATGGCGATGGAAGCCGCCGGCGCGGACATTATCGATATTGGGGGCGAATCGACGCGGCCGGGATCCGCGGGGGTTTCGGCGGATGAAGAAATGCGGCGGATTCTGCCGGTGATTGAAAAGCTGCGGGGCAAGATTCGGATTCCGATATCGGTGGATACCAGCAAGGCGGAAGTGGCGGAAGCAGCAGCTTTGGCCGGCGCGGAAATTCTGAACGACGTGACGGGTTTGCGGAACGATCCGCGAATCGCGGAGGTGGCGCGGCGGCGGCGGCTTGGATTGATTTTGATGCACATGCGCGGAACGCCGCGGACGATGCAGGAAGCTCCTTTTGCACGCGATGTGATTCGTGATGTGAGTTCGGGGCTGCGGCGTTCGGTGGCGCTCGCGCTGAAGGCTGGCGTCGCTAAGTCACGGCTCGTCGTTGATCCGGGAATTGGCTTTGGCAAAAGCCACGAGCAGAATTGCGAACTAATTCGGCGGTTGCCGGAGTTGGCGAAACTGGGATTTCCTTTGCTGATCGGGACCTCGCGGAAGAGTTTTTTGGGGTCGGCGCTAAAGCAGACTGCGGAGAAGGATCGCATCTGGGCAACGGCAGCGACCGTGGCGGCGAGTATTTTGCAGGGAGCGCATATTGTGCGCGTGCACGATGTGGCGGAGATGGCGCAGGTGGCACTGGTGGCGGATGCGGTGAGGTTACCGAAACTGCTGCGCAAGAATCGTTAGTCTGGGCGATTTTTAGATCGAAGAGAGATCCATCGTCACTCCTTCGCTGCTGTGCAGCTTCGGCGCGCGAACCCTGCGCGCCATCTGGATGACGGCCAGAAGCGGGTTGGGGCGTGGCGTGGTCACCCGAGCTTACGCGCCTAGCGGGAGGAGACGTGTGGTTGGTCAAAGCGGCGGCAGAGCCGCCGCACTCCAAAAGAATCGCGGGCGAGAGCTAGGATAGGGCGAGTTGTTTGGTTTGGAAGGGGAGGCGACGGAGGCGTTTGCCGGTGGCCGCGAAGATCGCGTTGGCGACGGCTGGCGCGGTGGACGGGACGCCCGGTTCACCGATGCCGCCTGGGGCTTCGTGGCTGGGGATGATGTGGACTTCAACGCGCGGGGCGTCAGCGATGCGGATCATCGGGTAATCGTCGAAATTACTTTGCTGCACCTGACCGTTTTCGAGGGTGATTTCGTCGTAGAGGGCCGAGGTCAGGCCGAAGATCACGCCGCCTTCGACCTGGGCTTCGAGCATGTCGGGGTTGATGACCTGGCCGCAATCGACGGCCACCACGACGCGGTCGATTTTTAGTGTGCCGTCTTTGGCGACGGTGACTTCCGCGACGTGGGCGACATAGCTGCCGAAACCATAGAGGCCCGCGACACCGCGGCCACTTCCTGGCGGCAACTTTTTTCCCCAACCCGATTTTTCCGCAGCGAGATTGAGGACGGCGAGAAGCCGATCCGGGTTCACGGGCGCGTCGCTTTCGTTGTCGCCTTCGCCAGAGGGCTTCTGCTTTGTGGCGATTAACTGGCGGCGGAGTTCGAGCGGATCTTTGCCGTTCGCGGCGGCGATCTCGTCGATAAAACTCTGCACCGCGAAATGATTCCAGTTCATATCGACGGCGCGCCAGTAGCCGCGGCGAAGCGACGTGTGCAGGAAACTCTGCTGCAAAAAATAATTCGGGACGGAGCCGCCCGGCAAACCCGTGCCGGCAATTTCGGTGCCGCCGGTGTCGGGAAGGTCGCCACCAAGGAAGGTGCTGTCGGTGGAGGGCGCTGCAATATGGTGCAGCCAGGACGTAACTTCTCCATTGGCGTCGAGACCGGCCTGCATGTGGTGGCGGCTGATGGGGCGGTAGTAATCGTGTTTGATGTCGTCGTCGCGGGTCCAGGTGACTTTCACCGGCACGCCGGCCGCTCGGGAGACGAGGGCCGCTTCGACGCCATAATCGATGCACAGGCGACGGCCAAAACCGCCGCCGATGAGAGTGATATGGATCGTGAGCGCGTCCTGCGGCATTTTCAGAACGCTGGCGAGGGCGGTGGCGAGCGCGTTCGGATTTTGCGTCGGAGCCCAGACCTCGCATTTTCCGCTGGTTACGGAGGCGGTGCAGTTTAGAGGCTCCATGGCCATGTGAGCGAGGAACGGCGTGTCGTAAGTCGCCTGGACTTTCTTTGTGGCGGAGGCGTAGGCCGCATCGGGATCGCCGATTTTTTTCAATTCCTTGCCGGGAGTCTTGAGCAGCTCGGCGAGTTTGGCGCTTTGGGTTTCCGAGGATTCTTCGGCTCCGGGGCCATTGTCCCAGTCGATTTTCAAGGCCTTGCGCCCGGCGATGGCTTGCCAAGTAGAGTCGGCGACGACGGCGACGCCCCCCCACAGATAGTGCTGATGACCGGAATTTTCCTTGCGCTCTTCGCCGAACAGCGGCGGCAATTCAACGGCGGGGACTTCGAAGACTTTCTTGACGCCGGGGACGGCGAGCGCTTTTGATGCGTCAAAATGTTTTACTTTGCCTCCGACGACCGGAGGTCTGGCGACGACGGCAAACAGCATGCCGGGAACCTTGGTGTCGATGCCGTAGTGCGCCTCGCCGATGACGATGTGCTGGCCGTCGATGCGATTTCGCTTCGTGCCGACGATGCGGTAGTCCTTCGGATCCTTTAGCGGGGCATCTTTCGGGACCGGCACGGTTGCGGCTCTTGTGGCGAGGGCGCCGTAGCTGAGTTTCTTGCCGGATTTTTTGTGCTCAACCATGCTCGTGCCGGTGGTCGTACATTCAGCTTTCGGTACGTTCCAGGTTTCGGAGGCGGCGGTGAGGAGCATGTCGCGGGCGGACGCGCCGGCTTTGCGCAGAGGATCCCAGGAACTGCGGATGCTCATGCTGCCGCCGGTGGTCATGTCGCCGTATTTCGCGTCGCAATCAGCTTGTTCGACCTTTACGCGGGACCAGTCGGCGTCGAGTTCTTCGGCGAGAATCATGGCGAGGGTGGTGCGGACGCCCTGCCCCATTTCCGAGCGGGCGACGACGAGGGTGATTTCGCCTTCGGGGGAAATGGCGATGAAGGCGTTCGGCGCAAAATCGCCAGCCGCGGCTGACGCTGCACGAGCACTAGGGGCGACGTGGAAAGCGAGGAGCAGGCCGGCAGTGCCTGCGGATGCCGTCTTGAGAAAATCGCGACGCGTCAAGTTTGTGGTGGGATTGGACGCGAGGCTCATTGCGAGGCTCCGGCCGAAGTGAGTGCTTGTGGTTGAGCAGACGCGGCGTGGGCTTTCGCGGCGTCGTGCACGGCCTGCCGGATGCGGGCGTAAGTGCCGCAGCGGCAGATGTGGCCGCCGAGCGCTTCGTCGATGTCGGCATCGCTCGGATCTGGATTGGAGGCGAGAAGCGCCGCAGTGGTCATGATCATTCCGGCCTGGCAATAGCCGCATTGCGGAACTTGCGCTGCAAGCCAGGCGCGCTGGACGGGATGCTGGCCGCCCGAGGAAAGGCCTTCGATGGTGGTGATTTTGCGGGCGCCGATTACGGAAATTTGGGTGACGCAGGAGCGGGCAGGTTCGCCGTCAACGTGAACCGTGCAAGCGCCGCACAAAGACTGGCCGCACCCAAATTTGGTTCCGGTGAAACCGAGGGTGTCGCGCAGCACCCAGAGCAGCGGAGCGTCAGGGGCGACTTCGACCGTGTGAGCTTTATTGTTTACGGTGATGGAAATTGGAGCCATTTGCGTGACCTCTCGACGACATCCGGGGAACTCTACGTTCTGGGCGAAAGAAATGCAATTCGTGATTGCGTCTCGCGAAGGGCGCCTTCATCAAAAAAGAACTGGTTCGCGGGATGCGCTTGAACAGGGTAAAATCTGTGCCTAGGACTGAAGACGAAAAGGAGCACTTATGAGCGCGACTCCCTCCGCGGCACCTTCGGCAGCGACGGTTGCCAACATCACGCAAAAAGCCAAGCTGCTGAGCATTTATTCGATGATGTCGACGACGGCGGCGGGCTCGGGGCATCCGACCTCCTGCATGTCAGCGGCACAGCTCGTCGCGGGCGTTTTTTTCTACGCGATGAAGTTCGATCCCAAGAATGCGAACTCGAATGACGACGACCGGTTCGTGCTGTCGAAGGGGCACGCGGCGCCGTTGCTGTATTCGGCGCTGGCGGAAGCGGGCGTGTTCCCGGTATCGCGGGTGATGACGTTGCGGGAATTCTCGAGCGAGCTGGAGGGGCATCCAACGCCGAAAATTCATGGAGTGGACGCAGCGACAGGCTCGCTGGGACAAGGATTGTCGGTTGGCGCGGGCCTGGCGATTGGCGCGCGCATGGATAAAAGCGACACGCGCGTGTACGTGCTGACGGGCGATGGAGAACTAGCGGAAGGGCAGATATGGGAAGCGGCCGCGTTCGCGGCGCATTACAACCTGGACAATTTGACGGTGATCTGCGACATCAACCGGCTCGGGCAGAGCGAACCCACGATGTACCAGCACGATATGGAACGCTACCGGCTGAAGTGGGAGTCGGAAGGATTCGATACGCAGGTGATCGACGGGCACGACGTGGCGGCGGTGCTGGCGGCTCTGGATAAAGCCAAGGCGACGAAGGGCAAGCCGCAGGCGATCGTGGCGCGAACGATCAAGGGCCACGGATTCAGCCTGGTTGCCGACAAACTGAATTGGCACGGGAAGCCGTTCTCGAAAGAGCAGCTCGCGGCGGCGATCGCGGAACTCGGCGGTGGGCCGACGGTGCCGCCGGACCCGGGTGTTTCGTACGAACGCAAGAACCTGCCCAAGCCGCCCGATTTTCCGGCGCCCGCCGCGCCGGATTATGCCGCCGATGCGAAGGTCGCGACGCGCGAGGCTTACGGCTTCGCGCTGAAGCGCTTGGGAGCGGTCAACAAACAGGTCGTGGCGATTTCGGGCGACGTGAAGAATTCCACGTTCTCGGAAATTTTCCAGGATGCGGAACCGGATCATTTCTGGCAAGGCTACATCGCGGAGCAGAATCTAGTGAGCGTCGCGGTGGGATTGCAGGCGCGCGGCAAAGTGCCTTTCGCCGACACTTTTGCATGTTTCCTTTCGCGCGCGTATGACAACGTGCGCATGGCGGCGATCAGCCGGGCGAATATTAATTTGTGCGGATCGCATTGCGGCGTGTCGATTGGCGAGGATGGACCGTCGCAGATGGCGCTCGAAGACATCGCCATGTTCCGCGCGATTCACGGGTCGGCGGTTTTTTACCCGAGCGACGCGGTTTCAACGGAGCGGCTGGTGGATACGATGGCGCGCCGCGTGGGAATCAATTACCTGCGGACGTCGCGGCCAAAATTTCCGATCGTGTATTCCAAGGACGAGAAATTCCCGATCCCAGGATTCAAGGTGCTGCGAAAGAGCGACCAGGACAAGGTGACGGTGATCGGCGCGGCGGTGACTTTGCATGAGGCGCTCAAGGCCGCGGACGAATTGAAGAAAGCAGGAACGGCGATACGGGTGATCGACCTGTATTGCGTGAAGCCGATCGACGGCAAGCCTATCGCGGCGGAGATTGCGGCGACCGGCGGCAAGCTGATCACCGTGGAAGATCACTGGCCCGAAGGCGGAATCGGTGAAGCGGTGCTTTCCGCGCTGGCCGCCGCGGGAGCATCACCGACGAAGTTCAAATTGATGGCGGTGACGGGGATGCCACATTCGGGCAAACCGGAAGAATTGGTCGATGCGTTTGGAATTTCGGCGCGGCATATCGTGGAGGCGGTAAAGGCCATCCTTTAGAAACTGAGCATGACTTGTCGTCATGCGCTCGTCTCGTAGGCTTCCGGATCGAGCGGCGAGATGGGCTGCACGGAAAAGCGGCGGCAGATCCGCCGCACTCCGAAATGACCGGGGCCGAATCATCGGTCGAAATGAGACGCCCTGGCGGTTTTAACGCGGCCGGACGCGCGTGTTCCACGAGAAACGAATCGAGGTTAGATCATTGGCGGAAAAGCGGGTACTGGTTGGGGTTTTGCCGGAAGTCGTGGTAATCGATCCTGGCGAGCAAGTCGAGTGGATATCGAACGCCGGGAACCTGAAGATCGAATTCGATGCGAAGCGCTCACCCTTCTCGTCGAACGTGTTTCAGGCCCCGCCCGGGGTTCGCCTGGTCAGCGGACCTACGCGGCCGGGGTTGAACCCGGGGTCTTACCGGTATCGATTGTCGTTGAACGATGTGGTGCTAGCGCAAGGCGAAGTATTGATTCGGGGCGAATAGCCCCATCGTGCGCGAGGTAGGCTGAGTTTAGTCGCCGGCAGCAGCAGAAAAGGCGCGCTCGCGTTCCTGGGAGACGGAATCGGCGAGGATGCGGCGCAGTGGCGCCAGCATGGAAGCGGCTACCGGCTTATCCCTTCCCACACTGATTTCGGCGACCTTGCGCGGAAATTCGCGGCGGCGATCCAGCCAAAGGCCAAATTCTTGCAGTAAATCCCCGGTTACATTCGGATCGTCGGTGCGTTCGACTCCCCAAAAGTGCAGGCGTTCCTCGTTTTTCTGCAAGAGTTGCAGGGATTGCTCGAGCTTCTTCATCGCAGCGTGGAACGAAGAAGCCAGAAAGTAGACGGCTAAGGACCACCCGCCGTGTCCGAAACTCGCTCGGATGCGGATGTTGTACTTGCCGTTTTGATTCTTTTCCATGGCACAAGAATAGGCGTTGAGGGATGAATTCCGGCTCGACACCGTGTTTTTCGACCTTCCGTTGTTATTAAAATCTCCGAAATCGACAGGTCCCGCGGTCCGATTCGCCGCACCGCGCACCCGCGAAAACTCGACGAGCTTGCCTGCTTTGCTTCTCTTCACTGGCATGGGACTGCTCCTTACCGAGAAGTGCCAATTGTCAAAAGGCTGGGAAGAAAGGCCCCGAACTCGTACCCCGCTGGCTACGGGGAGGAACTGCGGAAGAAATAGTCTAACGAACGGGAATGAAGAGGGCAAGACGAGACTTGGAAATTATAAGTTACTTATATTCAATGGCTTAAGCTGATCCTGGGCGCCCAAGGCGTTTCATCGCCTCGGGATTGATGCTGAGCTTGCCTTCCCTCTTCAGGCGGTCTTCGAGGGCGTTCTTGAAGGCATCGTAGGCGGCGTTTTGCTTCGCTTGGAGCAATTGCTGACGAATCTGGTCGGCCTGCAGGATCATTTCGCTCTGGATGACCGGTTCGTGGCCAACAATGCGGTAGACCAGCCAGTTTCCGGCGATTTGTTTTGGGGCGCTGACCTGTCCCACGGGTGTAGTGAAGGCGCTTTCGATGAGGTTACCTGCGCCAACGTCAGGGATCGAGCCGGTGCGCGAGAACGATTCCGAAGTTTTCGTGGTCAGGTCCAGCGATTTCGCGGATTTATCGAACGCCGCGCCGCCTTGGGCGAGCTTAGCGAGCTCTTCGGCCTTGGAGCGGCCGAGATCGAGCGATTTTTCCTGCTGGTAGTCGGCCAGCACGCGGTCGCGAACCTCGGCGAGGGTGCCCTGGTGCGCGGGAAGGACGTCCTTCGGCGTGACGATGACGAAACCTTGGGAGGTCTGGATCGGCTGGCTCAACTCGCCGGGGCGAAGCTGGAACAACGAGCTTCGCAAGTCCGCGGAATTGCCGAAAGCGGAGAGGGGATCAGTGGCCGCCGCCGCGGGAGACTCACCCATCTGGAGATTGAATTTCTTGGCGAGATCGTCGAGGGATTGATGATTGGACTGCCGAACGGCCGCAGCCATTTCGTCGGAGATCTTGTTAGATTCTGCGTTGACCTGCTCTTCGGCGACGGTAGGCTGAATGGTATTGCGGACTTCGTCGAAGGTCTTGGTATGGGCGGACTCACGGTCGAGCACCTTGATAATGTGAAAACCGTATTGGGTTTTCACCAGGTCGGAAATCGAGCCTTTGGGCAGGGTGAAAGCAGTCTGCTGAAATTCCGGGACGGTTTGGCCTTCGACGATCCAGCCGAGGTCGCCGCCCTTGGCCTTGGTTCCATCATCTTCGGAATATTTTTTGGCGAGATCCTCGAAATTGGCGCCGGATTTTGCTTTTTTCAAGACGTCTTCGGCCTTCTGGCGAATTTCGGCGATTTCGGCGTCGGTTTTGCCGACGGTTTTGAAGAGAATATGCTCGACGTGGACGCGATTCGGGACTTGATAGTCCTCGATATGGGCGTTGTAGTAGGCGTGAAGAGCGGCGTCGCTGACTTGGGTGGCGCCGCGGAGCCGATTAAGGTCCAGCAGCGCGTAGCGCGCGGAACGCTTCTCGGGGACCTGATATTGGCCCGCGTGCTTGGTGTAGAACGCGGTCAGGTCGGCTTCCGTCGGTTGAATCGTCAAGGCAAGTTCCGACGGCTTTATGAGGGCGTATTCGATTTGAACTTTCTCGTTGCGGCGCAAGAATTCGCGCTGCATTTCCTCGGGGCTGACGGTGATGGCGTCGGTGACGAGCTGGTGGAATTTTTCCTGCAACATTTGATCGCGCAGATATTCCTCGAATTGGGGAACCTGCATGCCGATCTTGGTTTCGACTTCCGTGGTGTACTTGTCCTTGAGCCAGGTATCGCCGTTCCAGGCCGTGGGTAGGATCTGCTTGATGCGGTCGGAAAGCTCATCGTTGGTCACTTGCAGGCCGAGGCGCTGAGCTTCCACTTCGAGGGCCTGTTTGAACACCATTTGATCCAGGACTTGTTTCGCGTAGAAGCCCTTGAGGGCGTCCGGGACGGACTGGCCGCGGGTGGCGAGGTTCAGTTGTTGCTGGACTTCAATGGCGGTGATGTCTTTGCCGCCGACGGTCGCCACGGAGTCGGGGCTGTCGTTAAAGGTGGCGTTGGCAAGGCCCGGGATCAGGTAGGTGAGCATGCTCAGGCAGACAATGCCAAGCAAAATGCCCATCGTAATCTTCACCCACCGGTTACCTTCTTTGTCCCGTTGCTGAATGCTTTTCAACATGGCTGTCCGTGGCTCCCCCACCTACGCAAAGCATGCAATTATACGGGAAGGCGCAGGTATTGCTCAATGAGATTCGGGGTGCGGGCCCGGCGCCCCGGAAGAGCTAGCCGCCGTATTCCCAAGGGGAATCCGCGACGGTGAGCGGAGTGATTTCCCCGCGAATTTCGGCGTTTACGACTTCCAGGATTACGATGGCGTGATCGCCGCGACGTTCCATGATTTCGCGAACTTCACATTCCAGGTAAGCGTGAGCGTTGGCGAGGACCGGGGCCGAGGTGTTCTTTCCGCGGGTGTAGGGCTCGCCATTGAGCAGACCTCCGGACTCCTTGGCGGAGGCGAAAAACGTCTGGGCTAGAGTTGCTTGCTGTTTATCCAGAATATGCAGGACCGCGGCGCGGCTTTCCTCGACGCACTCGATGAGGTTGCCATCTTTGCGGAGGGCGACCATCAGCAGGGGTGGCTTGAAACTGGCCTGGGAAACCCAGGTGACGGTTGCGGCGCCGAACCTCTTGCCGCTGCGGGAAGTCATCACGTAGATGCCGTTGGTGAGGAGGCGCAGAGCTTTTTGTCTGGCTTTTGGATCCATGGGCGCGAAACATTCTACTGCACGGGAAATCCCGCCGAATGCCTATTTCCTAGGGCTTGCGCGAGGGCGGCTCGTAGCCAAAGATCGCCTTTAGTTCGAGGAACTCTTCGAGGCCTGCCTCGCCCCATTCGCGGCCGTTGCCGGATTGTTTGTAGCCGCCGAAGCAGCCGTCGAAGGCTGAACGTGCGCCGTTGATATGGACGTTTCCGGCCCGGATGCGTTTGGCGACGCGACGGGCATGATCCAAATCGCTCGACGTAACGTAGCCCGAGAGGCCGTAAGGCGTGTCATTCGCAATGGCGATCGCGTGTTCTTCGTCGTCGTAGGGGATCAGGCAGAGAACCGGGCCAAAAATTTCTTCACGGGCGATGGTCATATCGTTGCGAACGTCGGCGAATACCGTCGGCTTAACGAAAAACCCCTTGGTCACGCCCTCGGGCTTTCCCAAACCGCCGGCAACTAATGT
>Ga0302324_100021059_pt1 | contig 12727 bp, 9 predicted proteins | sample Palsa_T0_1_FD_201949 | JGI IMG/M metagenome (GOLD analysis project Ga0302324, IMG submission 201949) | Peat permafrost microbial communities from Stordalen Mire near Abisko, Sweden - Palsa_T0_1 | ecosystem: Environmental > Terrestrial > Soil > Palsa > Peat permafrost | place: Sweden: Abisko...
CAGCCTGTTCGACTTGCCGATGTCCCATCATGATTCGCAGTCCTGCTTGTCGCAGCGACTGAATCAGCGAATGTCGCGCGTCGCAACTGCAGACTTTTTCAACACAATCGGCCCTTTTCGTCGGTTGCCGCGACGAAGCGATACGGTAGCGATCGGAGGAAGAGCGGACATTCCGCGTGCGCATCCAAACCGAAGAAGATGACCCTGAACCGACATTCGGCAGGCTCCTCTTTCGAGATTGCATTGAGCAGGGCGCGTCGCGTTCAGCCCGCAATCTTGATCGCAAAGGCGTAAGCGATCGCCACTTCCTTCAGGCGCTCGAAGCGGCCCGAAGCGCCCGCGTGCCCAGCGTCCATGTTGGTGTGGAAGGCGATCAGGTTGCGATCGGTGCGCAAACGGCGCAGCCGGGCGATCCATTTTGCCGGCTCCCAATAGAGGACACGCGGGTCGGTCAGCCCGGCCAGCGCGAGGATCGCCGGATAATCCTGCGCGCGCACGTTCTCGTAGGGCGAATAGGTGAGGATGGTGCGAAATGCCGCTGAGTCGCGGATCGGGTCGCCCCATTCCGGCCATTCCGGCGGCGTGAGCGGTAGCGTCTTGTCGAGCATGGTGTTGAGCACGTCGACAAACGGGACCTCGGCAATCAGGCCTGCATAGAGATCCGGCCGCATATTTGCGACCGCACCGATCAATGTGCCGCCGGCGGATCCGCCATGCCCGACGAGCTTGCCCCGCGCAGCCCAGCCCTGCTTCACGAGATACTCGCTCACCGCGATGAAATCGCTGAAGGTGTTCATTTTCTTCGCCAGCTTCCCTTCGCGGTACCAGCGCCAACCCTTCTCGCTGCCGCCGCGCACATGGGCTATGGCGTAGACGAAGCCGCGATCGACGAGCGCGAGCCGGTTGGTATCGAAGGCTGCCGGGATCGAAATGCCGTACGCACCGTAGCCGTAGAGAAGGCATGGCGCGGTGCCCCCTGGCGCATGATCCCTGCGGTGAAGGAGCGAGATCGGAATTGTCTCGCCGTCCGCCGTCGGCGCGAACAACCGTCGGGTGACATAGTTAGAGGCGTCGTGGCCGCTCGGTACTTCCTGGCGCTTGCGCAACGTGCGTGCGCGCGTCGCGAGATCATAGTCCCATATTTGAGACGGCGTCGTCATCGAGGAATAGGTGAAGCGCAGAAGGTTCGTGGCGAACTCGTAACCGCCGTCGATGCCGAGCGAATAGGCCTCCTCCGCGAAGGCGATGACGTGCTCCTCGCCAGTCTCAAGCCGCCGGACCACAATGCGCGGCAAGCCGTCTTCGCGTTCGAGGCGTATGAGCCAGTCCCGAAGGACCATGAACGACAAAACGTAAACCCCGCTGCAGTGGGGAACGAGATCGCGCCAATACGCCCGACCGGGCGTCGCGAGCGGCGTCCAGGAGATCTTGAAGTCTTCGGCGCCGTCGGCGTTCGTGCGGATCACCAACGCCGGCCCGCCGTTGAAGGCGGGATGGTGCTCGACTTCGTATTGAACACCGGTTTCGCGCGCGGCAACGAGTGTCGGTTCCGCCACGGGCGCGCCGAGGTCAAGGAGCCAAACTTCCGAGGTCTCATGATCATGCGCCGAAATGTCGCCGAAACGGCCCGACGCATGGCGACCGACTGAAATGAAAAGGCCCGAATCGGCCTCCGCGAACACGCGCACGTCCGCGCTCGCCGGCGTTCCCAGCCGATGCCGAAAAGCGCCTGCAGGCCGGTGGCCCTGGTCGAGGCGCACGTAGTAAAAGGCCGCGGCGTCCTGCGTCCAAACCACTGAGCCAGAAACATCGGGTACCTTGTCGGCGAGGTCCGCTCTACTTTCGATCACGCGCACACGAGCAGTGTAAAACTCTGAGCCGGGTTCGTCGGACGTCCACACGAGCAGCCGATGGTCGGGCGAATGGCCCACGGTGCCGAGTCGAAAAAAAGGTTTGCCGCGCGCGAGCGCATCGCCATCAAGCAGGAGCTGTTCAGCGCCGCCGCTGCGCGGTTCCCGGCAAAGCAGCGGATGCTGCCCGTCCTTGCGATAGCGCGCATAATAGGCATACGGTCCATCGAGGTCAGGCACGGTGGAATCGTCTTCCTTGATCCGGCCCTTCATTTCGGCAAACAGCGCTTCCTGCAGGGCAGTATTGTCGGCGAGGGCGTGCTCGCAATAGCCGTTTTCCGCCTGCAGGTAAGCGCGGATCGCAGGATCAAGCTGTTGCGGATCGCGCATCACCTCCCGCCAGTTCGGGGTTTTGAGCCAAGCGTACTCATCGGTGAGACGAGCGCCGTGGAGATTCCGGACAAGCGGCTGTTGCTCCGCCCGCGGCTCGCTCGGCGGAGGTACTTTGTTGTTGATACTCAAAGGTCTTACACCATTGCCACAGTCGGGCCATTTGACAATGAAACGCGACGCAAATCGGTACGATATTGCGTCGAGGACTCTCCAAGCAAGAAGCGAGCCTCAGACTAGGCGCCCGGGATAGCAATGGCGCGCGCCTAGTTCAAACACCGGAAGTGCCCGTGGACGCGCCGCCGGTCACCTTGATGCGTTCAGGGTGCCGGTTGGAGAGTCGGAGCGGTTCCCGGCAATGACGTTCTTCACCGAACGTCGACGCACTCCGTGCCGGGTCGGTGGGGTCATAGGCTCGGTAACGGCCGATTCGGAATCAGTCAGATCGCTCGGGTAACGAAGGCCGCTTCGATCCGCGGCGCGGCGGTGCTCAGCCGTCCACATCGGGCGTTCCTCACAGAATCAACCGCCGATAAGGAATCACATCCGATTCATTCGATTCAAGAAGTTTCCGGATCGGCTGTTAGACTGCAAGGTTGCTATTGTTGGCCTTGAATAGGTAGTAACTTGCATCAAACGCCTGCGCTCCGGACGGTGTGCGACCTGCTCGCCGATATACAGAATAGCATTCATGATCTGATTGGAGGAGAACGCACCATGACATTCACTGCTACCAAGAACGTGCCTTTGGCCGCTACCACGACAGGGTCTTGGCCGAGGCCCGCTTGGTATAGTCAGAGCCTGTGGGGACGCCCGCTAGACACGGCTATGCTTGACCCGATCTACCGGGAGCAGTTTTCCGATGCGCTTGCCGTAGTTGTTTCAGATCAAGAGCGCGCCGGGCTCGATATCGTGACCTGTGGCGATTACTTTTTGGACGCGGATTTGGCAGGACGTTCCTGGCATCACTATCCTTTGCAGCGCTGGCGCGGCGTTGCTTTCGATGAATTGCAGCCCGAAGGCACACGCTCCGATCTCTTGAAATACCCGCCAGGTACGCTATTGAACGAAATCTACACGTCTTGGCGTTGGCCGATCGTGACGGGCAGAATCGAGCACAATCCGCGCAATCCCCTGGAGTATGCCAAGATCTACCGAATGACCCAGGCGCGCACGCGCAGACCTGTCAAGTTTGGTACGGTATCGGGGCAAGTAATGGCGCTATTCCTTGACACTCACACGCCCGAGTATCGAATTGAAGACGATAAGCGACAGATGATCTGGGACATGGCTACCGCTATCAATCGTGAGCTGAGAGAATTAGTTGCGTCGGGCTGCAGCGTTATCCAAGTTGAAGAACCAACAATTCATTTTATTGCGTGCTACCATCCCGAGGCGACCGATACCCTCGAATTCCTAACGGACGCGCTGAATCACGAGCTGGCAGGGCTTGATGACGCCGAGATATGGATTCACACCTGCTGGGGCAATCCTATGATGCAGCGGGTGTTTGACAAAACTTCCTATGCAAACGCGCTGGAGATTTATCTCGACCGCGTTAGATGCGACGTCTTAACACTCGAAATGAAGGACCGCGGTCTCGCTGAAATCGAACTCCTTGGCCGCTGGAAAGGCAAGACAAGAAAGAAATTCGCGATTGGCGTCGTCTCACACCGAACATTGAACGCAGAAACTCCCGCCGAGGTCGCAACCGACATCCGGACAGCATTGAAGTATGTCGACGTGGAAAACCTGCTCATTACGTCCGATTGCGGCTTCGGCCGTCAAGGCGCAAATCGCTTAGTGGCCTTTTATAAAAGCGCAGCAGCGGCGCAGGGCGCAAACATCGTGCGTCGTGAGTACGGCCTGGCCGAAACTTACGTTCCTTGCGCCGATCCACGACTCATGCAGGATATGGTGCCTGCTACATTTGAAGAGGTCGGCAGTAACGGCGTGCACCAAGGTGCATCCTCCGTTCGTTCCCCAAGCGATGCCGGCACCCAACCGCCTGTATTCGCGGCCCCAACCGAAAGCGGATCGCGAAGTCACCCAAAAGCACAGCGTTTTTCGCAGTTCCTTCGCGAGAGACATTGATCAACACTGCGAGGCGCGTTGTTTGCTGGTTCCGATTAAAACGCGGCGCCGAACAATAGGCAATCGTCGATTTGATCAACGCGTTGGTGACGTCGCCGGCGCACAAAACACAAACCACTCGCGCTATTAGGCTGCAGAAGCATCAGATGCGAAGCCGGCGTACAGCCGCTGCGACGAGCGCTCAAGCTCTGCTAGTCGCCGCGGCAGCTCGCGGTAAGTAAGCTTGCCATTTTGCTTGACGATGTTGCCCCCCACGATGACGGTGTCGACGTTGGCGACGCCAGCGTGCAGCACGATGGACGAGACCGGGTCGGCTGTGGCGCGCATATTAATGTCACTCTTGCGCAACAGAACGATGTCGGCCTCTTTTCCAGGAGTGAGCGAGCCGATGCGTCCCTCAAGACCCAAGCATTGAGCTGATTTGATTGTTGCGAGTTCCAGTACTTGCTGTACCGTAATTGCAAGTCTGTCCGGCATAATTTCGCGCTTGTGGAAGGTATCGTTCGTAAGAGCCCGCTGTGTTTGAATCAAGAATCGCATCTGCGTAAACATATCGGTGCTTACGCCGGTTACCACGTCGGTTCCTATATTGAGATTGGCGCGGGCAGCGAGCGCTGCACCAGTGGGCGGGAGGCCCAAACCCATCTGCATTTCAGCTTCCGGAGTGATCGAGACGCTTGCGCCGTTGTTCGCAATCACCCTGAACTCGTCGGGAGTGAGAAAATTAGCGTGAACTAGATTAATGTCCCTTCCGAGCAAGCTCTGCTCCGCAAGGCTCTGCATCGACTGCGGCCGCGGTCCATGCTTGGCACAAGCGACGTGGAACGAAGCCAGTAGGCCGAGTTCACGAGCGAACCTAATATCCGCCTCTGCCGTGCCCGGCGCAAAGTCTGTGCCGCGAATTGCCAGTGCCATCGTCACCAATGCGCGGTCAGACGATAACCGTTCCGTCCGCATTCGCCTTGCGTCGATAGGATGCGGTTCTTTGGTGCCAAACAACGTCATAGGAGTGCCGTACGCGAATACGCCCCGAATGCGCGCTTCTTGAAGCGCGTCTACCGCAGCGTCTGCATGGGCCGGCGTATTGACGATATGGCACCAGTCAAAAAGCGTCGTAACGCCAGAGTTTATCTGATCGAGCGCTCCGACGAGATTGCCGATAAAAACATCTTGCGGCGTATAGAGGCCGACCACTTTGCCAATCAGCACGCCAAAATAATGGTCCAGCGTCCAGTCTGCGGCGACGCCCCGCAATGCGGTCTGCCAAAGGCCGTCGATCTCGACAACAGCCCAGCTGCCGAGGTTTCTGCCGACCGCAATGATCTTGCCATCTTCGATGAGTAGATCGCCCGACTCGATAATCCCCAACGTCGGATCCATGGAAACGATAGTTGCACCCTTGACTCGAATTCGAGGCAACATGCCTGTTCCTCACATTTGGTCTAACTTCGACAATTCAGGCCGTGTTGATACGCCGTCTTCGAGCCTCGCTACTACTTGCTAAGAAAAGAGTTCATCGCCTCGGCCGCGCATCTGCGCGGCCGAGAGCTCTTGTCCTGGTCCGTCCTTAGTCGTAGCTCTTCTTGCACACCGGCACTTCGCGGCCGGGCAATCCGATCCTGTCGAAAGCTTCCTTCGAAAAGCCGAGCCTCTGGTCCACATTAGGCACGACCTTAACCACCTTGCTGACGAGATCACCATTTTTGTCCTTGACGACTTCGGTGACGAAACTCGTTCCGATTGCTTGACGATTTTCATCAAGCTTCATCTTGCCATTCGGAGCATCGAGGATAAGCGAGGCCAGCGCAGCACGGAATTTTTTCTGGCCGTCGCCGAGATCGCCGTTGACCTTGTCGAGCGCTTGAAGCGCCGCTTCCGTCTCATCGTAATAATTCACGGCGCACAGAGACGGGCTAGCAAAACGCTTATCCGGGGGCCAGGCATCCTGGTAAGCCTTCACGAACGCCTGCCAATGCGGATCATCCCAAGTATCAGCGAAGGGGCCAGCAGCGTCGACGCCCACGAGCGCCTCTTTCGCCTTGCCTTTCGACGACATTATGGTCTGATCGACCATGATTGTGCCGCCGATGAGCTTGGCGCTACCGCCCGCCTGCTGATACTGGTTGAGAAAGTTGATGGCGTCGGCGCCGCCGAGACCAAGATAGATGGCATCGACGTCATCCGGTAACGACGCAATGGTGGACGCGAAGTCTTTGGTGCCGAGAGGCACCCAGATTCGCTTCGTGATCTGGCCGCCGCGCGGGCAATAATCCAGGGCGAGGCCGAACACCTGCGTGTAGACGAACGAATAATCCTCACCAACCGTCGCGATCTTCTTGTAATGCCTGACGTTGTAGATGTAGTCGCCGAGCCCCATGTGCATCTGGGCTCCGTCGATGTTGAAGCGGAAGAAATTAGACGACGGCTCGACATAGGTCGTCTCCAGCGCTCCCGAGCAACCATTGATGATTGTGACCTGCGGTTGAGTCTTGGCATAATCCCGCAAGGCGATACCTTCTGATCCGGAAAGCGGAGCGATCAGGACGTCAACCTTATCTTGCTCAATCAATTTCTTGGCGGCGCGTATCGCCGAATCGGGGCTGGCATCCGAAGAGCCTCTGATGATCTCAAGCTCCTTGCCGCCCGCTTTATTATGATGCTGCATGACTGCGAGGTCGAATCCGCGCTGACCGTCCTCGCCAAGGGCAGTGTATGGTCCTTCAAGTGTCGAGAAGAACCCGACCTTAATCTTGTCGGCCGCATTGGCCGTCCCGCTCATGCCTGCCGCGGTAAAACCGACCGCAAACGCAATTCCAACGAAACTTCGCATTGTGCGTCTCCTTCCCTATAGCCGCGTGCCATTATGGCCATCGCGCTGCCTGAATTTGGCGAGCATTCTTTATTTCGGCACGTTGGCCAGCTTCGCCCACCGGCACGAAATCGTAGCAGCGCCTGCGCCCAGACTACAAGCCCATATTGTTGTATCCTTTATCGATCATCCGTCTGTCGATCGTGCCACTGAGTGCGGGCGGACGCATGGCACGAAGGATACCCAACACTCGGCCGATGTGCGCGTGTCTTGCGGTGGTGCCGAAAACTCGCTGAATGTGCCCTTGCGCAAAGCGCCCAATGAGCCTGTCTCGATCGAGTTAGAAAAACGCCCAGCAGCCGGACCAAAAAAAGGTGCAGTGCCCGCAACGCTTGTCCCCGTGCATAGGTGTGCACATGCTATTTCAGCGTGGACGCGTTGTTAAACAACCGCGTTTTTCAGCACGCCAATCGATTCGATCTCACATTCGATCTGGTCACCGGGAAGGCAATAGCGAGTCGCGGCAATCAGGTCTTGTTTTGGTTGCCACCGACCTCCGAGTTCGCGATCAACCGACCAAGCGGTGCCGGCCGGCGTGCCCGTGATGATCACCATGCCGGCCTTGAGCGTAAAGTTCACAGAAAAGAAGTGTATCAGATCGGCGCAAGTCCAAATCATGTCTCTCGTGTTGCTCGATTGGCGAAGCTCCCCGTTGATCCGCGTTTTGATGTCCAGAGCTTGTGGGTCATTTATTTCATCGGCCGTGACAATCCAAGGTCCGATCGGCGCGCTGGTGTCAAAGGCCTTGCCGCGACCAAGCTCGTACCAGGTGAAACTCCCGGACCTGCGTACTTGCCGGTCACGAGCAGTCACATCGTTCACGATGGTGTATCCGAATACATGCTCGAGCGCGCATTCCTTGGCTATGTGGCGCCCTGGCTTACCGATGACGATCGCCAATTCTGTCTCGCAATCGAGTTTGCGCGTGAGTATTTCATCATATCGGATACCTTCTCCAGGGCCGACCACGCTGTCCGATGTCTTGATAAAAAACTCAGGCTCCTTTCCGCTCGTGGGCGAACTCTCCTTTTCGTCATTATGTTCACGGTAATTGCTGCCGGCACAAAGAATCGTTGATGGAAGTATCGGCGCAGCGAGCTTGGATGGTTCAAATGGGTGGATTGCGTTTGTTGGTCGTTCCTCAATCAATCGCGAAGCCAACGTGAACGCCAATTCGCCTGCCCGAATGAAAGAAACTGCGTCGCGAAACATCCGCGCCTCGCCTGATGTCAGTGAAGAGCGCGCCAAGCCTGGTTCGAGGATCAAGACGCCGTCCAGAAGAAAGCCTAACCGAATCTCCTGGTCCCGCCAGAAACTTACGAGCTTCATTTCATCTCCCCGATCCTATCCCAATAGGCGATGATTTTCCGCACACCCGGATGAATTAATAAAGCCCCGTGATGCAAAGTGCATCTCCCTCGAGTTAATGGGCCCAACCGCGATCGCCGTCCTGGCCCGTACGGCAGAGCCAAGCCGTACGTCGGTTTATTCGTCGACGTCCGATCTTCGATGCCCTTGTCGTCCAATTACTATGCGCCCAAGCCGCCTGCATGGTATCGTTTGTGCCCAGTCGCGAAGTGTGTCACCGGCGGCATCCGCAGCGACAAGCCGCCGTAACCGTGCAGAGAGAGTGCGCGGGCAACGAGAAAACGAAAAGCGTTAGTGGAGGAATGAAGGTGCCGAGCAGTAAGCCTTATGCCCATTTGTTCTCGCCATGGCGGGTTCGCCATACCACGATTGCCAACCGCGTGATCTTTGGGCCGGTCTGCCCCACCTGGGTCAAGAGCCCCCACGAAGGAGTTTTTACCGACCAGGCAATCGCCTACTACGAAGAGCGCGCCAGGACCGGCATAGGGATGATCATTCTCGGCGGTCATCTGATTGATAAGGACACCCTTTATACTCCGGCCGGTTTTCCAGGCCTTTGGAACGAGGACCAAGTCGAAGGACTAGCTAGAGTGGCACGGGCGGTAAAGAAGCACGGCTGCGCGCTTATCGCACAATTGTTGCATATCGGGCTGCGGTCGCCGACACCGTTCTTGAAAACGGATCCTGCGCGCGACCCTTACGAATACAATCCCTACATGCTGGGCCCGAGCCAGATACCAGTGGGCGAGATACCGGGCGGTCCGACTCCTAAGGAAATCGAGGAGCACGAGATCGAATACATCCTGCAATGCTTTGCTGAAGCTGGGCGAAGGGCGATGTCGGCGGGGTTGGATGGTGTCGAATTGCACCTCGGGCATGGCTATCTGCCGTGGCAGTTCCTGTCGCCACTCTACAACCACCGCAACGATCGCTGGGGTGGATCGTACGAAAACAGGTTGCGGTTTCCGCTTGAATGTTTACGACGTATCCGTAAGAGAATCGGCGACCGCGCTATCCTTGGCTATCGCATCAACTCGACGTCGTTCTGGGAAGGAGACCTCGAGATCGATGATGTAAAGCACGTTCATCTCGATCTCGAGCAGCAAGCCGACATTGACTACGTGAGCGTGTCGGCCGGGGTCCATCACTCGTGGATTCACACGCCGATGACTTTCGAGCAGGGATGGGAGCGAGAATATTCGCGCTCTTTCAAGTCGGTTTCTACCAAGCCGGTCCTGGTTGTCGGTCGGATCAGCTATCCGGACGTGGCCGAAGAACTCATCGCCTCCGGCGACGCCGATGCGGTGCTGCTTTCCAGGCAGATGATCGCTGACGAGCAGTGGATGACAAAAGTAAAAGAAGGACGCGAACGGGATATTCGGCGGTGCGTTGCCGCCAATTATTGCTGGAGATCAGTTATCCGCGGCAGCCGGGTTCAGTGCGCCTACAATCCGGTGGTCGGGCGCGAAGCAATTTGGGGCGTGAACTCTACGACAAAAACCCTTGCGCCGAAGCGGGTGCTGGTCATCGGCGGAGGTCCGTCGGGACTCGAATATGCGCGCGTGGCATCTGCTACCGGTCATGCCGTCGTCGTCTACGAACGTGAGCAGGCGGTGGGCGGACACGTTCGCGCTTATGGTGCTCTGCCCTACCGCCAGCAATACGGGACGATCGCCACGTGGCTAGCCGAACAAGCTACAGGTAACGGCACGTCGGTGAAGCTGATGAGCCCCGTGACCGCGGAAAACGTGGACGCTGTGCTCGCCGCGGAGAAACCGGACCACGTCGTGGTCGCTTCAGGAGCGCATTACCGCCGCGACGGTTTCCAAGGCCAGACCGGCAAGCCGATTCCGGGGTGGGAAACGGGCAAGTGCGTCGCCTGGGACGAAGTTGCGCTCGACAAGGCGAGTGTTTCCGGCGAGATCCTCGTCATCGACGAAATGGCCGACGTGGCTGGGCCGTTGACGGCAGTCAAACTGGCAAAGCAAGGCGCCAAAGTCAGGCTCATTACCAAGTGGCCCATGATCGGAATGGAGACGGCGCCGGAAGTTTATCTGCACTGGATAATGACGTACCTGCATGAAGCCGATGTTGAGGTGATCACGTCTCATATCGTCAAAGACATTAATGGCGCTACGGCTAATATCGCCAACGTCTATAAACCGTCGAGCGCTCGCCGGATTAAGGCGGACGCCATCGTAATGGCAACAGCGCGAAGTTCGAACGATTCGCTTTATCGCTTTCTGCGCCAGCGTGGCGTCAGCGTTGAGGCCATCGGCTGCGCGGTGGCGCCTCGAACGGTCTACGAGGCGACCTTCGAGGGGCATCGTGCGGCCCGCAAGCTTGGGATTTTGCAACGGCCCCGCATTGGCATGGGCACCGCGCAAAGCCATGTGCCGGAGTACCTCTACGGTTCGTCGAATTCCTAGTGGGCCCATCGAGTTCGAAGGTACGAGGCGTGATGGAACTGAACAATCGTACGACGCCGCGGTACAATTGTCGGCTGTCCGCGGGTACGATCTGATCTGCGATTAGAAGCGGCTCGCTGTGCGGCAAAGAATCCATCTAACAACATGATCACTGGAGACAAAGTATTGAAAGTAGCAGATCGATTGGCCCACGTGTCTCAACGCAGGAACATCGATCTAGGAAAAAATATTGCCGGTCTAAAGTTCAAATTGAAGAAAAAGACCGGCGAGCAAGCCACGGAAATTAAAAAGTCGAAGCGTCGCAGAACGTTCAGTGCCAGCGAGAACGGGGCGACCCGATGCCCTTGGTGCTGGATTCTTGATGGCAACAACAACGGATCACTTGAGCCTGTTGGTAACAGTAGCGTCCTGCGCTGTTCAACCTGCAATCATAGCCTTGTGTTGGGTGACATCGCTTTACGGCCGGGTTTGCCACCGCAACGGAACGTGCCTCGCGTACTCGGTGACTTCCGCAGCCCGGCGAGGTCTGTCCTTAGGCACCCCTTCCCCATACTGATACGCGAAGCCATCAGGGCAACGCGGACATATCGCGGACATCGTCGATCAGCGCCTTGTCGTCCGGGAGGCAATTCTTTGGTCCTATTGGAGGCATAGCGGACAGGCGGCGCCCCCATTCACCACAGGCGCTTCGAGGCCGGTTGCGCGCCCTCGACGAGAGCCAGCAGTTTCAGCCACGCCGGGAGTTTCGTAGCCGGGAGCACCTTACCGAAACTGAGGTTGAGAAGCTGATCGAGGCCGCAAAAGACAATCGCTACGGCCATCGAGACGCCACCATGATCCTCGTGGCCTATCGGCATGGGCTGCGTGCTTCCGAGGTCTGCGACCTGCGATGGGAGCAGTTCGATTTCAATTCGGCCACGCTGCATGTCCGTCGGTTACCGGCTCCCGTGCCGGAAGGTGCAGTTTTATTGACATATCCGCCTGTCAGCAATCCTAACCGCTCGTATAAGAAGCATTCTACGAGCAGATTGTAATCAGGACGGAAAATAGCTGCGCATCATTGCGCGTAGGCCAAAAGTCAGTGCTTCGTAAGACACTTGATTTCCGTTTTGGCGACCGTCGTCGCAGTCGGTATATCCATCAAAGCCTATGCTGCGGGCCGTTTCCGTCCGATCGATAAGCGAAAATCAGATAATTATTTTTCCAATATCCAGCGACGCTCCAACGTTGCGATCCTTGCGACATCGATCCCCACACGCGACCATTGTAGCTTTCGAGCTGCGCAAAAATTATGTCAAGCCCGGCTCCCTGCTGCTCCTCGGGACAGATCAGGAGATAGCGGCCTGAGATGAAGTCTGGGAACGTCCACGCTTAAAAGATTTTTAAATTTACTTCTGTTCGCGCGGCACACGCCGATCGTGTTGGTCATCAATGGCTGAGGAGCAGTTGAAAAGCGCGTTCAACGTTAGGACGAATGGTGCACGATGGATGCAACCGCTTCATTAGCGCCGGCGAAACTAGCTCGCAAATTGAATGGAAATTCGCGCCCCGATTTTTTCGGTTCGATGTTACCCCGGGCGTTACCCCGAGCAGAATTCGCGGCCCAACGCTGTCCAGAGATGGTGTGATAAGTCGTTGAATTTATTTGGCGACCCCGGCAGGATTCGAACCTGCGACCTTCAGCTTAGAAGGCTGTTGCTCTATCCCCTGAGCTACGGGGCCGTCGG
>Ga0302324_100021061_pt1 | contig 12727 bp, 15 predicted proteins | sample Palsa_T0_1_FD_201949 | JGI IMG/M metagenome (GOLD analysis project Ga0302324, IMG submission 201949) | Peat permafrost microbial communities from Stordalen Mire near Abisko, Sweden - Palsa_T0_1 | ecosystem: Environmental > Terrestrial > Soil > Palsa > Peat permafrost | place: Sweden: Abisko...
CCCTCGACAAAGATTCGGGTGCCACACAAGGAATCACAACCGATTCCTCCGACTCAACAACTTTCTGGATCGGCTCTTACACGAACGGCTCAGACCGACAGCATGGCGCCCAGCTCGCGCATCAGGTCGGATTGGCGGAACGGCTTGGACAGGCGCGCGAACTCGGGCACGCCGGAGACCGTCTCCAAGGCCGCGCTGGGATCGCCCGAGATCAGCAGCACCTTGACGCCCGGGCGCAGCCGCTTGGCCTCGCGCGCGATGTCGATACCGTTGAGACCGCCCGGCATGGCGATGTCGCAGATCACCACATCGATCGCCGCGCCGCCGATCAGGCAGTCGATCGCGGCCGAGCCGTCGCCCGCCTCGACGACGCGATAGTCGTGCTCGCGCAAGGTCGACGCGATGGTCGCCCGCACGTCGGCCTCGTCGTCGACCAACAGCACCGAGCGCGCCGCGCCGAGCACGCCGTGCACCGCCGCCGCCTCGCTGTCGGCGACCGCCGCCGGCGCGGCGCAGGGCAGGCGCAAGGTCACCGTGGTGCCGGCGCCGAGCTTGCTGTCGATCGCGACGGTGCCGCCGGATTGCTGCATGAAGCCGTAGACCTGGCTTAGTCCGAGGCCGGTTCCCTTGCCGATCTCCTTGGTCGTGAAGAACGGTTGGAAGGCCTTGTCGAGCACGTCCGGCGACATGCCGGTGCCGGTATCCGTCACCGTGATCTCGACCTCCTGGCCGTGCCGGACGGTCTCGAGCGCGCGCGTGCGGATGGTCAGCCGACCGCCGATCGGCATCGCATCGCGCGCGTTGATCGCGAGATTGAGCAGCGCGGACTCGAGTTGCGCCGGATCGACCAGGCACCAATCGGGCAAAGCCGACAGACGATAATCCTGCTCGATCGACGAGCCGATCGCCTGCCGGATCAGCGGCATCATCTTGCGGATCAGCGCATTGATCGCGACCGGGCGCGGCTGCAGCGGCTGGCGGCGGGCGAATGCCAGCAGCTGCTGGATCAGATGGCCGCCGCGCTCGACCGCGCCGAGCGCGATCTGCAGCGCCCGCGAGGTCCGGTCGTCCGACCGCACGCGCTTGGCGGCGATCTCGAGATTGCCGAGAATGACGGTGAGGAGATTGTTGAAGTCGTGCGCCATGCCGCCGGTCATGCGACCGACGATCTCCATGCGCTGGGCCTCCTCCATGGACTGCTCGACCCGCCGCCGCTGGGCGATGTCGCGCGCCACCAGGCCGGCGAGCAGCAGGGCGGCGAGCACGCTCAGACCGCCGGTCCCCGCGGTGATCAGCCGCGAGCGCAGCAGCGGCGTGTCGATCTCGCCGCGCGGCACCGCGTAATGGATCGACCAGCCCGACAGCCGCGAGGTGTAGAACGGCGTGATCGCCTCGGCGGTGCCCATGAACGCGCCGGAGTAGATGCCTTCGAGCTCGCCCGACGCGATCGCCTCGCGCACCACCTCTGGCGCCGCCGTGCCGACCAGCTCGTCCGAGCCGGCGGTGCTGGCGATGATCTTGCCGGTGCGATCGACCAGCAGGCCGGTCCAGCTGCTCGGGATGTTGTCGGCGAGCAGGATGCGCTTCAACGAGTTGACGTCGAACACCGCGGCCAGGATATAGGGCACGCTGTCGTCGCGGATCACCGGCACGCCGACCGAGACCAGCGGCTTCCGGATCACCGCGCCCTGCGGAATGATGCCCGAGATCACCGGCTGCCGGGTGCGCGCGGCCTCCTCCAGCATGGAGCGGGCGGTCAGGACGGGCAGCGGCGTTCCAAACGGCCGGATCGTGCTGAACGGTTGGCGCCCGGTAACCGGGTCGGCGAGCAGGATATGCGTGATGTTGGGCTCGGTCGCAACGACGCGCTGCGCCAGATCGTAGAAGCGCGCCAAATCGTCAGGCTGGAGCAGATCGGAGAAGCTCAGGATCTGCAGAACCTTGATCTCGCCGTAGAGCTGGCGGTCGAGCTCCTCGATCACTTGGCGGACGCGCGCGCGCGTGCCGAGCTCGAAGGCCTCGCGCTCCTGGCGCGCCGAGTTGACCGCCTGGACCGTCGCGAAGATCAGGATCGGCAGCAGCACGGCGAGCAGCAGGATGATCAGGGACGACCGAAGGCTTCTCATTCGGCAGGCGGCATCGGTGGGTTGGCGGAACGGGATGGGAAGCGCTGATCGGTCATACTATGGTTGCGCCCCGTTCGATGGGTGCCCGTCCCGTGTTCGGGAACCGCGCGATTATAGGGGATAGGCTGGTGGTAGAGGGTAGCATGCGACGAAATCAAGCACGATGACGGAGGACGGGGTTCGCGTCGGCGTCGATATCGGCGGAACCTTCACCGACATCGTGGTCCAGCGGGCGGACGGCGCGCTGATCGTCAACAAGACTTCCTCGACCCCGCAGGATCTCAGCGAGGCGGTGCTCGCCGGCTTGCAGACCGCGCTCGCCGAGGCCGGCGTGCCGGCCGCCGCGGTGGTCGAGATCGTCCACGGCACCACGGTCGCCTCCAACACGCTGCTGCAGAAATCCGGCGCGCGCACCGGCGTGCTGACCACACGAGGCTTCCTGGCCGACCAGGCGGTGCTGCAGCTGCGCTCCGACCGCATGCGGTTCCGGCCCTACGGCCTCGCCGGCGGCGAGCCGGGGCGCCGACCGAGAACCTGCTCAATCCGGACCGCACCGCCCGGACGTTACCCTCGAAAGTGACCATGACGGTCGCGCAGGGCGATCTGGTGCTGCACAAGCGGGCCGGCGGCGGCGGCTCCGGCGATCCGTGGCAGCGCGACCCGGAGCGGGTCGCGCGCGACGTCTGGAACGAGAAGGTCAGCGCCGGCGTCGCGCGCGAGCATCGCGGCGTGGTGGTCGATCCGGAGAGCGGCCGACTCGACACGGCGGCCACCGCGGCGCTGCGGCGCACCCGCCCCTGACCGAATCAAAAAGCCCCGGTGCGACACCGGGGCTCGTCGATCGTCAGCCGCGCTCAGGCGGGGTGGTAGAGACCTTCCTTCACCTTCACGTCCTTCGACTTCTTCAAACCGGTGAGCGCATTGTGGACTTGCGGCGAGCTCAGGCCGGTGCTGTGCGCGATCTGTGCCGGCTTGATGCCTTTGGCGCCCTTGATCGCATCGAGCACGCTGGTGCGCACGCCGCCATATTCGCGCTTGCTCGAGCCGCGCGCACCGCGTCGGCCGCGCGGCGACTTGCCGCTGATTTGATCGAGCAGCGCGGCATCGGCATCGACCGCGCCCAGTTGCTTCTCCAATACCGCGATCTGGTGTTCGATGTCTTTGCGACGCGCGTTGATCTCGGCACGTGCCTTGGTGAGATTGCTCTTGATCGAGTCGAGAACGGAGGCAGCCATGTTGATTGTCCTGATTTGTGAAAACTGTCAGCAACCGCTGTGAGCCAATACATAGACCATAATCAAAACCACAGGCAACAACCGATCATGTCAAGAGCAGCCCATAAGCATAAAAAGCAAGTATTTCGAATTGAATATTCCCTTTGATGCGCAACCGCTTACTTGGGGTGCTAGGGTATCTCGGGGTCGGTTCCGGTATGTCCACAAGCCATAGTGCCTGGTACCGACTTTCGTAGAAAGTCGGTACGTCGAGCCTATAATTAGTGGCCGATTCACGCATAAATCCGTGATCCTCTCGGATCACGGATTTATGCGATCGGACACTAGGACCGCCCGACCGACACGCCCGCCGACGGGGAGCCAGGACGATGAAGTTCGGCATTTTCGATCACATGGACCGGGGCGCCGCGCCGCTCGGCGAGCAGTATGAAAGCCGGCTGTGCCTGATCGAAGCCTACGACCGCGCAGGCTTCCACGCCTACCACCTGGCCGAGCACCATGCGACGCCGCTCGGCATGGCGCCGTCGCCCAGCGTGTTCCTCGCCGCGGTCGCCCAACGGACGCAGCGGCTGCGCTTCGGCCCGCTGGTCTACACCTTGAGTCTGCATCACCCGCTGCGCGTGGCCGAGGAGATCTGCATGCTCGACCATATGAGCGGCGGCCGGCTCGAGCTCGGCATCGGGCGCGGCATTTCGTCCTACGAGCTCAGCGCCTATGGCGTCGACCCCGCCGCTGCGCAACCGATCTATGTCGAGGCGCTCGCCGTCATCCTGCAGGCGCTGACCGGCGGCACGCTGAATTTCGACGGCGCGCACTTCCGCTTCCGCGACGTGCCGATCGAGATGGCGCCGGTGCAGAAGCCGCATCCGCCGCTGTGGTACGGCGTCTCCAAGCCGGAAGGCACGGCTTGGCCGGCCCAGCACAAAGTCAACATCGTAACCAACACGTCGGCCGACCGGGCGCGCACGATCACGGACAGCTATCGCGCCGCCTGGGCGGCGCAGGGCAACCCCGCGGCCACGCTGCCGTTGCTCGGCATGAACCGCCATATCGTGGTCGCGGACAGCGATGAAGCGGCGTTGACGATCGCGCGGCGCGCCTATCAGCGCTGGTATGAAAGCTTCATGAAGCTCTGGATCAAGCATGGCGCGCGGCCGCCCAACGCGATGTATCCGGACAATTTCGACGATCTCCAGCGCGTCGGCATCGGGGTCGCGGGCTCGCCCGACCGGGTACGCGCGGTACTGGCCGAGCATATCGAGATATCGGGCGTCAACTATCTGGCCTGCCGCTTCGCGTTCGGCGACCTCGCGTTCGAGGAGGCGCAGCGCTCGGTCGCGCTGTTCGTCGACCGGGTGATGCCGGCGCTGGCCGCCGGGCGGACCGCGCGGCAATAACCCGGGGCGGCGAGCGATCATCTGGCCGGCTTCCGGCGGCCGGTGAAATCGCTTAGGATCGGGGCGCCGTGCAACGAAGCTCGCCAATGAGCGCCGCGGCGCAGGGAGGTCGAGGCTGGACCCGTTATTGTCCATACGCGACGTCGCCGTTCGGTTCGGCGGCGTGGTCGCGCTTGACGGCGTGTCGTTCACGGTCGGGCGCGGCGAGATCTGCGGCCTGATCGGACCGAACGGCTCGGGCAAGACGACGCTGTTCAACTGCATCAGCCGGATCTATCGCTGCCAGCGCGGCAGCATCGAATTCGAGGGCAAGTCGCTGCTCGGCCAGCCGCGCCGCGCGACTGCCGGGCTCGGCATCGGCCGCACCTTCCAGAACCTTGCGCTGTTTCGCCGCATGACGGTGCGCGAGAACATCCTGGTCGGGCGCCATTGCCGGATGCGCAGCTCGTTCCTCGACCACGCGCTGCGGCTGCCGCTGGTGCGGCGCGAGGAGGCCGAGGCGGGCCGCGAGGCCGACGCGCTGATCGACTTCCTGGCGCTCGGCGCGGTCCAGCACGCACCGGTCGACAGCCTGTCGTTCGGCACCCAGAAGCGGGTCGAGCTGGCGCGCGCATTGGCCGGCGCGCCGAAATTCCTGCTGCTCGACGAGCCGGCCGGCGGCCTCAACCATTCGGAGGTCGACGCGCTGCGCGACCTGATCTGCACGATCCGCGACCGCTTCCACACCACGGTGCTGCTGGTCGAGCATCACATGAACCTCGTGATGCGCATCTCGGACCGCGTGATCGCGCTCGATTTCGGCCGCAAGATCGCCGACGGCACGCCGGCCGAGGTGCAGGTCCACCCCGACGTCGCGCGCGCCTATCTGGGAACCGGCGCGGAAAGCACGCCGGATCTGGGTACAGGCGCGCCAAGCGCGCCGGATCCCGGGACTCGCGCGCCAAGCGCGCCGGATTTGGGGACTGGCGCGCCAAGCGCGCCGGATTTGGGGACTGGCGCGCCAGGCGCGCCGGGGGCTCATGTCGGCGCTGCTTGAGGTCGCCGAGCTGCGCGCTTTTTACGGCGCGCGGCCGGTGCTGCACGGGCTGAGCTTCGCGGTGCCCGAGGGCGGCATCGCGACGCTGCTGGGCGCCAACGGCGCCGGCAAGACCACGACCCTGCGCGCTTTGTGCCGGATGCTGCGCGTCGAGGGCGAGGTGCGCTTCGACGGCCAGCGCATCGACGGACGCTCGACCGAGGACATCGTGCGTCTCGGCATCGCGCACGTGCCGGACGGCCGCGGCACGTTCGTCGACCTGACCGTCGAGGAGAATCTGCGGGTCGGCGCGATCACCCGGCGCGACAAGGGCATCGCCGGCGATTTCGAGCGCGTCTACGGCTATTTTCCGCGCATCAAGGAGCGCCGGCGCCAGCAGGCCGGCACCTTGTCGGGCGGCGAGCAGCAGATGCTCGCGATCGCGCGGGCCCTGATGCTGCAGCCGCGCCTGCTGCTGCTCGACGAACCGTCATTCGGGCTCGCGCCGCTGCTGGTCGAGGAGATCTTCCGGATCATGCGCCAGATCAACCGCCAGGAGCGGGTCGCCATCCTGCTGGTCGAGCAGAACGCCAGCCTGGCGCTCGAGCTCGCCGACGAGGCCTATCTGATCGAGACCGGACGGCTGGTGCTCGCCGGCAAGGCCGCGGAGATCGCCAAGGCGGAATCGGTCCGCCGCTCCTATCTGGGCTATTGAGGGCGCGCCGCCGTGGAAGGCCTGCTGCATCAAGTACTCTCGGGGCTCGCCACCGGCAGCATCTATGCCAGCATGGCGCTGGCGCTGGTGATGATCTACCAGGCGACCCATCATTTGAACTTCGCGCAGGGCGAGATGGCGATGGCGTCGACCTATCTCGCCTGGTCGCTGATCGCCGCCGGCCTGCCCTATTGGCTCGCCTTCGTGCTGACCGTCGGCCTGTCGTTCGTCGCCGGGGTCGCGATCGAGCGGATCGTGCTGCGGCCGCTGGCGAATGCGCCGGTGCTCGCCCTCGTGATCGTGTTCATCGGCCTGCTCGTGATCTTCAACTCGGTCGCCGGCTGGATCTTCACCTACACGATCAAGACCTTCCCGAGCCCGTTCCCGCCCGAGCCGCTGTTCGGCGGCCTGATCTCGAGCCACGAGCTCGGCGCGATGGGCGTGACACTGGGCATGCTGGCGCTCCTCTATCTGTTCTTCCGCTACACGCGGCTCGGCCTGGCGATGCGCGCCGCGGCGCAGAACCCGGTATCGAGCCGGCTGTGCGGCGTGCGCGTCGGCTGGATGCTGGCGCTCGGCTGGGGCATGGCGGCGGCGATCGGCGCGGTCGCCGGCATGATGATCGCGCCGATCGTGTTCCTCGACCCCAACATGATGGCCGGCGTGCTGCTCTACGCCTTCGCCGCGGCGCTGGTCGGCGGCATCGACAATCCGGTGGGCGCGGTGGTCGGCGGCTTCATCGTCGGCGTGCTCGAGAACGTCGCCGGCGCCTACCTGATCGGCACCGAGCTCAAGCTGACCTTGGCGCTGGTCGTGATCGTCGGCGTCCTGGTCGTCAAGCCGTCCGGCCTGTTCGGCCGCGTTCTGGTGAGCCGGGTGTGACGATGGCGAACGCGACGATCACGCGCGTCCAGCCGACCGCCGCCATCGCGACATCGTGGCGTGCGCTCGCCATCCTGCTGCTGCTCGCCGCGGCGACCGCGCTGCCGTTCGGGCTCAGCGGCTACCAGACCTTCCAGATCACGCTCGCCCTTGCCTATGCGATCGCGCTGCTCGGGCTCAACATGCTGACCGGCTTCAGCGGTCAGATCTCGCTCGGCCACGGCGCCTTCTACGCGCTCGGCGCCTATGCGACCGCGATCCTGATGGACCGCTTCGACTGGCCCTACTGGGCGACCCTGCCGGTCGCCGGCGTGGTCTGCCTGATCGCCGGGTTCCTGTTCGGCCTGCCGGCCCTGCGGCTCGAGGGACTCTATCTCGCGCTCGCCACCTTGGCGCTCGCGGTGGCGACGCCCCAGCTCCTGAAGTCGAAGCTGCTCGAGGAGTGGACCGGCGGCGTCCAGGGCATCTCGATCCTGAAGCCGGATCCGCCCGACTTCCTGCCGATCAGCGCCGACCAGTGGCTCTATCTCTTCACCCTGGCGGTCACCGCGCTGATGTTCCTGATCGGCTGGAACATCCTGCGCGGCCGAGTCGGCCGCGCGCTGCGCGCGATCCGCGAGCACCCGCTGGCCGCCGAGGCGATGGGCGTCAACATTGCGCTCTACAAGTCGCTGATCTTCGGGGTCAGCGCGATGTTCACCGGCATCGCCGGCGCGCTCGGCGCGATCTCGGTGCAGTTCGTGGCGCCCGACAGCTTCGACGTCTTCCTGTCGATCCGGCTGCTGGTCGGGTTGGTGGTCGGCGGGCTCGGCTCGATCTCCGGCGCGCTCTGGGGCGCGCTGTTCATCGAGTACGTGCCCAACATCGCCGATCAGATTTCCAAGGCCGCGCCGTGGGCGATCTACGGTATCTTCATGATCGGTTTCATGTACGCGATGCCGACCGGAGTCGCCGGCGGCTTGCGCCTGCTCGCCGGGCGGCTGCGCCGGTGGCGCGGGTCAACCGAATAAACGACGGAGGAGATGACATGACGCGCGAACGACGGACGATGGCCGGGCTGACGACAATGGCGGCTTGGCTGCTGCTCGCGGCCGGGCCGGCCACGGCGCAGGACAATCCCACGCCGGGCGTGACCGCGACCGAGATCCGCCTCGGCCAGACCATGCCGTATAGCGGGCCGGCGTCGGCCTACGGCACGATCGGCAAGGTCGAGGCGGCGTACTTCGCCAAGATCAACGATGAAGGCGGCATCAACGGCCGCAAGATCAACCTGATCTCGCTCGACGACGGCTATTCGCCGCCCAAGACGGTCGAGCAGACCCGCCGGCTGGTCGAGCAGGACGGCGTGCTGCTGACCTTCCAGAACCTCGGCACGCCGCCCAACACGGCGATCCACAAATATCTGAACCAAAAGAAAGTGCCGCAGCTGTTCGTCGCCACCGGCGCCACCATGTGGGGCGATCCCGAGCATTTCCCGTGGACCATGGGCTGGCAGCCGAGCTACCAGACCGAAGCGCACATCTACGCGAAGTATCTGCTGCAAAACAAGCCGGACGCCAAGATCGGCATCCTCTATCAGAACGACGATTACGGCAAAGACTACGTCAAGGGCCTCAAGGACGGGCTCGGCGCCAACGCCGCCAAGATGATCGTCGCCGAGGTGTCCTACGAGGTGATGGACCCGACGGTCGACTCACAGATCGTCAGCCTCAAAGGGTCGGGCGCCGACGTGTTCTTCAACGTCACGACGCCCAAATTCGCCGCGCAGGCGGTTCGCAAGGCGTACGACATCGACTGGCGCCCGCTGGAGATCCTCAACAACGTGTCGATCTCGATCGGCGCCGTGCTCGAGCCGGCGGGGCTCGACAAATCGACCGGCCTGCTCAGCGCGCAATATTACAAGGACCCGGCGGATCCGGCGACCGCGCAGGAGCCGGCGATGCGCGAATGGGACGCGTTCATGAAGAAGTACTATCCCGAGGGCAACACCGCCGACGCCTTCAACGTCTACGGCTATCTGGCCGCGCAAACCATGGTTCAGGTGCTGAAGCAGTGCGGTAACGACCTCACGCGCGAGAACGTGATGCGCCAGGCCGCCAATCTCAATCTCGCGCTGCCGCTGCTGCAGCCCGGCATCACCATCAGCACGGGCCCCAAGGACTTCTTTCCGATCAAGCAGATGCGCCTGCAGCGTTTCGACGGCAAGCGCTGGGTGCCGTTCGGCGAGCCGATCACGGGCTAGCCGGACGCGAGGGTCCGCACTCATATCCTGGCATCGGCACGCCGATCCGCTATAACGCCTCGCGTGCGAAGCGCGGGAGGATCCTTTTGATGCGCGAGCTGATCGTCGCTGCCTGTTTGCTGGCTGGGCTGGTGCCGGGCACGACGTGCGCCCAGGAGACCACCTACGTGACCGTGCGCGACCGCCTGATGTGCCGCACCCAGCTGGCGCTGCACGACGCCTTGCGCGCCATCGACAACAAAGACAAGTATGTGATGAGCACGATCGACGGCTGCCACTACAGCATCGACGGCGTGCCCGCGATCGTGCTGCAGGACAATATCAGCCGGATCAAGATCCGGCTGAGCGCCGACGGCCAGCGCGCCGACATGTGGACCGTGCCGGAGGCGATCAAGCCGGTGCGGCGTGAACCCGCCGACTGAGCGTCCAGGTCAGGAACCCGCGTTGGGCGGCACGTAGCCGGCCGGCGGGCCGCCGTCGGGCGCCTCGCGGTACATCGGCAGTATCCTGGGATAAGGCGACGGCAGCCCGGAGGAGGCTTGCGGCGGCGCACCGTAACCCGGCGGTGGGGCGGCGTAAACTTGGGGCCCGCCGTAACCCGGCGGCGGCGCGTTGTAGGCCTGGGGCGCGCCGCTGCCTGGCGGCGGGGCGGCATAGCCCGGCTGCGGCGCGGCATAGGCCTGCGGCGGCGCGTCGTAACCCATCGGTGGCGGCGCATAAGCCTGCGGCGGGTAATCGGGCTGGGGCGGGTAGCCTTGGGGTTGATAGTACGCTTGCGGCGGGTAATAGGCCGCAGGCGGATAATAGGCCGGCGGCGGGTCGTAGTAGGCCGGCGCCGGCGCATAAGCATAATAGGGACGGATTACCGGGCCGCCGAAGAACACCGGGGCACCGCGAAAGCCGCCGCGAACGTGACCTCGATCGGCGTGGGCCGGCGGCGCCGCGGCGAGCAAGCCCGCCCCGAGCACGAGGCCGAACGTCGCCGCCATCCTGATCCACATCGTCCTGCTCCCGCGCGCAGCCCGCCACTGCGTCACGACGACTCTATCGGCTAGCTCGAGGGAAACCGCGTTAATTATTGGTCATGCGCCGCGCGCTGGCGGTTGGCCGCGTGTCGCTTCCGAGCCGCGGCAGCGCTCAGACCGCGACGCCGTAGCGGCGCAGCAGCCGGCGCGCGACCAGGCGCACGATGCGGTCGAACAGGAAGCCGAGGGCGCCCAGGATGATGATGCCGACGAACACCCATTCGGTGCGGCCGTAATTGCGCGAGGTCCAGATCAGCGAGCCGAGCCCCTGCTGGGCGGCGACGATCTCGGCCGACACGATGGTGAGGAACGAGTTCCCCATGGCGATGCGCGAGCCCGTCACCATGTAGGGCACGGTCGACGGCACGACCACGGTCAACAAGCTGCTGAGCCGCCCGGCGCCCAGCGAGGCGGCGGCGCGCAGCCGGAGCTCGCTGACCGACAGCACGCCCGCGATCACGTTGAGCATCACGATGAAGATCGTGGTGTAGAGGATCAGGGCGACCTTGGAGGCCTCGCCCGGGCCGAGCCAGATCACCGCGAGGGTCACGAAGGCGATCGGCGGGATGAAGCGGAAGAACTCGATATAGGGGTCGAGCAGGTGGCGCACCAGCTTGAAATGCCCCATCAGGATGCCGAGCGGGATGCCGATCACCACGCCGAGGCTCCAGCCGGTCAGGATGCGCGCGCTCGAGGCGGCGACCGACTGCCACAGGATGCCGTCTTGCCACAGCTCGCCGACCGACATCAGGGTCAGCCAGGGCGACGGCAGGAACACCGGATTGGTGCGGCGGCTGAGCAGCTCCCAGATCGCAATGCCGACGCCCACCGATACGATACCGGTGAGCAGCTGGCCGAGCCGCGTGCCGAGCAGCGTCGGGATGTCGAAGCGCGGCCGGGTCACGGCCCCGCCTCGCTCTCCAGGCCCTGCGCCCGCAGGGTCTTGGTGACCTCGGCGCCGATATCGTCGCGCAGCCGGCGATAGAGCGCGACCGCCGCCGGATCGAGCAGATCGCGCGGCCGCGGCAGCTCGACCGGCGCGATGGTCTTGAGCCGCGCATCGGGCCCGGCCGTCATGGTGACGATGCGGTCGGCCAGCAGGATCGCCTCGGCGATGTCGTGGGTGATGAACAGGATGGTCGGCCGCGTCGCCTGCCAGATGCGCACCAGCTCGGCCTGCATGACCGCGCGGGTCTGGGCGTCGAGCGCGCCGAACGGCTCGTCCATCAGCACGACCGGCGGCTGGTTGACCAGCACGCGGGCGATCTGCACGCGCTGGCGCATGCCGCCCGACAGCGCGTCGGGGAAGCGGTCGACGACGTGGCGCAACCCGACCATGTTGAGAAAGCGGGTCGCCGCCGCGGTGCGCGCGGCGGCCGGGATGCCGCGTCGGCGCGGCCCGTATTCGACGTTCTGGCGTGCGGTCAACCAGGGGAACAGCGCCTCGGCGCTCTGGAACACGACGCCGCGGTCGAGCCCGGGCCCGTGCACCGGGCGGCCGCCGACCCGGGCGCTGCCGGCGCTCACCGGCAGGAATCCCGCGATCACGTTCAGCAAGGTCGACTTGCCGCAGCCGCTCGGCCCGAGCAGGCAGACCAGCTCGCCGGAGGCGATGACGAGATCGATGTCGGCGACCACCGTATGGCCGCCGAGCTCGACCGCGACGCGATCGAGCCGGATCTCGGCGCCGGGCGCGCCGCTCGCCGGCGGCTGGTCGCGCGCGGCGCCGCTCACTCTTTGTAGAAGCCGACCTGGATGAGCTTGTCGACGTCGGCCCGGGTCGGGGTGATCTTGCGGTCGACCAGGAAGTCGGCGATCTCCTTGTAGGTCGCGATGTCGGCGGGCGTGAAGTCGCGCAGCTTGCACTCGATCTCCTTCAGGAGATCGAGCGTGCTCTGGGTCGGCAGCTTGGCCATCATCTGGTCCGCCATCGCGGCGTGATTTGGATCCGCGGTGACCTGCGCGCAGGCCTTGGCGAGCGCCGCGAGCACCAGCTGCGCCTCGGCGCGGTGGCCGTCGAGCCAGCCCGCGCTGGTGACCACCCACATGTTGTAGACGTAGCCGACGTCGCCGCTGGTCAGGAGCACCTT
>Ga0302324_100021064_pt1 | contig 12725 bp, 13 predicted proteins | sample Palsa_T0_1_FD_201949 | JGI IMG/M metagenome (GOLD analysis project Ga0302324, IMG submission 201949) | Peat permafrost microbial communities from Stordalen Mire near Abisko, Sweden - Palsa_T0_1 | ecosystem: Environmental > Terrestrial > Soil > Palsa > Peat permafrost | place: Sweden: Abisko...
CTGCGCGCCCCCTGCCGCCGAATCGCAGGAGCAAGCGGCGCACCATGGTTGATCCCGGCGACGCCATCGGCAAGGCGCGGGCGGCCGTGACCCAGCGCGCGGAGCTCCCCGGCATGAGCCTCATGGAGCACCTGGACGAGCTGCGCCGCCGCATCGTTCACTCTGCGATCTACCTCGCCGCCGGCTTCGTCATCGCGTGGATCTTTCGCAACCGCTTCGTCCTCTTCATCCAGGCGCCGCTCAACCACATCGGCAAATCGCTTGTTTTCACGCACCCCATGGACCCGCTGAACCTGCAACTGCAGGTCTCGCTGGTGGGCGGCGCTATCATCGCCTCCCCATTCATTTTGTTTCAGGTGTGGCTCTTCATCGCGCCGGGGCTTTACCAGAAGGAACGCCGATTCGTCGTGCCCTTCATGGCCGCAACCGTGGGCTTGTTTTTAGGCGGCGCGTCCTTCGGCTACTATTACGTGCTCCCCGGCGCGCTCAAGGTGCTGATCGTGGACTTCGGCAAGAATTTTACGTCCATGGTCACCATCGAGGACTACTCCAGCTTCTTTCTTTCCATCATCCTTGGCCTCGGCATCAGCTTTGAGATGCCGATTCTCATCTTCTTTCTGGCCATGTTCGGCATCGTCAGCCCGCGCTTTCTGTGGAAGAACATCCGCTATGCGATTTTGGCGGTTTTTCTGGTGGCGGCCATCATCACGCCCAGCCCGGACCCGTGGACCATGTGCATTTACGCGATCCCCATGCTGGCGCTGTATGTTCTCGGCATTGGCGTCGCGTGGTGGGTGCATCCGGACCGGCGCAGGGCGAAGGAAGCCGCCGCGGGCGCGGATTAGAGTTCATTTCAGATCACGCTTTGCAAGATCGCGTTTTGCAATCGGGCAGGCTTTGTAACAGGGCACGACTTCAGTCGTGCCGCGAAGACGACATAATGACGGTGGGCCTTCGTGTGTGCGTGAGAACTGAATTGATCGGCCAACTTGCCAACTCGCTGCGCCGCGAAACGGCGCCAACTCGCTGTTTTCATCGTTCAAAGGGACCTCGCGAACTCACAACTGCATCGGCAAAGCCAGTTCTCACGCACGCACTTTAGCCCCTGAGGCATGCTTTCCGAGCCTGATCGAATTCTGCAGGCCGTCCAAGCTCTTGCCGAACCATCGAGAGAGATTTTCCCAATGATCGCCCTCAAAAAACTCGCCCTCACGCTGCTCCTGCTCGCCCCACTCGCCGCACCCGCGCAGCAGCACTTCAACGGCGCCAAGGCTCTGGACTACGCGCGCGACTTTGTCGCCATCGGTCCGCGCTGGGTAGGCAGCCCCGGCCACGCGCAGGCCGAAGAATTCCTGCGCAGCCGCCTCAAGCACGACCAGCTTGAGGAAGACGCCTTCACCGCCAACACTCCAATCGGCATGGTGAGCCTGCGCAACTTCATCGTGCGCTTTCCCGGCAAGCGGGACGGCGTGATCGTGCTCGGCACCCACTACGAGACCAACTATCCCCTCAAGAACATCAACTTTGTCGGCGCGAACGACGGCGGATCGACCACCGGCCTGCTGCTTACCATCGCCGACCAGCTGCGTGCCGACGTGGCGCGCTCGAAGACGCTCGACGGCTATTCTGTGTGGCTGGTCTTTTTTGATGGAGAGGAAGCGTTCCAGACCTGGTCGGCTTCGGACTCGACGTATGGCAGCCGGCATCTCGCCGCCAAGTGGGGCCGCGATGGCACCCTGCCGCGCATCAAGGCTTTCATCCTGGCCGACATGATCGGCGACAAGGACCTCGACATCCAGCGCGAGACGCGCTCGACCGACTGGCTGGTGCACCTGGTGGGCCAGGCCGCGCACAAGTTCGGCTATGACCGATACTTTTTTCAGCGCGATGAGCCGGTCGACGACGATCACATGCCGTTTGTGCAGCGCGGCGTGCCGTCGATTGACGTGATCGACCTCGACTACGGCCCCAACAACAGCTACCACCACACCGCCCAGGACACCATGGACAAGATCAGCGCCCGCAGCCTGACGATCGATGGCGATGTGTTCATGGAGACGATTCGGCTGATCGACCAGCGGTGACGCAGCCGCTAGAAAGTGCATCAAATTGAAAAGTTGCATCAAGAATGGAGTTGATGCAGAATAGTGCTATGAGAACCAGCGTCACACTCGACGACGACGCCTATGAGCTGGCGATGCTCTGCGCCAAGGGCAAAGGGATCACGCTGGGCGCAGCCATCAGCGAGTTCGTGCGCAGGGGTCACGAAGCAAGGGTTCAAGATCGGTCCTCATCTCCGGGCCTCGTCCGCGGACCGAAAGGGACGCTCATGTTTGCGCCACGCAAGGATGGAAGAGTCGTCACCAGCGAGATGGTGAAGGCGGCGCTGGAAGAGTACGACGATTGAGCGCAACAAGACATCTGCTCGACGTCAACGTTCTGGTCGCACTGTTCGACCCGGCGCACGTTCATCATCGTGTGGTGGCGCGATGGTTCAGCTCTCCCGGCCTTCAATGGGGCTTGTGCGCATTTTCTGAAGCGGGCTTTCTTCGCATCTCGACAAATGCCTCAGCGGGCAACAGGACTCTGGAACAGGCGACAGATGTGCTCAAGAGCTTCAGCAACGATCCCTGCTTTCGCTATTGGCCCATTAAGGAAGATTGGGTCTCCCTTGCCGAACCATTTCAAGACCGAATCTACGGTCATCAGCAAGTCACGGACGCATTCCTGCTGGGGCTGGCCATCCAGCAAAACGGTGTTCTGGTCACACTGGACAAGGCCATTCCCTCGATGGCTGGCCCTAAGTACAGCAAACACGTGCTCGTGCTTGAGCAAACTCCGTGACAGTAATGACGAGACTTGTGCTGCTGCCGGGGATGGACGGGACCGGCGAGTTGTTTGCCAGCTTTCTCGCCGCTCTTCCAAATACTATTCCAGCGAAGGTGGTCCGTTTCCCAGCCGATCCCTTTCTTTCCTACTCGGAACTGGCTGCACTCGTAGAGTCCGCCCTTCAAGAAAACGAGCCGTTCGTGCTGCTCGCCGAGTCGTTTTCGACTCCGCCCGCGATTCAATTCGCAGCCACATTGCCGCCCAATCTGAAAGGCCTGATTCTCTGTGCGGGGTTCGCGTCGAGCCCGCGCCGAGGTTTGTCTCGCGTTCTCGCTTCAGTGGCAACGCCGCTTCTTTTTCACTTCAAACTGCCGTCATTCGCAGAACGGTTCCTCCTCGGCACCAACGCACCAGCATCGCTGCGCGCTTCTCTTCGATCGGCAATCTCGTCGGTCGCGCCCAACGTACTCGCATCTCGTTTACGCGCCGTTCTCACTTGCAATGCGCGCGCAGAACTGGCCCGGATCGAAGCTCCAATCCTCTACATACAAGCTGCACAGGATCGGCTCGTTCCGCGGCGATGCCTTGAAGAGATTCTGAAGATCAAGCCGCAAACAGAGGCAGCCTCCATCGACGGACCGCATCTGCTGCTACAGCGCGCGCCACAAAAGTCCGCGGAAATCGTTGAGCGATTCATGCGCCAACTTGCAGACGGCGAATGATTGCTAAATCGCAGCGTGAGTCCGCACCGTTTCCTGTGTGCTGTCAGCTGTCTGCTGTTCACTGTCCACTGTCAGCTGTCCACTGTTAGCATCCAGAAATGATTGCAGGCGCGTCCTGGACCTGGTGGGTCGGATTTCACGTGGCAGTGGCAGCGCTGCTCATCGCCGACTCGATGCTGCCCGGCCATCGCACCGAGTCGCAGCGGAGCCAGACCGTGGCATGGGTGTGGACCGCCGCGCTCGCCGCCGCCGCACTGCTCTTCGCCGCGTGGATCGCCCACGAGCAGAGCCACAAGAGCGCCCTTGAGTTCATCGGCGGCTATGCCATTGAGACCTCGCTCAGCGTGGATAATCTTTTCATTTTTCTTGTCATCTTTCAGGGCTTTCGCATCAGCCAGCGGCGCCAGCACCAGGCGCTGCTGTGGGGCATTGGCGGAGCGGTGGTGCTGCGCGCGCTTTTCATCGCCACGGGCGTCGCGCTGCTGTCCCGCTATGACTGGATCACATGGATCTTCGGCGTCTTTCTGCTCTACGCCGCGGTGCGGCTGGTGCGCGGAAAATCGGCAGATGCGGCCGTGCCCGACTGGATTCGCCGCCTGCAGCCGGCCAAGGGGTCGCTGCTGCCCGTCATCCTTGCCGTCGAAGTCACCGACGTGCTCTTTGCCATGGATTCGATCCCCGCGGTGCTCGCCATCTCGCACGACCCGTTCGTGGTCTACACATCCAACATCGCGGCCATCCTGGGCCTGCGTTCGCTCTACTTCGCGCTGGCGTCGTTGCTTGACCGCCTGCGCTATCTGCACTACGGCCTGGGCGCGCTGCTCGGCTTCGTGGCGCTCAAGATGCTGGCCGCACACTGGATCGAGGTGCCGATTACATGGTCGCTGGTCACGATCGGGGCGATTTTAACGATCTGCGCCGTGGTATCGGTGCTGATGCCGGGAAAAGATCGGGGACTAAGGGACTAGGGACTAAGGGACTAAGGGACTGGGGACCAGGGAATAGGGATTGGGGATGGGAGACGGGGAGAGGGAAAAGAGAAATGCGGAGAATTGCAACCTTTTCGCCATCGTCGAGCCGCCGGTCTCGATAGGCCCCTGAATACCGTGCCCCGTCCGTTGCGCCTTTTTCTGCGGAATGGATGGGAAACCGCGTCGCAGCGCAATGATACGATTGCCCTGCCTATGCAATTCTCAGATCTTGAACTGTCGAAGCGGTTAGAACGCGCCGAAGGCGTGGCCTGCGCGCAGTATGCCGAAGCACGGCGACAGCTCTTTCCCTCGAGCGGCGCAGAGGCCATTGAGTGTGCCGGCGCGAATGTCGTCTTCGATGGCGTCGACTCGCCCTGCACGCAGACCTTCGGGCTGGGCCTCTTCGCGGAACTCACTCCAACGGCGCTCGATGAGATTGAGCGTTTCTTCCTTGATCGCGGCGCGCCGGTCTATCACGAGGTGAGCCCGTTTGCCGGTATTGCCGCGCTCGAGTTGCTGTGCGATCGCGGCTACAAGCCATTCGAACTGACCAGCATTCTTTACTGTCCCATTGCGGCCGAGTCTTCTGCAAACACCGCAGCGGCCGATGAACAAATCACCGTGCGTGTCACCGGCCCGGATGAAGCACGGCTGTGGAACGAGGTCAGCACGCGCGGCTGGACACACGACCACCCGGAGCTGATCGAATTCATGAGCGAACTGGGCGCCATTTCATCGGCGCGCACCGGCTGCGTTTGCTTTCTGGCAGAGATCGACGGCCACGCCGGCGCTGCCGGCGCGCTGAACATTCACGAGGGCATCGCGCTGTTTGGCGGCGCGGCCACGGCGCCGGAGATGCGGCGGCGCGGCCTGCAAACCGCTCTGCTCCATGAGCGAATGAAATATGCGCGCGAACACGGATGCGACCTGGCCATGATGGGCGCGCTGCCAGGCAGCAACTCGCAGCGCAACGTGGAGCGCCAGGGATTCCGCATCGCTTACACGCGGACCAAGTGGCGGCTGGCGCGATGAATCTTGAGTTGTCATTTCTTGAGCAGAGTGATGCGAATGCCGGCGCGCCCGGAGATTTCCTTGCCCGCGCTGAGATCGCTCAGGCCCTCGAGCAGGCTCACGACCGAGATGTCATCGCCGGCCACTTCCCAGCGCAGGCCGCCGCTGGCCGTTGCACTCTGCTCATCGACGCCATCGCCGGGGCGCTGAAACCATGCAGGCGGCAAGCTGATGGTGCGGCCGTTGCTGAACTCCACCGAAGCACCGTCTCCATCGAGGCGCACACGCGTTGCGCTGAGCGAAGTGTGGGCTCCGCGGCCAATCGTTGCGAGTTTGTCGCGCCATCGGTTACGGCTCATCGCAAAAAATCCTCGGTGCGAGCAACTTGCCGTGCATGAACGTACAGGCCAAGGCGATGCCGCCGGTCGATTCAGCTTGCCGTGCCAGTCTTGATGCTCAGCTCTCACGCCGCGAATGTCTTGTCGCCAGCGCTCCGATCGCCGAGCCCCGCGAGCAGCCCGGCAATGGAAATATCTTCGTTTAATGCATCCCAATGCAGGCCTCGGCTGCCGATCCTGACGCATTCGCGTTGCTCCGGCGTGCTGTGGAGCAAGCGCGGAAACCAGGCCAGCGGCACGCCGATGGTGCGGCCGTCGCTCAAATCGACCCACATATTATCCGGGTCGAATCGCACCTGCCTGGCTCTAGCCGAAGAACTCATTCCATGCCCTCACAACGCGGTCACTCTCGGTCTCGATGATTTCCAGCAACATCCGAAGAGTGCGTGCGTCGTATCCATCATTGTAAGCCAATCGCACTTCGGGAACCAGCCAGAATTTTGCTTCGGCATTGTCCTTCTCGACATGGATGTGGACCGGCTCACGAGGCGATCCCTCGTTGGAATAAAAGAAGAACCGGAATCCGCACTCTCGAAACACTTCTGGCATTGCGTCCTGCTATCGCCCGCTCATTGCTCGTCGCGGAAGATCTTCACATCCAGCGTGCCGCCCTCCACCAGCCGCGCGCGAAACATGCCGGGCGTGTTGAAGCTCACCCCCAGCTGGCCGTCTGGCGCGATGGCAATGACGCCGCCATCGCCGCGCAGCGCTTCCAGCTCATGATGGATCACCTCATCCGTGGCCTGCTGCAGCGGCATTTTCTTGAACTGCACCAGATTGCAGATTTCTCTCGCCACGCCGAGGCGGATGAAGTACTCGCCGGAGCCGGTAGCCGACACAGCGCACGACTGATTGGATGCGTACGTGCCCGCGCCGATGATGGGCGAGTCGCCCACGCGGCCCGGCATCTTGGCCTGCATGCCGCCGGTGGAGGTGCCAGCGGCAATGTTGCCCTTGCGGTCCAAAGCCACCGCGCCCGTGGTGCCGTAGAGGTGCGTGTCGGGCGTCTCTTGCAACTGCGCCACGGGCACCACCGGCCCTGGCGGCGGAGCGCCCGCGGGACGCGGCGGCACCGGGCGGCCCTCTTTTTCCAACTGCTTGACTAAAGATTGCCAGCGGCTCTCGGTGAAAAAGAAGCTGGGGTCCTCCTGCTTCAATCCCACCTTGGCGCCAAACGCATCCGCGCCCGCGCCGATCAGCATCACGTGCGGAGTTTTCTCCATTACCGCGCGCGCCAGGCTGATGGGGTGACGCGTGCGCGTGACGCCGGCCACCGCGCCCGCCATCAGGTTGGAGCCGTCCATGATCGACGCATCCATCTCATTGCGCCCGTCGGCGGTGAACACCGCGCCGCGGCCCGCATTGAAGAGCGGATCGTCTTCGAGCACATTGATCGCCGCCTCCACTGCATCGATGGCCGAGCCGCCGCTATCGAGCACCTTCGCGCCCGCTTCGGTGGCACGCTTCATTCCGTCGCGATACGCGGCCTCGGTCTTCGCGTCCATACGTGATCGTTCAATCACACCGGCGCCGCCGTGCACTTGGATCTCCCAGTGGTGCGGCGGTTGCTGCGCATGCGCCGCCAGTGCTGCTGCCATCATGAACGCTCCGCACAACTGCAATGCCGCTCCATTGCTCATGGTTCCTCCAAAAAAATCGAAGATCATTCTCCGGGATGATACCACCCACAAATCTGTCATCCTGAGCGGAGCGCAGCGGAGTCGAAGAACCTGCGTCTCCGCGCTCACTTCTTCGGAATCGTCAGCTCCGCGCCTTCGCCCACCTTATAGGTCTCAGCGAAATTGCGCTGGTCGATGCCGATCGAGAGCCGCCCGCGCGAGTCGATGTAGAAGAGTTCCTTGCCCACCGGCACGTCGCTGAATGTCTTCACGAACGGGAACACATAATGTTTTCCGGCCAGCGTGACCGGCACCTGGTCGCCGAGTTTGTAGCCGAGCTGCGCAAACGTATCTGCGGGCACGTTGAGCACGAGGTTGCCAAACGGGCCGTCGGTTCCGATCACCTGGCCATGCAGGCCGCTTGCGTCCACTGTCGCGGACTTCAGATCGAGCCGCACCAGCTTGCTCACATCGAGCGCGGGCCCGGCCTGCGTCCAGTCGTCTCCCCGCGCCACGTGCGCCCCGGCGGGCGAGAAAATATCGCGCCCATGAAATGTGGACGAGATGCCCGAGCCTATCATGAATGCGGGATTGGTGATCTCATGCGCCTCCGCGATGCCGTCGCGATCCTGGACCAGCGTGAGCAACCCGTTGTCGGGCAGCACAAAAAACTGGCCGGTCTTGGACTTCGCAACGATGGCCTTGCGCGTGGAGCCGACCGTGGGATCGATCACGACTACGAAGACCGCGTCTTTGGGGAAGTACGGCGCAGACCCGGCCAGAAAGCGCGCGCCCATGGCGATGTTGTAAGGCTCCGACTGGTGCGTGATGTCAATGACGCGCACGCCCGGCGCCACACCATCCATCACGGCTTTGCAGATGCCCACGGCATCGTCCTTCACGTCGAAGTCGGTCATGAAGCCGATGACTTTCAGCGGAGCGGGCGCGGCGGGCGGATGCGCGCAGGATGTCAATGCCAGCACGGCTGCGGCCATCGCGGCCCAGATGAGAATGTTTCCGGTCTTTCGCACGCGAATTCTTCCTCCCGATGATTCCACAATCTTGTCGAAATGCGTTGAGTGTCAGGGCACGACTTCAGTCGTGCCGAATGTGGCTGAAAAACGCGTGGGCTTCAGCCCCTGCGGATTGCAACCACACTTCGCTGGCCAAATTGTGCGGCAAGATCGCTTCAAGCCGTGTGGCTCTGGCGAACGTGAACCTCAGCCAGCGTATCGCGCCGCCGCCTCAAGATAATGATGACGCACAAAACAAGGCCGCCGAGGAAGCCGCTTGCGTAGGATGCAGTGTGCGCCCACCAGTCGGCAAGAAATCGCCGATGCATCGCGGTCGGCAATGTGCCGCCAATCTCAGGCGGCATTGTTCCGTAGAAGTATCCGATTGCTCCAAACAGCGCTGCGCAGACGGCCATCGCGATCATAAGCCACGCGACCATTGGAGCGAGTTGCCTCGCCGTGAGCTTGTTCGTCGATCCAGTGCGCGCCGCACTGCAAACCAAAACTCCGACGATGGCCCCTGCCCACCATGTCGCGATGATGCCCCAGCCAATCGCAAGCAGCGTCGGCGATTGGGTCGCGAATACAGGAGGATGAAACACCGTAAAATATTGAAGACAAATCCGTGCGGTGAACTGGTCATGGACGATACCGTAGATCACCGCGGCCAGGATGCAGCCCAAGATTATCTTGATGGATTCCACGCGCCAGTATACCGCCCTTTTCCCTGCCTATTTCGGATACCATCGCAATCAATGATCCCTTGCGCACGATTCTTCCCTGCATTCATCTTTATGATTGCTTCGTCGGCCGCATGTGCTGCAAAGCCGAAGCCCATCCCCGTCAAAGTCGTCGTCGTGGCCATGTTTGAGGTGGGTAACGACACCGGCGACCAGCCTGGCGAGTTGCAATATTGGGTGGAGCGCGATCACCTCGACCGCATCTATCCGCTTGCCGCCGGCTACCATGCCGTGCGCATGAATGGGCAGGGCGAGATGGCCGTGCTCACTGGCCAGGGCACGGCGCACGCCGCGGCCACCATCATGGCGCTCGGACTCGACCCGCGCTTTGACCTGAGCCACGCCTACTGGCTGGTGGCCGGCATTGCCGGAGGCTCGCCCGATCGCGTGTCGCTGGGCTCGGCGGTCTGGGCGCGCTACGTGGTCGATGGCGACCTGGGCTACGAGATCGACGCCCGCGAAATGCCGCCCGACTGGACGACCGGCTACCTGCCCCTGCGCAAAGCGCGGCCGTTTGAGCCGCCAGCCGCTCCGCTCGACGGCCAGGTTTACACGCTCAACGCTGCGCTGGCCGAGTGGGCGTTCAACCTGACCCGGTCCACACCCCTCGCCGACACAGATCGCTTGCGTGACATCCGCAGCAGTTTTGACGGCGCAGAGGCCGCGCGGCCGCCTTTTGTCGCAATGGGCGACGAGCTGTCTTCCTCCACCTACTGGCATGGCAAGCTCATGGACGCATGGGCCGCCGAGTGGGTGCCGTACTTCACCGGCGGCAAGGGCGTCTTTGCCACCACGGCCATGGAAGATACCGGCACGCTGCAATCGCTCGAATACCTGGCCAACGCCGGGCGTGTCGATGGCCAGCGCATCCTTATCCTGCGCACCGTGAGCAACTTTGACCGGCAGCCGCGCGGCATGAGCGCCGCCGACAGCCTGGCCGGCCAGCGCATCGGCAAATACGGCGCGTACCTGCCGTCGCTTGAAAGCGCGTACTCGGTTGGGCACGTCGTGGTCGCCGAGCTGCTGGGCCATTGGCCAGAGTACAAGCAGACCACCCCGAGCGCTGGCAACAGTACTTTTTCCACACCTAAGTAACCACCATACCCAACAATTCGTACTTGACAGCCCGCACCCCTCACGGCAAGACTTGTCCCCATCCCTTGAAAGACCAGGGCAGACCCCCCCGACCCGACTATACAAGGAGAATCCGTGCTGAGAAGACCAGGCGTACTTTCTGTTGCAATCGCCGCGATTGCATCTGCCTTTGCCGTTTCCACTCAAGTTAACGCGCAATCTCTCATGACGCACCATGTTCGCGAAGCCGTCGTGAGCGGCAGGGCCCAGGCCGTCGGCCGCATGCCCGCAAACCAGCAGTTGCAGCTGGACGTCGTCCTTCCGGTCCGCGACCAGGCCGGCCTCGACGTCTTCGTTCGCGACGTCAACGACCCCACCAGCTTCTCCTATCGCCAGTTCCTCACGCCGCAGCAGTTTACTGAGCGTTTCGGGCCCACGCAGAAGGACTACGACGCGGTGGTGCACTACGTTGAGGCGCACGGCTTCAAGGTTGTCGGCGGCTCCCGCGACGCCATGGATGTGCAGATCAAGGGCTCTGTCGGGGCCGTTGAATCCGCCTTCCACGTGGCGATGCACACCTATCAGCACCCCACCGAGGGCCGCGTTTTCTTCGGTCCCGATCGCGAGCCTTCCACCACGCTGCCGTTCCCGCTGTGGCACATCTCTGGCCTGGACAACTACTCCATCCCGCATCCGATGTTCGTGAAGAAGAGCGACTACGCCAAGGCGCACGGCATCTCGCCCGACGAAGTGGTGAAGCACGCCACCACCGGCTCTGGCCCCTCGGCGTCGTTCCTGGGCAGCGACATGCGCGCGGCCTACTACGGTGGAACAGCACTCACCGGCGCCGGCCAGAACCTCGGCCTGTTTGAATACGAAGGCACCGACCTTGCCGATCTCACCACCTACTTCAAAAACGTGGGTCAGACCAACAACGTGCCCATCACGCTGCTTTCGACCGACGGCACCAGCACCAGCTGCGTTTATTCCGGCTGCGACGACACCGAGCAGACGCTCGACATGACCCAGGCCATCGGCATGGCTCCGGGCCTTTCAAGCCTGGTGATGTACATCGGCTCCACCGACACGGCCATCATCGGCGCCATGACCACGCACAGCCCGCTGCCCACCACCATCGGCTGCTCATGGGGCTGGACGCCGGCCGATGCCTCCACGCTCGATCCCTACTTTGAGAAGATGTCATCGCAGGGCCAGAACTTCTTCGCGGCCTCCGGCGACAGCTCCACCTGGTCGTCGAGCAACGAGGCGTGGCCCGCGGACGACGCCAATGTCGTCTCCGTCGGCGGCACCGATCTGACCACCGCCAGCGCGGCCGGCCCGTGGAAGTCCGAGACGGCCTGGACCGACTCGGGTGGCGGCATCTCGCCGGACAAGATTGCCATTCCTTCGTGGCAATCTGCCGCGGGCGTCATCAACTCCAGCAACAAGGGCTCGACCACCTATCGCAATGGACCGGACGTCTCGGCCAATGCGAATTTTACGTTCTACACGTGCGCCGACCAAACCACCTGCCTGGCCAACGAGTATGGCGGCACCAGCTTTGCAGCGCCCATGTGGGCAGGCTACATTGCGCTGGCCAACCAGCAGCTGGCCAACAATGGCGAGGCGGGCCTCGGCTTCATCGATCCCGCCATCTACTCTGAAAATGAGTCCGGCGGCGCGCTCACTGCCACCTATGCCACCGACTTTCACGACATTACCAGCGGCACCTCCGGCAGCTACTCCGCCGTCACCGGCTACGATCTGGTCACGGGCTGGGGTAGCCCCAACGGCGCGGGCCTGATCAACACGCTCACCGGCGGCTCCTCGGGGACCCCCGGCTACTCCATCTCCGCCTCGCCCACCTCCCTCTCAGTGGTGCAGGGCAGCAGCGGCACGTCAACCATCACCTCCTCCGTCACCGATGGATTTGACTCGGCGGTCACGCTGACTGCCAGCGGCCAGCCCACAGGCGTCACCGTCGCGTTCAGCCCCACGTCGATTACTGGCAGCGGCACATCCACCGCGACCTTCACCGTGGCCTCAAGCACCACCGCTGGCACCTACACCATCACCGTCACCGGCACCAGCGGCAGCACCACCCACACCGCTACCGTGTCGCTCACCGTGACCGCGGCGGTGACGGGGTCCTACACCATCTCCGTCTCGCCCACCTCCGGCTACCTCGATCAGGGCCAGAGCGGCTATGCGGTCGTTACCATCAAGGCCTCGGGCGGGTTTGACTCCGCCGTGACCCTCTCCGCCACCGGCATTCCGTCCGGCGTTACCGGCAGCTTCAGCCCCACCTCCATCACCGGCTCCGGCACGTCGGACTTCACCCTGACCGT
>Ga0302324_100021066_pt1 | contig 12725 bp, 13 predicted proteins | sample Palsa_T0_1_FD_201949 | JGI IMG/M metagenome (GOLD analysis project Ga0302324, IMG submission 201949) | Peat permafrost microbial communities from Stordalen Mire near Abisko, Sweden - Palsa_T0_1 | ecosystem: Environmental > Terrestrial > Soil > Palsa > Peat permafrost | place: Sweden: Abisko...
TTCGTGATCTCAGGCGAAATCGTGCTCATCACCGACCGGGGAGAGGAGGTCTTGCGCGCGGGCGATTGTGCGGCGTTCCCCAAGAACGTGCCCGATGGTCATCATCTGATCAACAAGAGTGCTACCACGGCCCATTGCCTCGAAATCGGCACGCGAATGGCCGACGAGCACGTCGTCTATTCCGATATCGACATGGAAGTTGATTCGAAGCGCGGCTTCACGCACAAGGACGGCTCGCCCTATCCCGGAAAGTGACGGGCAGGTCCGCAACCGCTACGCAAGGAACCCGACGATGGATGCACTGCACGCCTCAATCGCCACCGTTGGTCTATTCGCACTGACCTTCCTGATCCCTGGAGCCAACCTGCTTGTCGTCGTGCAGTCAAGTCTTTCAGGTGGCCGGGCGGCCGGGATCGCTGCCGGGATGGGCGTCGCCGCGGGGGACGGCATCTATGCCGGGCTTGGATTGTGCGGCATGTCGGCGCTCATCACCGAAGGCGGAACGCTGTTCCAGGCAATCAAGATCCTTGGCGGCGCCTACTTGATCTGGTTCGGCATCCGATTGTTTCGCACCAGAACACCGCTCGCATTGTCGTCCGACGCCATGGCGACGGTGGCGACGATGCTCGGCTACTTTACACGCGGAATGGTAACCGACCTCGCCAATCCGCAGACGGTCCTCTTTTTCGTCAGTATCTTTGCGGTGACACTAACCCCCGATACTCCGATGTGGGCCAAGGGCGCTTCATGGATCGGCATCGTCGCGACATCGTTGCTGTGGAGGACCCTGCTCAGCGTTGCGTTGTCGCACGATCGCGTGCGTCGCGCTTACGAACGTGCGCAGGTGCCGATGGAGCGACTCGCCGGCATAGCGTTAGGAGCCTTCGGCGCTCGACTGCTCATCCAGGGCATTAGTCACCGCGGAGGGGGATAGCGGCGCTTCGTAGGGGCGATACACTACGGTATGGCGATTCCGAGAACTTGTGCCTGGACACTCCGTTACTTTTGACCGAGCCCTCGTAGGCCTGCCGATTCGCGAGCTGCCTGCTCGGCCACCGTGTAGATTGCCTCCGGTGTCGCTTCGAGTCTTTCCTTCGGTATAGGTTGGCCACTCGCATCAGACAGCCCATAGCTTCCTTCCGAGATCTTTTCCAATGCCCTGGCGATCTGTGCCAGACGTTGCGCGTTGCGAGCGACAAGATTGCCATCGAGCTCGAGCGTCGCAAGCCGCTGCGCGTCATCCTCGTACTCCTCCGCTTGGCCGCTTGACTCGGCATTTACTTCCTTTTCTTCGGCCTCTTCGGCTTGCGTTGTGCCTGCCAACTCGTCACGTAGTTTCATCAATCGCTGGCGTTGTTGCTCAATAAACGTCTTGCTGGGTTGTTGCTCTTTGCTGTTCACAACTCCTCCAAGTAATCCACTGGCGCGTCGATCCAAATGGACGAGGAACGCGCCTGTGTGGCCAAGATAGGAAGGGATGGCTGCCAATCGAAAGCGTGTGCATTTCACACTGATCCATGAGGTTTCACTGTAATCCCGCCGCACAAATATAACAACTTGAGAGCCCGGTCGGCTGAACGCGACTACTTTCCACAATGGTTGTTGTGCGTCGGATGTATACGACGGTATATTACCTTTCCTGTACCCGCGTGGGGGTAGGCATGCGCTGCCTCAAAGTTGCCTTGTCGTTATTCGCTCTCGCTATAAATCTGACCGTCGCGTCAACGGTCGCGCTGGCTGCAGACGTGACCGTCTTTGCGGCCGCAAGTTTGAAGGAAGCGATGGACGACCAAGCCAAACAGTTTTCCGCCAGCACTGGTAACAAGGTGATCGTCTCGTATGGAGGCAGCAACACCTTGGCGAAGCAAATTGAGGCCGGAGCTCCAGCGGATGTTTTCATTTCTGCCGACCTCGACTGGATGGATTACCTGGATCAGAAACACCTGGTCGCCCCGAATGCCCGGTTCAATCTCTTGCGCAATACGCTGGTATTGATTGCACCGTCGTCCGGCACCTCGTCTCTCAAGATTGGGCCGCATTTTGGTCTTGTTGCTGCGCTCGGCAAGGAGAAGCTCGCGATGGCCAACCCCGATAGCGTGCCTGCCGGGAAATACGGAAAGAGCGCGCTCGAAAGACTGGGAGTCTGGGCCGACGTCGAGAAACAGGTCGCGCGTGCCGAGAACGTACGTGCCGCGCTGGCGTTGGTTTCCCGGGGTGAAGCACCCTTCGGCATCGTATACGAGACGGATGCTCTGGCTGACAAGGGCGTGAGGGTGGTGGATACGTTTCCACCCGATACTTACCCCCCTATCGTCTACCCAGCTGCCGTGCTCGCGGCCAGCAAATCGGTCACGGCCATCCCACTGCTGGATTACTTGCGGTCTGCAGCGGCGCGCCCGGTATGGGAGAAATACGGCTTTGGGCTAGCCCAATAGGCCATGTTTCACCTTAGTTCAGAAGATCTCGGGATCGTTGCGCTTAGCCTCCGCGTCGCTGTGGTCAGCGTCGTCTGCAGTTTGCCCCTGGCGATCCTTGTAGCGCATGGCTTGGCGCGGCTTTCCTTTCCCGGAAAGACACTGGTCGATGCCATCATTCACCTGCCCCTCGTGCTGCCTCCAGTTGTTGTGGGCTTTGCGCTCCTGGTGCTGTTCGGCAAGCGCGGGCCCATTGGCAGCGTCCTCGAGCAATGGTTTGGTATTGTCTTTGCGTTTCGCTGGACAGGTGCTGCGTTAGCTTCTGCGATTATGGGCTTTCCGTTGATGGTTCGGGCGATCCGGTTGTCGATCGAAGCGATCGACCAGCGCCTCGAGGTCGCCGCGCGTACGCTGGGCGGAAGCCGACTATGGGTGTTTGCATCAATCACTCTGCCGCTTGCCCTGCCTGGCATCATCACCGGAACGCTCTTGTCGTTTGCGCGAGGCTTGGGCGAATTTGGCGCGACGATCACCTTCGTCTCCAATATACCCGGCGAGACGGAGACGCTACCGTTGGCAATCTATACGTTTACCCAGGTTCCCGGTGGCGAAAGCCAGGCATTGCGTTTGAGCATCATTGCCGTCGTCCTGTCTATCGCGGCATTGGCGACTTCGGAATGGCTAACCCGCAGCTCCAAGCGACTGCAGGGCGATGATCGCCGTTGACATCGAGCAGCAGCTCGGCGCGTTTCATCTTCAGGTCAAGTTTGCTGCGGAGGCGCCCATCGTAGGCCTGTTCGGCCGCTCGGGCGCCGGCAAGAGCAGTGTGATCAACGCGATTGCCGGGATTACAAGGCCGTCGCGCGGATCCATCCGCATCAACGATTTGTCCTTGTTCGATGCTGCAAAGGGCATCGATCTGCCGCCGGAGAAACGTCGCATTGGTTTCGTGTTTCAGGACGCATTGCTGTTTCCGCATATGGATGTCGAATCGAATCTGCTCTATGGACAACGATTGCGCTCTCCCGAGGATCGCTTTATCAAGGAAGCGCGGGTCGTTGAGCTACTCGGACTGGGTGCGCTGTTACGCCGCAAACCGAGGATGTTATCGGGAGGAGAGAAGCAGCGCGTTGCCATCGGCCGTGCGCTGCTCGCCCAGCCGCGCATTCTGCTCATGGACGAGCCTCTCGCTGCGCTCGACGTGCCGCGTAAGACCGAAATTCTCGACTACGTTGAACGGCTGCGCGATGAACTCATTATCCCGATTGTCTACGTAAGCCACTCGGTTGCTGAAATCGCCCGGCTTGCCGACACCGTCGTGGTCCTCTCGGACGGAAAGTGTCTTGCCGTAGGAGATGTCGACGAAGTGATGGGCCGACTCGATCTAAAGCCTGTCACAGGGCGTTATGAGGCGGGGTCGGTCCTCGACACCCGCGTAAGTGCACATGATGGCGAAGATCAGTTGACGACGCTTGACTTTGACGGAGGGCAACTCATCGTGCCCCATCTAGACGCCCCAGTAGGCGAGCGGGTGCGCGCGCGCATTCGTGCCCGGGACGTATCACTTGCCATCCAGAAGCCGGCCGAAATTAGTATACTCAATGTCCTCCCAGCACACGTCACGGCGATCGACGACGAGACCGGCCCTATTGTCGATCTGCAACTCGCGGTGGGAAACGTCACGCTGGTCGCGCGCATTACACGTCGATCCTTTCGGGAGCTCGAAATTCGAACCGGACAGAAACTCTACGCGATGGTCAAAGCCGTCTCCTTTGACCAACGGAGCGTTGGTTATGCGTAGAGGCCTCGGAGGATCGATGAAGCCTGAGATTCGATTTCACATCCGCGACAATGGCCACGAGGCCAAGTTGGCAATTGGCCCGGGCAAGGTCGCGCTCTTGGAGGCTATCGAGCAGACCGGCTCGATTACGTCATCCGCCAAGAAGCTTGGAATGTCCTATCGCCGCGCATGGCTGTTGGTCGACGAGACGAATCGTTGCCTTATCCGTCCCGCTGTGCAAACAGCGGCGGGCGGCCAACGCGGCGGCGGGAGTTCACTGACCCCCGTTGGCATTGAATTGATCAGGCGCTACCGCGCTCTGGAGCGCCAGACCGGGTTGGCGGTAACGCGCCAGTTGAAATCTCTGTTGCGCACCATTTCTCGCACTGATGACTTCGCGAAATGAGGCCGCAGCCATGCCGATTTCCATCACTCCCATCGGCATCGTGCATTCACCCTTTACCGCTCCCGAAGGCATGCCGATTCAAGCGGCGTTCACCGACGCTGTCGGTACGTTGGAAATCTACCCCGAGTACCGCGATGGACTCAGCGCCATCGCAGGGTTCGACTATCTGATTCTTCTTTATCACTTTCACATGATTCGCAGAGAGCCCCTGCGCGTGACGCCGTTCCTGGACGATAGCCCGATCCGATTGGGACGCGTCGGCGCACGCGTTGCGAAAACTACTCGGGGTTCATTCGACGCGGCGACCACAGCACACCCGTATGTGGGTATTGGGGCGCAGCGCGATTTCGAGGACCTGGACAATACGATAAGCGCGGACGCCTCGCGGGCTACGCGGACGCGGCGTCTGCGTGTGCCGTTTGGTTTCTTTCGTCAAAGGAAAGCTTCGTAACAGGCCTCAGAATGTCACAATCCAGCGCAGCGATTATCGTGCGCACCGTGGGGCATGCGCGTCTCGGGCAGGCGATCTTGTCGCTGCGCATGCAAACCCATCGCAACCTCCGGATCGTGTTGGTGCTCGCCAACCCGGATTTCACGCCAGACCCCGCGCTGATCGACGCACGGATCGACGTCGTCACTACGGACACTTGGCTGCCGCGCCCGCAAGCCGCCAATCGTGGACTCGACGCGGCGCGCGCTGACTTCATTGGATTCCTGGACGAAGACGACTGGCTTGCCCCTACTCACGTGGCCACACTAGTTTCGGCGTTGGCCGCGAAATCCGGCTTTGCATTGGCTTACTCCGATACCGTCATTGTCAGCGAGCCACGCGAGGTGATGAGCCGCGGGTACTGGAAGCGGAGATTCGCCAAGTACCCAGTATTTACCATCCATGCCGCACTATTCGACTCCCGCCTTGTCGCTCAAGGATGCCGTTTCGATCCTCACCTTGATCTGATGGAGGACTGGGATTTCTGGCTGCAATGCGCTGAGAAGACCGACTTCCTGCATGTCCACGAAGCGACGGCATATTACGATCCAACGACCGGAACGTCGGGTACTGGCCGCATCACCAATCTTGATTACTGGAGCAGTGACATTGCCAAGATCCAACTACGCGGCAAATGGATTGCGAAATACCGCGCGATCGAGGACGCAAGCCGCGAAGCGCTGACGCAAGCGGAGGCGCTCATCGCTTCCAGGGAACTGTACCGCGCACGCGTCTTGCTGGTTAGCGCGCTGCAAGTGGATCCCGGGAACCCTTCACTGCTGAACCGGCTTTCATTATGCCTGCACGGGCTTGGCGATCCTGTTTCGGCGCTAAAGGCACTTCGTCGTGCTTGCGACGTCGACCGTAGTTCGTTCAAATTATGGCTGCAAAAGGCGTTGCTCGAACACGCCTGTGGCAAGGGAACGGCGGCCACGCATAGTTTGCAAGTCGCGCAATCCTTGGCGAGAAGCTCTACCGCCATCGCCAAATTGGCATCAGCTACCCAACTGATCGAAGGATCCTAACCGCCGCCTTGTCGTATCCAACCGGCCCGCGGGGTTATCCAATCCGGCGAGCTCCGGGAATGCCATTGAGCGAAGGGGCTTGCTTGACTCAGCTTCGCGCACCGACGCGGTAAAATGCACCTTCGCTGGCGCAGCGCCCGCGCAGCGAGCCAGGGTGCTCCCGAGCACGTACCGGTCAAAAAAGGAACGCGGCATGTACAAAGGATCGTGTCTTTGCGGGTCGGTGGCCTTCGAGGTCGCCGGCGACCTCCCTCCGCCCGACGCGTGCCATTGCTCGCAGTGCCGCAAGCATTCGGGCCATTTCTTTGCCTCCACCGACGTTCCCCGCTCCGCTGTGACTGTCCACGGTGGCGACAGAGTCACGTGGTTTCGCTCCAGCGAGAGGGTACGGCGAGGTTTCTGTTCCAACTGCGGCTCTTCCCTGTTCTGGGACCCGATCCACAAAGATTGGATTGGCATTGCCATGGGCGCATTCGATCTTCCCACGAATACCGAGTTGGGGATTCATATCCACGTGGCCGACAAAGGCGACTACTACGAGATCGCGGACGGCGTGCCCCAGAACCAGCATTGAATGAAGCGCCCACCTCTGCCCGCAGGCATGGGGCTTGTGTCACCTTCTACGCGTAGCTGCCGACGACGTTCTAATTTCGCGCCCGCGCGGCTTCACCGGGCTGGATCGCGTGTACTCTTACAGGACGGTCGAAGTCCTTGAGTGAAACTTCTCCCAGGTCCTCGAAGGTCAGGCCTTTTCCAATGCACAGCTCGGCAACCACGTTGGACACCAGACTCTGCTTCGGCTGTGCATGGGAACAGAGTCGCGCCGCAAGCTGAACCGTCACTCCGAAGAGATCCAGGTGATTCTCGACGGGTTCGCCTGCCGCCGCACCGATCCGAACGCGGATAGGGATCTCTTTGTTTTCTTGCTCGTTTTGGTCTAGCGCATGTTGGATCCGAGCTGCGCATCGGGCCGCCGCCACGGCCGACGCGAAGCAAGCCATGATTCCATCCCCAGTGTGCTTGACCTCGCGCCCGGCAAATGCGCCGAGCGCCTCGCGGACGATCGCATCGTGAACCCGAAGAAATCCCATGGCCGCGTCGTCCCCATGCCGTTGCGTGAGCGCCGTCGAGCCGACGATATCCGTGAACATCACCGTCCGGATTCCCGTGTCGCGGTGGTTTTCCGCGCCACCCGGAACGACAGCGGCGCCCGCGCTGTTGACTTCGCATCCCCCTAGAAATCCTTCTGCAATCTCCGGCGCGACTTCGATAATCTTCGCCGCGACCAAGCCATGAGCTTCGCGGTGCACCGTGGCTGCCGCCTCCGGATTCGGTGCGCTGCAGAGGCAGAAAATCTTGCCAGTGTCCTCGTTGAACCAGTATTTGTGATACTCCACGCCATACTTCTGCTGCGTTTCAACATCTGCGCTATGCGCCCTCGCAACGGCTTCCGCGGTGGCCCCGCGGATCTCGTGGATGTCCATATACATAGGCATGTCGACCTCCAAAAAGCGTGACGTCTCGACTATCTAAGCCAAGACCCGCCGGGCCCGTGTGATGCATTCTCAGCCACCTGACACATCATGGGATACAGTTATTGCCGGCGCTTGGCATAGCGTTTGATAAACGACGCAATAGCGCTCCGTTAACCGAATAAGCGTACTCAACTGATCTTCAGTTGCGTCCGTCTCCAAGTCGAAGTAAAGGCGGATGCGCTGAAACCCAACCGGCACATCCTTGGTGACGCCCAACGTGCCGCGAAAATCGAGGTCCCCTTCGGCTTTTACCACGCCACTTCGGATCACGACGCCTATCGCTGTCGCGACGGCATTGAGCGTCACGCCGGCGCAGGCAACAAGCGCCTCAAGCAACATGTCGCCCGAGCATGCGCTTAAGCCGTTTCCCCCCGTTGCCGGATGCAATCCGGCCGCGACAAGTGCCTTGCCGGTTTGGACGTTGCAAGTGACTCCCTCGCCAAGGCGGCCGTGGGCGCGCAGCGTAATCAGCGCCGTATCCGGGTGCTCCTTGTACCTTTCTTTTATCGGCGCCTGGACGCTTCGAAGTTCTTCAGTCTTCATCGAACTCCCTGTTGCCCCTGTGTGTATCGAGCTTGGTCGTCACACGAGGTCCGCAGCTGGAGAGAAGCCGCCCCCGCATTGGACCCAGTCGTTGGGCGCCCCCAATATACCAGTGCAGCCGCCAACTGCGGGACGCTTGGGAGATAGTACCCGGGAAGCCCGGATCGGTGCCAAATCGGCGCCAGGTTAAAAGTCCGGATGCCCTAATTCGCGGTTAGAGCACACGGGATTTCGGTTCGTCCGGGAATCCAGTCCAGAAATGTCAATTTAATGTCCCCCCAACATGTAAAGTTGCCAAAGGTCCTTATGGCTCATGTGCAGCATTGGATGGATTGCAAGCATGCCCGTCTTGCCCACGCTCCGTTCCAAATAGCGCAGTTCGGTGAACTTGGCCCGGGTCTCTTCATCGACAGGGATGTCGAATCCGTTCTCGCGCATCATCATAGTGCCTTTGGCGCGAAGCGCGAGTTCGGTGTAGAGCCTGAGGTAGCAGAGCAGATCCGCGACGAGTGGTCCGCTGAACCTGTGTTTCAGTGATTCGAGGTAGTTGCCGGCTGGGGAATCCGGAAAACGTCCCGAACTGATCGATTCCAGCATCTGCGTGTCTGCGTCGAAACCCTGGCCAAGCCAAGCGACGACTGCTCGTTCGCTCCGATGGAATACCCAGAAAAGCAACGGCGGCAGCACTACGAGGACGGTGAGCGTGGACAGCCTCGGCGAAAGGAACATGTGGTTGAACCCGGAATGCAGGATCACCGCCAAGGCGAACCCGGGCAGGAAAGCGACGAAGGCCGACCGATGATGCTGCTCTAATATCGCGAGACCCATCATCGCGAAGATCGCGGTAGTGCCGCCATGCATGATCGCGGTACCGAAACCGCGCACGATCCAGATACCAAGGCCCGCATCCGGAATGAGATGCTGATAGTAGATGTTTTCGACGATGGCAAAGCCGGTACCCACAGCAAAACCGAAGATCGCGGCGTCCACCAGGAACCCAATACGATGGGCGCGTATCAGGATGACGATGACCAATGCCTTGCCGAATTCTTCGGCGACTGGGCTGACGTAGCGACTATAAGCAGTGACATCGATGCCCGCGATTCCGATCAGATAAGCGTTCACGAAATAGCAGGCACCAGCCACCGCCAGACCGCACGCAACGACCGCGATCACGGAGCGCAACGAGACAAGCTTGTAGCTATCCAGGTATAGCAATGCCGCAAGGAAACACAGCACCGGCGCAAGGCCCACTAGCGCATGCGATACGATATCAAACCGCATGACTCGCCGTCGACACGCCTACATGATTTTCAGCGAGATCATCCATTCGGTCCCCGCGCGGCGGCTGTCCTGGTAACCGACCGCGTAGCCGAGGGAGAGGGTCATGTCGTACCAGTGCAGGATGGTGAAGCGCAAGTCTATCTGCGTGCCGGCGCTGGCGTAGTTCTTCCCTGCCGCGCCGTAACCAGGCTCCGTCCATAAGCCTGCAACGAAGACCGACGGTCGTAACCAGGTCAGGTAGAGCGAAGGCTTTCCGACATCTTCGAAGACGGCGGGCGGCAGATTCCATTCCACCAGTTCCTTGGCGAACCTTAGCGCACTGATCGCCTGGAGTCCGAAGCCGGGCATCGAAAAGTACTCGTGATAGCGCTTGATGGGTCCGTCGTCGACATAGTTGTTGCCGAAGCCACCAAAGTAGAAGTCCGCAACCGTTTGGTTGTGACTGCCGTCGGCAGCACCCGCTGCCGTGCGTAACCAAATGGATGAGTGGGGCATAGGAAGCGCCCAGCCGAGGTCCAAGGCACCACGAATCTGTGGAGTGATCTGGCCCTCGACTTGGTTACCCTGGTATACCAGCGCCGCGATGATTCCCTTCTCGTCGTCGACCGCGCCTAGCGAACTACGAACGTCCGTATAGTGAAGCCCGACTTCACCGGTGACCAGCCGGGTAAATGGGGTACCGACGTTCTGGGCGTTCGGCAACGTGTCGATCTTGTCATAGTAGTTGACATCGAAAATCAGATCGAGCTTGCGCGGCTCGTCGTAGATCAGCAGGTAGTCGTAGCCGAGTTCGGCCGCGTAACCCTTGAGACTGCGCTCGGTCGGGCCAAACAGATCGTAGAAATCCGAACGATTCCAGGATAGCGCGGTTTTCCAGCCCAGGTAGCTGCCGGTGATGTCCACGTGTTCGCGCTGGTTTGCCGGAAGACTTTCGGTCGGCGTGTAGGCCCCGACGATGTCGAACTTCGCAAAGCTGAGCGGGTCTTCGTAATTGAAGCGATAGCCGATGCCCGCTTCCTTCTTGTAGCCTTGTAGGACCGGGTACGCGTTTGCGAGTGAGAGCGTCTTCAAAGGTTCGTATGGACCGCGCTCTGTGATCAGTTTTTCATCATCGACTGTGTTCGGTGCCGCCACCTGCCAGGTCTTGACGATCGGGTATTTCTCCGCGACTTCGGTGCCAAGGAACTTGATCGCGCTGACGTCCTCGATCGGTTTTGGATCGATTATCGCCGGGACAAAACCTTCGCCCGTATAGGCCAGGATCACGAGCCGGCCGTCAGAAAGCGGCACGGGGCGGAAGAAGCCGATTTCCGCATTCGAAACCGCCGCGATATTCCCGGTGGCGACCTCATAGCGAAAGATGTTGGACACGCCAGTGTAATAGCTGCTGCCGTACAGATAGCGTCCGTCCTTGGAAAACACGAAACTTTCCGGGATCGACTGACCAAAACGAAATTCGCTCAAGGGCTTTACGTCTCCCGCAAGAATCTTGTCCATCTCCCATACGCGCAGGAACTGGTCGGCGTTGACGTCACTCATCGATGCGGACAGCAACCGCCCGTCAGGCGAGATGTCGAGATCGTACGGAACACTTTCATACGGAAACGTGTGCACAGGCTCCCATTCGGTATACGGATACGGTATCCGCACCAGCACTGCAAAGCCGTTCATGTGGCGGACGCCCATCAACGACCGGTCGACCGGATTGAAGACGATCTCGCCGATGCGCGCGTGTTCAAGCAGCATCCGCGTCTTGCCGGTCTCGACGTCGACTGCCATCAGGTCGCGCTTCGAAACGTTGTCGTTGGTATAAAAGACGGTCCCGCTTTTTGGATCGTAGGCGACCGATGCGACCTTGTACAACCTCGCCCGCTTGATGTCCGCGAGCCGCCGGATGCTGCCATCACGGGTATTCAGCGCACCGACGTGCTCGACCACCCCGGGATAGCGAAAGGCCGCATAGAGCATGTCGTTCGACTCGTCGTAATACATACGGGATATCGAACCGATCGCGGTTGCCGCCAGCTTACGGTACGGCGTGACGGGGAATTTGCGGACTTCTTCAATGTTACGCCGCTGAAATTCATGTTCGAATGCGATCCAGTCCTGCCATGCCTGGTCGAGGGGGATGCCAAAGACTTGCTGGAATTGATCGGAATAGTAGCCATCGCTCCCCTCGTCGCGCCTGATCCAGGCGATGACCTTCTCAGGCGAGTACACATAGGCAAGCCAGGTGAAGAATCGCGTGCCATACAGGTAGGCGTTCGCCCCGACCTGGAAATCGACCCGGGTACCGCGCGATACGACTCCCAGCGGATCGTAAAAATGCGCGTTGTCTCGCACCATCGCGCGGAAAACCATTTCGTCATAACCGCCCTGCGCACGGCCGATTCCGCCGTCCATCCAGGTCTCCATGAACACCGCACCGCCCTCCAGCCACCAGCGCGGAGCGAGCCATCGTGGGACCGTAAGATAGCTGTAGAGCAGCGTCTCGGGATCCTGTGGCTGTGGGATGACTTTGCCGAGGAAAATACGGCGCCAGTGTCGTTCCTCTTCTGACGCAATGTCGCCCTGGACCACGTGCACCAACTCGTGATTCATCAGGTTGTACATGCGCTCGGCGGCCGGATCGGTCTCGAACGCGTGCGACAGCGGCGCGATATCGAGGAACATCCTGCTGTGTGGTGCCGTCACAGTTGCACCCCCACCGTAGTCCGATAAATCCTTCAACAGGACGGTGGTGACCTCGGACGGTACCCAACCAAACATTCGGCGTTGCCACTCAAGCGAGTTGGTGAAGGTGCGCACGGCGTGCGGCACGAGGTATTCCAGGTCATCGAAGTAGATGAGCCTCAGATCCTTCGTTTCCACATACGACATCCCCAAAGGGTTCTCGTCCGCCGCGGCCGCGATGGGTGCTAATCCCAGGAACAGACTCAAAACGCAGACACGCATGCTGGCCGCTCCTTAAGCCGTATCGGACTGCCGAAGCATACGGTTCCGTCAGCAAAAAAGAAAACCGCCGGCGTTGGAGCCGGCGGTCGCGTACTTCTCAGTTTTGCGGCGGATTACCTGTTCGTTGCATTGTTGGCCGCATTGTCTGCCGCCTTGCTGGCGGCCATGTCCGCGGCCTTACTCGCGGCCTTGTCCGCCGCCTTGTCCGCCGCCTTGTCCGCAGCCTTATCCGCAGCCTTGCTCGCGGCCTTGTCCGCTGCCTTGTCCGCCGCCTTGTCCGCAGCCTTGTCCGC
>Ga0302324_100021068_pt1 | contig 12724 bp, 11 predicted proteins | sample Palsa_T0_1_FD_201949 | JGI IMG/M metagenome (GOLD analysis project Ga0302324, IMG submission 201949) | Peat permafrost microbial communities from Stordalen Mire near Abisko, Sweden - Palsa_T0_1 | ecosystem: Environmental > Terrestrial > Soil > Palsa > Peat permafrost | place: Sweden: Abisko...
AAATTATGCGTCAGACGGGACTGGTACTTTTAGGAGACAGTTTCTAAAAGTACCAGTTCCGTCTGACGCATAAATCTTAGAACACAGCATCCTTCTTACGGTACCCTCAATCCCATGGCAACGACCATCGTACCCGCGACCAAACTCGATGCACTCATCGCCGGCGCTGGACCCGTCGGCCTCGCGATGGCATCTGAACTCGCGCGCTACGGACTCAATGTCAGAATTGTCGACAAAGCCCCTGTGCGCACCGACAAGTCTAAGGCCCTCGTTATCTGGAGCCGCACCCTCGAGCTGATGGATTCAGCCGGAGCCTCTGCTGCGCTGCTCGCAGCAGGCCGCACTTGCAACGCTGCAAATCTCATGTCAGGTGCAAAGATACTCGCTCACATCGTGTTCGATGGCGTCAGCTCCCCCCACCCCTATGGCCTTATGATTCCGCAGAGCGAGACCGAGCGCGTTCTGGACGAACATCTCCAGTCCTTCGGGGTCCACGTGGAGCGCTCAGCCGAACTAGTCTCCTTCCATCAGACCGACACAGCCGTGACCTGCACGGTCCACAAACCAGACGTCGGCGAAGAAACTCTCGAAGCCTCCTGGCTGATCGCCTGCGACGGCGCCCACTCCACCGTCCGCCACGCCCTCAACATCCCATTCGAAGGAGAAACTCTTGCCAGTGACTGGATGCTCGCCGACGTCCAGCTTCACGGCATGCCCAACCCCGGGGAAATGCACATCTTTCTACACGAATCAGGCCCGCTCGCCATCTTTCCTATCGGCCAACCCAGTAGCCAGGCCACCGAATCGCAAAGATCACGCGTCATCGCCGGCGTCGGCGCGCACCGGCCTGGCCAAGCGCGTCCCGAACCCACTCTTGCCGATGTACAGAACATCCTCGACCAGCGCGGCACCGGTGGAGTCACTGCGTCAGATCCCATTTGGCTCGCCAACTTCGGCATCAACGAGCGCAAAATCTCAAACTATCGCTCCGGCCGCGTCTTCTTCGCAGGCGACGCCGCCCACATCCACTCGCCCGCAGGGGGGCAAGGCATGAACACCGGCATTCAGGATGCCTGCAATCTCGCCTGGAAGCTCGCTCTTGTCCGCATGCGCAATTGCCCCGATTCACTCCTCGATAGCTACTCCGCCGAGCGCAGCCCCGTTGCTCGACAGGTTCTCAAGAGCACTGGAGCACTCACCTCCCTTGCCACCATGCACAACCCAGCTCTGCTTGCTTTCCGCAATACAACTGTGTCCCTCGTTCTCGGCTTTCCTCCCGCCAGGCACGCCATGGCTGACCAGCTCACTGAACTCTCCGTGAGTTATCCCGAAAGTCCACTGAATGGCTACGCCGATGCAGCGCAGCCGAAGCCGGGAACACGCGTCCCAATTCAAGGTGGCGAAGCTCCGCTCAACGCTGGCTCTTCACCCCGCTTCGCACTCTTCGCCGAACCCAACGACATAGAACACCATGAACTCCTTCGTGCCTTTCCCGACCTCCTCGAGCCCACTCTTCGTAATCCCTTCCATGCAGATGGGATTTGGCTCGTACGCCCTGATGGCTATGTCGCTGTTGCCTCCACGAAATGGCCGGACATCAGAAACTATCTCGCCCGTCTGGTTTCGTGATAGCCCGATCAATGTAGGCTGTAGTTTCGGAAGGCTTTTAGAAAAAAGCTGTATGCGAAGAGCACAGAAATTATGCGTGAAATTTTGCGTCGAAGTTATGCGTCAAATTACGGTGGCGCTGCGCAACGAATGAACATCTCTTCTGTCTTCGGATTTGCGCCATGATATGTCGACAATCCTATGGCGCAAACACCAGGAAAGCGAAACCCAACCGAACCTCCCGACAATCAAGCGACTTGAAGATAAAGGAACAGCATACCTATCGCGAACGTTCGGTGAGTAGTTGCCCTCACCCTGTCATCCCGACCGAAGCGCAGCGAAGTGGAGGGACCTGCGGTCTGCGCAGTTCCTAACTCCCTCCATCCAAGTCGCCACTCTTCCGAAAAGTAGCCGCTCTACCCTTGTCATCCCGACCGAAGCGTAGCGAAGGGATCTGCAGTGCGCCATTCCTGGATAATCGGGCCGACCAGGGACAAACGAAAGGTATCCAATGTTCTGGGGGAAGGCGTTTCCTGTCAGCGCATGAACCCCCTGTCCACGACACTCCTGGCGGGAGGCCCAAGCGATTCCCCGAAAGTCTGGGACGGATCGCCTTCGCTGGGCCTCAAATATAACGCGGTCGTTCAGAAAGGGGAGGGCTTGTTGTGGATATAGAAGAGGCTCACGATTTTGCCATCGTGGACCCGGAAGTAGTTCGTCAGGATCAGTTCCTTCGGCAGATTGGTTTTGTCGTAGTCGCCATCGTAGAGACAGTTCACGATGATTTCGCCGTAGTGATCGCGAACGTCACGGACCTGCATCGTTACGTGGTCGCCCACAATCTCCTTGTCGAGCCAGCGCCGGATGGCGGCAGTCCCGACGATCTCGCGATGGTTGTCATTTACCAGGGCGTCTTTGGCAAAGGTGGCGAGGATCGCGTCGGTATCAAAGGCGTTCACGGCGCGGATATACTCGGCGACAATGCTGGGAAGTTCTTTAAGCATGGAGTTTCTCCTTGTTGGCCCGGCTTAATCGCCAGGTCGGAATAGGTTGCGGCCTCCCGTCGCCGGAGGGTCAACAGCCTGCTTTCGGCTTGACTCTCCAGCAGGGGGAGAGCCTAGATTCATGGGTATGTCCTCTTCGCTCGCCATTGGTGATTTCTCTCGCGCTACCCACCTGACGGTAAAGACACTGCGTCACTATCATGAGACGGGGCTGCTTGAACCCGCCCGGATCGACCCGACAACCGGCTATCGCCGCTATACGACGGAGCAAATCCAGGTCGCGCAAATCATCCGCCGCTTTCGCGCTCTGGATATGCCTTTGCCCGAAATCCGCGCGGTGCTGGCGGCACCGGACGGGCCAGCGCGCAATGAACTGATAGCCGCACACTTGCGCCGTCTGGAGAATGACCTGGCGCGGACTCAAGACGCGGTTGCGTCGCTGCGTGATTTACTCGAATACCCGACGCCGGTAACGGACATCGGGCGTTGCAAGGTCGATCCGGTGACTGCGGCTGCAATCAGCGAAGTCGTCCATATGAAAGACGCACTCTTCTGGTTCTCGGGTGCATTAGGCGAGCTTCACGCCGCACTAGCCGCCCAGCGAGTGACCCCTGCCGGGCCCTCGGGAGGCGTTTTTTCTAACGCTCTGTTCTCTCAGGCGCGCGGCGAAGCGACCATGTTCATCCCCTGCGACGCGGAGGTACGTTCAATAGGCCGGGTCGTGCCAACGATCGTGCCCGGCGTCGAGCTCGCTACCATTGTTCATAAGGGCTCGCACGCCAACATCGATCTTGCCTATGGGGTCTTGGCGACATACGTCACCCGCCATGCGATGGCCGTCGAAGGACCGCTTCGCGAGCGGTACCTGGTGGGGCCCCATGACACGTCCGACATGAGTGCCTGGCGCACCGAGATCGGCTGGCCCATTTTTCACACAGGCTAGAATGATCGCCAGCTGCCGTGGGGGAAAGAGGGGCATCCTGACCTGCGTGATTTACTTATGTTGAGATTTGAGGGAAATCGCGCAGATCAGGCCGTCCCCCCATTCTTCCCCCTCTTTCTTCCGTCCCGCATTCTTCCGCATTCCTCTCTATTTTTCGCTGTCTCAACCAAGGGGTCCACTCCATTTTCTCCCACTGCGCGTGTCTCACTTTTGGGGGTCCAGGCCATCTGTTCCCGAAATTCCACTCCACCCTGTCCACACCCCCGACGGTGGTTACTTCGTCTATCCCGAAATTTCTGTCCCGAAACTTCCTGGCAGGCTGTCGGCGAAACTCCTCTTGCCGACAGCCTGCCGGAGGGCTCAGTATAATAACCCCTGAGGTCCTCGAATGCAAAAAAGCAAGAGGATTCGAACAGTCCTTTATGGCGATCAACGGCTCTCAAGCGCTGAGCTGGAGGTACTTCACACGCCAGCAATGCAGAGGTTGTACGGGCTCAAGCAACTAGGCCTAACAGACCGGATCTTCATCGACGCCTCCCACACCCGCATTCATCATGTTGTTGGAGTACTGCATCAGGTCGATAAGCTGGTTGACGCAATTGTGAGTAATTTAGAGCAAAGTGACCGAAGGTTGCGCATTGGCGCCTCAGAGAGCACGGGTCAAGATTTCTCGGCGGCGGAGCTGGCGACGTTTGTCGACGGTCGCAGGCCCGTCATCAGGTTTATCGGTCTTCTTCATGACTTGACGCACGCTCCATTTGGGCACACGGTTGAGGACGAAATACGGCTGGTGGAAATCAAACATGACGAGCCGGACCGCCAGGCGGATGCTTTCTATCGGTTGCTGTGTCAACTAGTTGCTTGGTTCTCAGTCGAACTAAATGGGCCCGATTCCGACAGCTTTCCACAATCGCTGAGACCATTCCTGTCGCAAGGTGGAAATGCGAAGCTTCCCGACCCGTCCGACGTCGGTCATCTCGCTCACCAGCTCATTTCCCAGACCAATGAATCGAAAGCAAAGCTTTGCTGGCGGTTATCGTGTCGGGAAATGGCGGCAATGTTTGCCCAACTCGGTTGCGCGATGACTGCTCTCTTGCATCTACAGGCCCTGCACGAAGCAAGACCCAGAAAATCGGATTTTCCGAGGCCGGAAGAGTATAAGTTCCAAGCAGTCGTCCGGACAGCCCTTCGGGGGACATCCTTTGAATCTCTACTTTTGGAATACGAGTTTCAACCGAATCGAGAGGCTTTCATGCTCGATATCGTTGGAAATACGGTATGTGCCGACCTGCTTGACTACGCAAAGCGAGATAGTCACTACGCTGGTCTTCGCCTTGACTACGATACGGATCGAATCACGGAAAACTTCACGCTCGCCGCCGTTGATGCCTCGGCCTACGAACTCAGCCATCCCCACATGGACGGGGGATCGGAGCACCGGGGAGAACGGGTTCCGGTCGATGTTATCGATCCATTCGATGGTTGGTGTCTTAGAACCGCGATTTCTTTGTTTTCGCACAAATATCGAACGGATATTCCTAGTGAACTAATGAACTTATTGAACGTTCGCTTCTACCTCTATGAGCGAGTTATCTTTCATCCAACTAAATGTGCAGCGGGGTCTATGCTCGGCACGGCCCTCCAGCTGTTAGGATGGCGCGAATCGGATGGCTCGACACGGCCTACTCTGCCTGCGCATTTGCGATTCGTCGGAGATGACGTTTTCCTTCATGACATTAGTACGACCCTAGACTTTATTCTTCAATGGATAGCTCGAATCCCGGATGAGGGCCGGATTGAGCCGAGCCTAATTGAGGAAGCCAAAGCCATTGACCTGATCCACAGCGGCCTGGTGCGGACCCTTCTGGAACTTCGAGTCGGCCAGATTGCCGCTGAAGTACGACGCGAGCTAGAGGGCGCGCGATTGATATTAAATCGCCTGGCCGCTCGTCGTTATTTCCGACCCGTTTTCCGGGCTCTTCCCAGTTCTACTGATACGAGGCTGCAAGCTGGGCCGGAAGCATTAGCACAGGTATTTCGAGAACCGGATGTGAGGTATAAAGCTGAGAGGGCGATTGAGGCACAGGCGCGGCTCCCGCTGGGCACCGTAACAATTCATTGCCCGACAAGGACGACCGCGCGAAAAATAGCCAACGTCTTTTTGACTAAGCAGGCTGACGGGGTTGACCAGATCTGTAAGCTCAAAGATATTGGCTCACTCGACGGCCCAATCTTTGAACAGCATCAGACTGCAATCAAAGCCGTCGAACAGATGTACAGATCGATGTGGCGTCTGACGGTATATGTGGCACCGGAACATCTGGGGTCTTATGAGCAAATTATCCAAGCAACTGGCCAAGTGATCTTCAAGACAATTGATGCACATGGTCAATTTACCGGCCAGGATCTAAAGTGGGAAAATGACCTCAATCTAAAAAATGAATTGATGGCTAGGCTGACGACGGTGCGCGGCGAACATCCAGTTCGAGGCGCCGGACCGGCTTCGTTAGGAGAAGTAGTGGGTCGAATAAGTGACCAGCTTCTAGAGTCGGGCCGTCTTAAGGATTTTCCGGCGGAGCTCATAAAATCACCCGACCAGATTCCTGCTGGTCTGCGTGCCAGGGTTGAAGAGGCTCTTTTAGCAGCACTAATCGCGCCGAGTACCGAGTCTTCGGTGACCCCTCCCGAACTGGTTTCGAGGGAGGGCGAAATGATCAAGATATTGAGGACCTACATGCAGAGAGTGAGTCCAAAAGATATTGCTAAATTCAAGGGTGGCTACTCGGCGATTCTGAATAGGATTAGTCAGGGTGAATTCAACGGTGTCGTTTCGGATCTAGAGGGAGCTATCCAAGTCACAAAGGGCTTTGACGCAAAGCAGGCGGTACACAAGGGTTATAAGTTTAATACCTTGCTCGAAGTGTTAGACGAAATTCTAAAGAAACGTGGCATTTTCGTGCCCCGCTCCACGAAGAGCGATCTGTTCGGAGACGAGAACTGATGAGCCCCGTAACAGCTTCGCACGTCGAAACTTGGGCCGACTTCCTCCCCAGCACGTTAGGTTACCGGCACCCGCCGGTCGATTTACTTGCTGTTGCTCGGCATCGAAAGATAAAGCAGCTGGGTTTTCGCCTCATGGTTCCCCGGGCTGTACTCGTGCCGGTTGACAAGGGTTTTGAGGCGTACCTGCGGGATTCAGTTTCAAGGGACGTCAATATCGCAGAAGCCGAGCCCTCCAATCTCTTGACCCATCAACAGAGGTTCTCTTTGGCCCACGAGATCGCGCATACCTTCTTCTTCAAGCTTTCCGATGCCATTCCAGTCCCTGTCAAGGTTAACAATTCTTTCGAACTAGAGAAGCTTTGCAACCGTGTGGCCAGCCGGATTCTCGTACCAGCCGAGCTCCTTAGACAAGAGATAAAACGTGAGGTAGGCGAATCTGAGAGAGTCGATGCAGCTTTCGTTCGATCTGCCGCAGCTAAATTCCGAACATCGATAGAAGTATTAATTGGACGCCTCAGGGTCGTCGAGCCCTCAAACTGCTTTGAACGCTGCGTCCTTCTTGTGAGGAGGATCGAGGGTGACGCAGTGATTTGCGCGTCATACTTTGGTGCTGGGCTTCTCACAGTCCTCCCATCACCTGTAAAGTTTACCCGACTGACCGACTGGTTCGCAGATTTTCCGCGTTGTGTAATCGATGGAGCCGGAGCGAGCGAATGGAAGACTTCGCGAATGGGGCGCTCAGTCAGATTTGTGAAGATGGACTTGAGCTCCGGGGGTGATTTTCTGCTTCAGGTGGAAACCTCGTCTCCGTCCTGTTAGCTTAAGGGGCGCGGCGAACCCGGGGGGGTGCAGGGCAATTGATGCCTAACCCCACTTCCCTGGTAAGGGGGCGTTCAGCGCAGCAGTTGGAACCTTGGTAATAGGTATGCTGTCCGTCTATCCGCCAATGCACTGATTTCCGCCCGAACACCGTTTTCAAAGATGCGAGCGTTCACAGAACGGAACTATCTCGATGTGGTCTATCGCTTCAATTGCTTGTTTGAAATCCGTGCTGAAGGGAAGCCGCTCACGGATGTAGGTTTTCACGTGAGTGGGTGTACGGCATCCGAAAATGATTGCTTTGACCCACACAGAATCATAAGAAATCGGGATAAATTTGCCACCCTTGGGAACTCGGCCCATGTCATTGTTTGCAATCCACCTATATTCCCCCTCATATGCCCAGCAGTTCAATTTCACAAGCAAGGCATCATGGACTCGGACACCCAACTCAACACCCATTAGCCCAAATTGGCTCTTTGTGAAATCGAGCAGAGAAACGCATTCGATGTGTTCTCGATAGCTAACTTGATCGGGCTGACTACAGGCCGGAAATTCAAACTCGATACAAAACCCGGAGTGGCACGACGCATAGTGGGCCCAGAGCAGAGGACAATTGTTGTGACAGCTTACAGAATATATGGGATAGCTGTCGAACAATTCGTTGAGCATTGTTTCCGCCTGGTTGAGTGCGCGAAGGCCATAATTTGTAAATTGTCCTTTTGCAACCCAATTGTTTACAGTCGCCGCATGCCGGCCAATTCTCGGGTCTCGCAGCATCTCCAGAACCTGTTCTGGCTCGGGATATGGAATGCCGATCTTGCTATCGAAGAGGTCATTGAAATTTTTCCTGCTTGAGAAGATCGCGCAAGACTCGAGCAACGCCTTGATAGCATAATCTTTGGTTAAGTCTTCACCGACCGCTCGAAATTTGTAGAACCTCATAGTGTCCACATCCTGCGCGTTGCTCTCTAAGGATGATTCTTACTGGTAACCTTGCTGCAGTAAAGCCCCAGCAGCCAACCGCAGCTTTCCCCATTTTCGCTGTCTCAACCAAAGGGTCCACCCCCCCGAGCTTACCTGCGTTAAGCGCAGTCGCTTTTACTTGCCGCTCGTAAGAAAACAGGTGACAAGAAAACAGGTGACAAGATGTGGTGCAAGAAAACAGGTGACAGAAAACAGGTGACACAGAAAACAGGTGACAAGAAAACAGGTGACAGAAAACAGGTGACAGAAAGAAAACAGGTGACAGAAAGAAAAGAGGTGACAGACAGGACGATTACTTACATATTCATAGCTCATAGGTGATCGTCCTGTCTGTCACCTCTTTTCCTGTTGTCACCTCTTTTCCTGTCTGTCACCTCTTTTCCTGTCACCTCTTTTCCTCCGCCACCTCGCTAGCGCTCAGCTCCACATCGGAAGGTCCGTCGTGAAACACCAGTGCCGTCACCTGCCGGTGTGTTAAAAACCCTCCGGTGACGGTTTCGAGCGATCTTGAGACGCTATGAAACTGCTGCTGTGCCTCCGAGATAAGATCTCGCGGCAGGCTATATGGACCATTAACCAATTCGTCGTAGTTATCCATGGCCTATAAATATATTGGATTAGCCTATGCTTTGTCCTGTGCGGCACCCATCAAATACCGAGACGGCCAATAGGGTAACCAGACGATGCGGGACAAGACGACGCGGGACGAAGTAACCCCATTCGTCCATCCTTTGTAGGTGCGTGGAATCTTCGATGGAGGTTACTTCGTCTGTCCCCGAAACGTCTGTCCCCGAAACGTCTCGATGGCCGCAGTCCGCGCATACGCCCTTCGCGTGGGCGCCGCATCTGCACTCGCCTTTGCGCTTGCGGTGCTTCGGCTCGTCATCCATGCGGTTAGAGAGTCATGTGGGGGGTGGGGCGACCTTGAAGGGGAAAACGTTCGACCTTCCTTTAAGCTCATTATGAATCGTTTAGAAAATATGTAAAGGGTGTGGATAAGTTAGAATTTCGATCATCGGAGAAAACTCTATGGGCTTGATTCACTGGCTGCAATCGTGGTGGTCGTGGTGGTTCGTCCCGAAACTTATCGTATTCCTGATCCCGCTGGTGATCTCGCTCATCTCGCTCGGAATCGTGCTCCACGACAGACGCCCGCGCATCATCTTAAGAGCGAAAAAAGGAAAATGGTGCACGCTCACTGCAACAGCGAAACGTGGCTTGATAGTATTCGAGGGGATAATTGAGGTATACAACGTCAGTTCGCGCGCGAACGCGATCCGCGAATACACGTTTTATTGGAAGAGCAAGGACGGTTTGAAACTCCTCGAAAGCGAACAATATGAGATTGATAAGGGGTCGTTAGCGCCGAAAGAGATTCATAACCGGACACCCGTGACCCTCGCACCATATTCAGGATCAGACGTCCGCGTACAAGCACTCGCTCAAGTAATTGAAAGGCCGTACGACATGACGGTACGGATCGTTGTTGAGGATCTATTCGGAAACCATTCGACGCTCGAAGTGACCGCCGATTACAAATGAACTTAACCCGGCATTCCAGGAAAGTTCTTTACCTCGGTGATGGGTATCGTTTACGCCCGGTCCCTACTTGCTCGGTCCGCGCTTTCTCAGACCTGGGGATAAGGCATCCTGGCGCGAAGTTTTTCAAGGCCGAAATTGCTCCACATTTCTAAATCAATTTTTTCACATCCTCCGGATAGGAAGTTTACCTCGGAGTACGGCGCGGTTCAGTAAAATTCCTGTCCGTCCCCAAGTCTTTCTGTCCCTAGACGGCTTTTGCGGCCGCCGCACCTCGCACTCGCAACAAGCGCGCAGCATAGGCTTGAACTTCTTTGTCGAAGGGACACGCTTTCCGGGCATCATCAATGTGGTGGAAAGCTTCAAGTAATAGGTCTGACTTCAACGGCTCGGGGGCGCGGTGCGCCAAGCGGTCGAAATAACGGGCGAGGGTATCGTCGTATCGATACTGCCAAATGGCCGGATCAGGTTCTAACCTTATCAGCGCATCGATGTAAGACTCAAGTGAGTCAAAGAGTTTATCGTCGCCTCCCTCCGTGGCGTAAAACACATACTGGTTCAGTACATAAGCGTGGAGGCTTTTATCGTGTTCTGACTCGCGCAGGCCCTCGACGGCATAGTGAATGGCGCTATTAAAGATAGCGAGCGTTGTTGGTTCAAGGCCTTTTACCGATTGCGTTCGCCACAAGGCATCCCCACCCCGATTCTGCCACCAATGAAAATGAATATAGGCAAGTGCGCTGGCCAAGCGGCCGCGTTCTGTTGACGGCTGAAAGCGCGACAGAGCCGCCTGAAGCTCTTTGACGATCCCCTTAAATTCGGCCCAATCGTCGCGCCGCAATTCAAGCAACGAGCACGCCGTAGCAACAGGCATCCAGATGGGAGGGTCCTGAGGCAATCGTCTTCTCTGCTTGCTTAAGTCCACAAGTTCCTCGTGCATTCTTAAGATCCAGAACACGGAACACAGAATCGCGACCTCATCGACTGAAAGCGACTCGGGACGCCACCGGCTGATCAATAAAATGATCTGACGATTGCGTTCTTTGTCATCATGGGAGGCCAATCGCGACAGGACTTCCTGTAGAGTTTTGCGAGCTTCAGCCGAAAAGCCAAAGCGAACCAGGCTATACTGATTTTCCACATTGTCCGATTCAATAGCGCGTTCCAGAAAAGGGGCATCTAGGTCCTTGGCGCGCCGCGTCATGGTCACGAAGAGATCTCTCGCGACGGCGAACGCATCAACGTTCGATTCCAGGATCCGGAACGTGTTAGTAAGCTCGTGGGAAAATTCGCGCTTATAGGCGTCGCTGTTTGCCAGCTTCTGGGCAGTAGCCACGTATTTCAGGGTTGTTTCCTCTAACTGCGTTGCTGCAAAAGGTAACCACACCCTATCCAGAAAAAGCAACCGTCGTAAGCTCGAAATGGCATCGCCCAAAGGCTTACCCTCGATGCGCAAATTGTTCAGTAGCTCGGTAAATGCATCGTCGGCTGCACCATGCTCACCAATACCACGGCGAAGTGCATCGATCGACTGGTTCGCAGACTCGCTTGCGCCAGATGCTCCCACCTTAGAGCCGTACGGTTTTAGAACTGCCTGGAAGATCAAATAATCGGCCTCACGAAGGACTGAAATCCTGGTTCCGTCCTCAGCCACATACTTCAGAAAATCGGGATTTTTAACGCAGGCCACTGCCTCAAGGAGAGTTGTCGAGGATACATACAACATAGGCAACGAAGCTCGTTTCCTGTCTGCCTCTGCCTCTTTCAACAGGTGGTCGAGGTAACAAAGCGCCATAGTATCGGTGAAGTTGTTGATTTTCAGATTCGGGCGCTTGCTCGCTAAATAATTCAGTATGTCTTCCGCTTCAGGCCTCCCGATAGCTTTCATGTAGTCGAACTTCTTCACAATAGTGAGGCTAAGCGTCCCATTCCGCTGCCAATCAGAAAAACGGGTCTGAGGATGGCCTATAGACTGGACAGCCTTGAAGAGCGCCTCGGCATTCTTGGCTTCGCGAAGAGTGATCTCCCGCACCTGCTTGCTGAATTCCGGAGAATGCAAGTCGATTTTTGGAACCTGCTGCCCGAGCGCATCCCTGAGAAACTGGCCGGCGCCACCCGGGGGGATAGACCCCGACATACTGCCTAAAGTACGCCCCAGAAAATTTTTAAACTCTTCCTGATGAGGTGGCAGTAATTGTATGGTTCCGAGCCAACCCGCAGCGGCAAGACATCTCACCAAGGTGCGGTTACTATTGAACTCCGCTTGATCGAAGGCGGTTCCCTGGTATAGGTCAGACATGCCCATCAACGCGGAGGTGACATCCACTGTGTCCCAGAAAAAACAAGGCTGTCGCTTGCCAAAGCGATAGTCTGCATGCGACTGTTCGATTAAATCTAAAAACCAGGAGGCCTCACCGCCTCCCTCATTCCGCGCCTGTTCAAACATTGCTGCCGCTCCCAAGGCCCGGGGATCGGATATTTGTTATGTAATTGACGTAGTCCTCGCTATTCGTCATCAAGATGTCTATCGACTCGGTCGGTGTCTTGAGAAGTGGATCTTGCCCTCCATCTAAGATCGAGCATCCAAACGCTTTCACCTGAGACGGAAACATGCCTGGATCATGCCTGGAACTCACGCGGTATAACCAGGACAAGACATGTTCTCTTGACGTGGAGCGGACAGCGATAGGACCTTTCGGGGACAGACGAGCGATAGGACCTTTCGGGGACAGACGAACTTACCCCCCCATCGTTCGGCCTTGTTTGCACAGTAAACGATCTGCATATATGTAACAACAGCTGTATGTATGTATGCATTCGT
>Ga0302324_100021069_pt1 | contig 12724 bp, 9 predicted proteins | sample Palsa_T0_1_FD_201949 | JGI IMG/M metagenome (GOLD analysis project Ga0302324, IMG submission 201949) | Peat permafrost microbial communities from Stordalen Mire near Abisko, Sweden - Palsa_T0_1 | ecosystem: Environmental > Terrestrial > Soil > Palsa > Peat permafrost | place: Sweden: Abisko...
TTCTCGATCAGCTCGCGCCGCTCGAGCGCGGAATTGGTCTTCGAGAGCGCGTTCGCGATGTCGTCGACCGGGCGCAGCGCGCGGCCGGTGATCTGGGTGTAGAGCGTCGTCGACTTGGTCGGCCGCGCATTGAGGATCACCTGGACCGCGGGGACGTCGAAGCCTTCCAGGTAGAGGCCGCAGTTGACCAGCACGTCGATGCCGTCGGCGCGGAACTCGCGCACGATCCGTTCGCGGTCCTCGCGCGGCGTCTCGCCCGAGGCCCACTCGGCGCGGATCTCGTGCGCGACGAACTCTTCGGCGACGTCGCGCGCGTGCTCGACCGAGGCGGTGAAGACCAGCGCCTTGAGCCCGGCGGTGTGCTGTTTGTAGGCCATGACGATCCGCTTGTTGCGGTCGACCGTGTTGACCGCCGCGGCGAGCTGGCCGATCACGAAATCGCCGCCCCGCGAGGCGACGTCGTCGAGGTTGGTCGTCGTCGCCACCGCGTACGACTTGACCGGGACCAGATAGCCCGCGTCGATCGCCTTGCGGGCGTCCATCGTATAGACGATCTTCTCGAAGACGTCGACCAGCCGCACCCCGTCGCCGCGGTTCGGCGTCGCGGTGAAGCCCATGACCATCGCCTCGGGGCGCACCGCCAGCACCGCGTCGACGATCGCGCGGTAGGAGGGGGCGGCGGCGTGGTGGGCCTCGTCGATGACGAACAGCGCGATCCTGCGCCGGAACCGGCCGACGAACTCCTCGAGGCGCTTCTCGGCCAGGCTCTGCACGGTCGCGACGACGATCGAGCAGTCCTCGGAGGCGTGGCGCTCGGCCTTCTCGACGCCGATCAGCGCGTCGGGGTTCTCGATCCGCATCTTCTCGACGATCTGCTCGATCAGCTCGTCGCGGTGCGCGACGACCAGCGTCACGTCCCCCGGGCGCAGCGAGAGCAGCTTGGGCAGCGTCGCTATGATAATGGTTTTTCCAAGGCCGGTGGCGAGCGAGACTAATTGACTGCGGACGCCGCGTGCGCGGTGTTCGAGAACTGCCTGCTGTGCCTCGACCTGGTATGGACGGAGGTGCGGGGCGCGCGGTGCGGCGACCGGGTGGGCGGCTTCGTGCGCCTGACGACGTCGCGGCCGTGCGGGGACGGCCGGCGTCGCGTCGTGTAGTTCCATTGCCCCTTATGGGAAGGAAGCGCTCCGTCGCTCCTCGACGGGGCGGAGAGGTCCGGTTCGAGACACGCTCCGCGCGGTCTGCAAGAGCCGGATGTTGTCGCTCAGTTTCAACAACCGCGTGCCGAACTCCTCGGTTGCGGTCGACGCGCGTGGTTTGCTCGCCCTTGCCGGGTAGAGTTTACGGTGACGGACCGCGCTCGTACCCCGAGAGCACACGCCGCGCCGCATTGGGACGCGTGCGTCGGCGCGGTCCTGGTCGTCCTCGCGCTCGTGTTGCTGCCGTTTGCGCAGCGGCAATACACGCCCCTGGCGGGTCTCTTCCCCGCGCTGATGCTGATCGGGGGCCTGGCCGAGCTGGCGACGGCAGTGCTGCTCTTCGCCCGCTACCGCCGTGCGCCGCGCCGCTCGCTCGGCTTCCTCGGCGTGGCCTTCGTCGGGCTCTCGCTGCTCTCGATGACGATGACCCTCGCCTTCCCGCTCGGCCTGCACGGCGAGGTGCTCCTGCCGGGTGGGCTGAGTGACATGTCGTGGCTCTACCCGGGCTGGACGCTCTGCGCCACGCTCGCCATGTTCGTCTACTTCGCGCTCGAACGGGCCGGCGACCGCCGTCCGCCCTCGCCGGCCTTCCTCTCCGTCGTGGTCGTCGGGGTCGCGCTCGTCGGCGCCGTCCTGTGCCTGGGCCTCGTCGCCGCCGAGAACGCAGCCGCCACGACTCGGCTCGCGCTAGGCCCGCCGTACGGTCCGCCGCTGCCGCTGGCCGTGCTGCTCGCGCTGGCGTTCCTCGGGCTGGCGCTGCGCGGGCCGCTGCAAGGGCTCGACGCGTGGCTGCGCTTGGCGTTGCTCGCCATCGTCCTCGACACGACGGTCAACACGCTCTCGCTGCACCCCTATCAGCTCAGCTGGTACCTCGGCCGCTCCTTCTACGTGCTCACCTCGATGCTCGTGCTGGCAGGTGCGGTGCGCGATCTGCTAGCGTGGGAGGACCGCGCGGTACAGGCGGAGGCCGACGTCGAGCGCGAGTCGGGCATCGTGCGCCGGCACGCGCGCCGGCTCGAGACGCTCTGGCGGGTCGCGTCGACGTCCGCGATCGAAGACGCGAGCTACCTGCGCGCGCTGCTCGGCGCGGCGAGCACGGTGTTGCAGGAAGGGCACGCGTTCTTCGCCTCGATCCAGCATCTGGAGGGCGTCGACTTCGTCGTCGACGTCTCGCTCGGGTCGCCGGGAAGCCGGCTGCTCTTGCAGCCGGGCGCGCGTCATCCCGCGGCCGAGATGCTGGCCGGGCAGCTGCTCCGCGCGGGGCCGACGACGTCGTGGGTCGACGTGCTCGTCGACCCGGTGCTCGCCGCGACGCGCGGCGCGCGTAAGCACGGCATCCGCGCCTTCGTGGGGACGATCTTCAAGGTCGGTCCGACGGTCTACGCGCTCTCGCTGGCGTCGCCGATTCCGCTCGAGGCCCCGCTGGACTCGCTCGACCACGCCTTCGTCGAGACGTTGGCCGCGCTGTGCGCGACCCGGCTGCAGCAACGCGCGCAGTTCGACCGCCTGGTCTATCAGACGGAGCACGACACGCTGACCGCCGTCCTCACGCGGGCCGCGTTCCGAGCGCGCGGCGCCGCCGCGCTGCAGACCGGCGAGCCGTTCGCGCTGGTGATCCTCGACATCAACGGGTTCCGCGCGGTGAACGAGTCGCTCGGCCAACAGTCGGGCGACGCGCTCTTGGTCGAGGTCGCCGCGATGTTGCAGTCCGTCGCCGACGGCGACATCGTCGCGCGGCTCGGCGCCGATCACTTCGCGCTGCTCATGCAGGGCGTCGCGGGGCCGGCGGAAGCCGGTCACGCGCTGGCCCGCTACCAGCACGGCTTCGACGAGCCGTTCACGACCGGGATCTTCCAAGGCGTGCAGCAGGTGCGCCTGAGCGCGACCTACGGCATCGCCCTCGCGCCGGCCGACGGCACCCACGTCGACGACCTGCTGGCCCACGCAAACCGCGCGCTCGACGCCGCTCAGGGAAAGCGAACCCGCGCCGTCGCCGCCGAGTCCAACGGGCGGCCGCCGCACGCGGCCTGATCGGCCGGGCCGGCGCGCGAAACACCGAGCGCGCAGGGCCGTATCTGAGGCATGCGTACCATAAGCACCATCCCCGAGACCGTCCGCTTGGTGCGGACCGTCCGTAACCCGCTCCCCGGCAGCGGCGCCTTTACCGGCTGGGGCCCGCGCGTCCCCGGTCTCTAAGACCGCACACGATGAAAGCGGCGTCGCCCCGCCGAACGGCGCCGCGTGATCAAAGAAGGCTGGCGTGGGCGATATTACGAGGACTTCGAGGTGGGCGACGTCTACCGCCACCGCCTCGGGCGTACCGTCACCGAGACGGACAACACGCTCTTCACGATGCTCACGCTGAACACCAATCCGATCCACTTCGACGCGCAGCTCGCGGAGCGGACACCGTTCGGTAAGATCCTGGTGAACTCGTGTTTCACCCTCTCGCTCGCGGTCGGCCTCTCGGTCTCGGACCTCAGCGAGCACGTGATGGCGAACTTGGGCTGGAACGACATCCGGCTACCCAGCCCGGTGTTCATCGGCGACACGATCTCGGCGTCGAGCGAGATCCTCGCCAAGCGCGAATCGGAGTCGCGCCCCGACGTCGGGCTGGTCACCGCCCGCACGACCGGGACGAACCAGCGCGAGCAGACCGTGATCTCGTACGAGCGGACCTTCATGGTCTACAAGCGCGGGCGCGACCCGCGCGACCGCACCCCGGCCTGAACGTCCCGTACCACCTATCCCCCAGGGCGGTTGGCGCTTTGCCGGCGGTCCGCCGATACCGAATGGTGGAGGGGATGGAATGACTGACCCGGCCCGGGTGGGGGACGTTGAGATGAGCACGCCGCGGCTGCATCGAGAGCTGGAAACAGCGCTCCTGCACGACGAGTTGGTGCTCCATTTCCAGCCACACGTCGAACTCACCAGCGGGACGATCGTCGGTGCCGAGGCGCTGGTGCGCTGGAACCATCCCGAGCGCGGGCTGCTCCCACCCGACGACTTCCTGCCCCTGGCGCAAGAGCTTGGGCTGATGCGCCGGATCGGGCTGTGGGTGACCGAGCAGACCGTGTACCTGACCAGCATCTGGCGGCTCACGCGACCCGGCTTTCGGGCCTGGTTCAATCTGTCGGCGCACGAGTTGGCCGACCCGGCCTTCTTGGCCAGCGTGCTGGCGTTCGACGGCGCGCTCGACGGCGTCGGCGTCGAGATCACCGAGATCGACGCCATGCGCGACGTCGTCACGACGAATCAGGCGCTGGCGACGCTACGGCGGGCGGGCTTGGCGATCGCGCTCGACGATTTCGGCCTGGGCAAGTCCTCGCTCGAGCAGCTCAAGCGCGTGCGCGTCGACCTGCTCAAGATCGACGGCGCGTTCATCGCCGGCCTGCCCGAGGATTCACGCGACGTCGCGATCGTCGACGCGATGGCCGCGATCGCCGATCGCTTCGGCTACGAACTGCTGGCGGAAGGCGTCGAAACGCGCGCGCAGCAGCGCGCGCTGGTGCGCGCGGGCTGCCGCTGGGGCCAAGGCTTCCTGTTCGGCCACCCGTGTTCGGCCGAGGACTTCACGCGACTGCTCGACGAGCGCCTCACGCAGGACGCCGAACAGGCTTGCTGAACGCGGGCGGCGTGAAACCGCTCGCAGATCTCCGCGTGGTCGCGATCGAACAGTTCGGCGCCGGGCCGTTCGGGACGGTGCAGCTCGCCGAGTTGGGCGCCGACGTGATCAAGATCGAGGATGCGCGTTCGGGCGGCGACGTCGGCCGCGCGGTGCCGCCGTACCAAGTCGGCGACGCGAGCTTGTTCTTCGAGGCGTTCAACCACGACAAGCGCAGCGTCGCGCTCGATCTGAGTCATCCCGAGGGTCGCGCGGTCTTCCACGACCTGGTGCGCCAGGCCGACGCGGTCTTCTCGAACCTGCGCGGCGACATGCCCGAGCAGCTCGGGCTGCGCTACGCCGATCTCGCGCCGGTCAACCCACGGATCGTCTGCGTCTCGCTCTCCGGCTTCGGCATGACCGGTCCGCGGCGCGCCGAGCCCGCCTACGACTACGTCCTGCAAGGGCTGGCCGGCTGGCAGTCGCTGACCGGCGCGCCGGACGGGCCGCCGACGAAGTCGGGGCTCTCACTGGTCGACTACAGCGGCGGGCTGGTCGCCGCGCTCGCGTTGCTCGCCGGCGTGCACGCCGCGCGCCGCGACGGCGTCGGCGGCGACTGCGACACCGCGCTGTTCGACGTCGCGATGAGCATGCTGACCTACGTCGCCGCCTGGACGCTCGCGCCCGACGGCGCGTACCGGCCCGAACGGCTGGCCGACTCGGCGCATCCCTCGATCGTCCCGTTCCAGAACTTCCGCACCGCCGACGGTTGGATCGTCGTCGTCTGCGCGAAGGAGAAGTTCTGGCAGCGGCTGGTCGACGCGCTCGGCATCGCGCAGGTGCGCGACGACCCGCGCTTCGCCGACTTCGCCGCGCGCCGGGCGAATCGAGCACTGGTGATCCGCACGCTGGCCGACGTCTTCGTGACGCGCGAGAGCGCCGCGTGGATCGCACTCTTGACCGGTGCGGGCGTGCCGTGCGGGCCGATCAACGACGTGCCGGCCGCGCTGGCCGATCCGCAGACCGCCGCGCGCGGCCTGATCGCGGACACGCCGCACCCGCTCTTCGGCCAGGCCCGTTGGATCGCGAGCCCCGTGCGCGTCGGCGCGCCGCCGACCGAGCACCGCCGCGCGCCGGACCTGGGCGAGCACACCGAGACGGTGCTGCGCGAACTGCTCGGCTACGGCGAGGAGCGGATCGCCGCGCTGCGCGCGGGCGGCGCGCTCGGGCAGCCCGGCCGAACGCCGCGCGCGCTGGTTACAGAGTAACGCCGGCGCGCCGTAGGACGCGCTCGGCCGAGGTGATGATCGGCGTGTCGATCATCGTGCTGTCGAGCACCGCCGGCGAGCCCTTCGCGGCGGCCTCCATGACGCGGCGCGCGTGGGCGATCTCGGCGTCGCTGGGGGCGAAAGCCGCGCGGACCGGGACCACCTGCGCCGGGTGGATCAACATCTTGCCGTCGTACCCCAGGCGCCGCGCCGCCGTCGCGTCCCGCGCCGGGATCGCGGGATCGCCGTACTCGCGCGAGGGACCGTCGATCGCCCAGCGCCCGGCGGCCCGCGCCGCGACGAGCATCCGCGCGCGGTGCGGCAGCAGGACGTCGAGGTCCGGCTCGCCGCCGAGCGCGGCGGCTAGGTCATAGGGACCGAACGCCAGCGCGAGGACGTGCGAACCGAGCGCGATGCGCTCGCACTGGACGAGCCCTTCGGCCGACTCGATCAGCGCGATCTGCGGGATCGTCCCGACCACCGCGCTGACGTGTGCGAGGTCGCCGGCGTCGGCGACCTTCGGGACGACGATCGCCGACGGTTGGCGCGGCGCGGTCAGCATGACCAGGTCGGCGCGCCCATCGACGCTGTCGGGCGGATTGATCCGCACGACAACGCGGGCCAGGTCGGCGTGCGCGTCGAGAAATGCTCGCACCTGGTCGCGCGCGAACGCCTTGCGGTCCGGCGCGACGGCGTCCTCGAGATCGAGGATGGCACCGCTCGCGCCGGGCGCGTCGAGGGCTTTGACGAACCGATCGGGCCGATCGGCGGGCACGAACAATAAGAGCGAGGGATCAAGCGCCATCTGACCCCGCCCCTTCGCGACCGGCGGCCGGATCACTGTCGTCAATTCAAACGAACGTATTCGTAATCGGTGGGACGATCTTTGATGCCCTTGTCTGGTGGTGCGATCCAACCAGCCATCTTGCCGGGCTCGAACACGCCCTGCATCAGGCTGAGGATGAAGACGCGGTCGTTCGCGCTGGGCAGCCAGCCCGCGATCTGCGCGTCGTACTCAGAGGCGGGGATCGGCGTGCCGGTCGGATCGGTCGCGGTACCGGCCCAACTCCCGACCGTGCGGCGGAAGCGCACGCTGGGCAGCGCGAAACGGAAGGGATGGCCGGTCGCCGCGATCAGCCGGTTCCAGCGCGCCAGCCCCTTCTCGCAATCCTCGGCGTACGAGAGGCGCACGAACTCGTTCATCGCGTTGCGCAGCGGGACGCGCTCGATCCGCACGCCGCCGTCGGCGGGGACCTCGAGGTCGTAGGTCGTCTCGCGCTCGACGTGGTCGGGGTACTTCTTCTCGTCGGGACGGCCCTTGAGACCGTTGGCGAAGTACGCCGCCGCGTTCGAGCTGGAGTCGGCGCCGAACAGATCGAGCGAGGAACTGAACCAGAAGTTCAGGTAGCGCTGGATCGTCGGCAGGTCGATCGCGCCGGCGTTGCGGATCGTCGCCGGATCGTCGCTGTTGCGCTCCGCCATCACCTCGAGCGTGCGCCGCACGATGCGCGAGATGCCGGTGTCGCCGACGAACATGTGGTGCGCCTCTTCGGTCAGCATGAAGCGACAGGTGCGCGCCAGCGGGTCGAACGACGACTCGGCGAACGACTTGAGCTGGAACTTCCCGTCACGATCGGTGAAGAAGGTGAACATGAAGAACGACAGCCAGTCGTTGATCGGCTCGTTGAAGGTCGAGAGGATGCGCGGGTTGTCGGCGGCGCCGGAGTGGCGTTGCAAGAGCGCCTCGGCCTCTTCGCGCCCGTCGCGCCCAAAGTAGGCGTGTAAGAGGTAGACCATCGCCCACAGGTGGCGGCCCTCCTCGACGTTGACCTGGAACAAATTGCGCAGGTCGTAGAGCGAGGGAGCGCTATGGCCGAGCAGCCGTTGCTGCTCGACCGAGGCCGGTTCGGTATCGCCCTGCGTGACGATCAGGCGGCGCAGCGTGCTGCGATACTCGCCGGGGATCTGCTGCCAGACCGGCTGGCCCATGTCGTCGCCGAAGCCGATCGTGCGGTCGCGCTCGGGTTCGGCCAGAAAGATTCCCCAGCGGTAGTCGGGCATGCGCACGTAGTCGTAGTGCGCCCAGCCTTTCGCGTCGACCGAGATCGCCGTGCGCAGGTAGACGTCCGAGGCCTGGAAGTCGGTCGGCCCCAGCTCCTGCCACCAGCGCAGGAAGGCCGGCTGCCACTGCTCGAGCGCACGCTGCAGCGTGCGGTTCGCCGCCAAGTCGACGTTGTTCGGGATGCGGTCTTGATAGTCGATCGTCGTCATCACACGCGGTTCCGGTCGAAGTGCGGTTTGGTGCCGGTGCCGAAGAGCGTCAGCGCGCCCTGCTTGCCGGTCGCGTTGGGTCGAATGAAGACCCAGTTCTGCCAGGCCGAGAGCCGGCCGAAGATCTTCGTCTCGAGGGTCTCGTCGCCGCCGAAACGCAGGCTGGCTTCCATCCCAGTCAGCGCGTCGGGCGAGAGCGCGGCGCGCTCCTCGAGCGCGAGGCGAATCTCGTCCTCCCAATCGAGCTCGTCGGGCGCGAGCGTCACCAGCCCCAGCTCGAGCGCCGCGGCGGCACCGTAGCGCCGATCGCCGTCGGCCAACAGCCGCGCCGGGGTCGCGGGCGAGCCGAGGAAGCGCGTCGCCAGCCGCGTGCGGCCGTTGACCATCGGGAAGAGGCCGGCGTTGCACGCGTCGAGCGCGATCAGCGGACCCTCACCGTCGGCTTGGTCGAGCATGTACGAGCGGTCGGCGGCCAGCGCGAGCTCGAAGAAGAGCCCGGCGAAGCACGAGCCCGCGTCGATCAGCGCGTACAGGCTGCGCGAGGTCACGTCCAGCCGCGCCAGCGTCCGGCGCAAGAGGCCGATCGTCTCGCGCACCAACCAGTGCTCGCGCAGGGCGGCGAGCTGCGCGCCGGCGGCGAGCACGGCGTCGAGCTCGCCCTCGGTCCGCAGGACCAGCAGGCCCAGCTCGAGCTCGTTCGTGCGCAGCGCCAGCAGCGCGTCGTCGAGCTCGCGCGCCAGCGCCAGCGGCCACCACGCGTCGCCCAGCGCTTCGATCGCCGCCGCGTCGGCCGGCAGCGGCGCGTCCGGCGCGCGTAGCAACAGCGTCGCACTGCGCGCCGCGCGATCGAAGGTCACCTCGACGTGCCGATAGCGATAGCCCTCCTCGTCGACCGTCTTCTGTAGCGGCCGCAGGGTGATGCCCCGCGCGTCGTTCGCGCGCGGCGAGGCGTCGGCGAGCGCCTGCGCGCGGGCCTGCACCAGCGCCGGAAACTCCGACGGGCTGGCGATCGCGTCGACCAGGTTCCACTCCTTCGCGCGCTGCGCCCGGACGCCGTCGGCGTTGGTGCAGAAGAGGTCGGCCAGATCGCGCCGCACCTTGCGCTTGTCGGTCAGCCGGGTCAGACCGCCGGTGCCGGGCAGCACGCCGAGCAGCGGGACTTCCGGCAGGCTGACCGTCGTCGAACGGTCGTCGATCATCAGGATCTCGTCGCAGGCCAGCGCGATCTCGTAGCCGCCGCCGGCGCACGCGCCGTTGACCGCCGCGACGAAACGCAGCCCGTCGTGCCGGCTCGAATCCTCCATCCCGTTGCGCGTCTCGTTGGTGAACTTGCAGAAGTTCACTTTCCAGGGATGCGAGGAGGTGCCGAGCATGTAGATGTTCGCGCCGGCGCAGAAGCTGCGCTCTTTCGCACTGGTCAGCACGACGCAGGCGACCTGCGGATGCTCGAAGCGAATCCGGTCGAGCGCGTCGCGTAGCTCGACGTCGACGCCGAGGTCGTACGAGTTCAGCTTCAACTTGTAGCCGGGCCGCAGCCCGGCGTCCTCGTCGACGTCGAGCGCCAGCGTCGCCACCCGCCCCTCGACGGTCAGCTTCCAATGCCGGTACCGGTTGGGCGAGGTCTCGAAGTCGACGGGTCCGGCCTCAGCCGGCACGGCCAGGGTGACCATGGCGATCCTCTCAGACGGGCGGTCGTGACGTGCAGTATAGTACAGCTTTCTGCCGGGTGCAAGGCGTCGTGGCCGCTGTCCGTGCCTATGGCACGAGGGAAGCTGCACTATAGCGCCGCAGCGACCCCCAACACGCCGGGCCGAATGGATTCTGCTCATTTTGCCGGAGGAACCGAGGTTTAGGGCGACTTAAGCTGCTCGATATCGTTGCTTAACGTTTCGAGCGCGATGTAGACCCGGGATCGTCGATCCCATCGCTCGCTCGAGGAGGTCGGACTTGCGCTCTCGTCTCAGTGCGGCTGTGTTGACGGCTGCTCTCGTCGTCGGCTGTTCCGGCGGCGGCACGGAATCCGCCGCGCCGAAGATGCCCAGCGGCGCGGCTGCGGCGCAACGGGCCCCGGCAGCGACCGGCTCCAACGTCGTCGTCAATCCGGGTTTCGAGACCGGAACGCTCTCCCCGTGGACGTCCTGCGGCACGACGAGCGACGTCAGCGTGACGACCGCGCAGGTGCACAGCGGCAGCGACAGTGCGCTGATCGGCACCACGGCGAAGCCCGAGGTGAACGGCACCGCCGGCGTTTGTCAGACGGTGACCGTTCCAGCCGCCGCGACGCTGACGTTCTGGGTCTACGAGGGCACGACCGACTCGATCGAATACGTCGATCAGGAAGCGGACATCCTCAGCACGAGCGGGACGCAGTTGACGCAGCTCTACGCGGAGGCGAACACGACCAACGGATGGGTCGAGAAGTCGTTCAGTCTCAGCTCGTACGCGGGAGAGACGGTGCAGCTGTACTTCGGCGTCAAGGGCAACGGCTATTCGAAGGACTACGTCTACGAGTACCTCGACGACGTCTCGCTGACCGGCTCGGGCGCGACGGCGACGCCGACCGCGACGCCGACCTCGGCTCCCACCGCCACGCCGACCGCGACGCCGACCGCGAAGCCCAGCACGACGCCGACCGCGACGCCGACCGCCGTCCCCACGGCGACGCCGACCGCGACGCCGTCGAGCACGCCGTACGCGTGCAACAACGCGCAGTTCGTGACGGATCAGAGCGAGTTCGCCGCCGGCACGATCACGGCGGACCAGCTGGTCGACATCTGCGGCAGCGTGACGCAAGTCCTGGCCGAGAAAGACACGAGCAGCGGTCACCACGGCTACTTCTACGTCGCGATGCCCAACGGTTACGACATCGAGATCGTCTCGAACCTCGATGCGATGGCCGAGGCGCCGACCGACGATCCGCCGTCGACGTGGCCCTGGGTCGCCGTCGGCGATTACGTCTACGTGCAGGGTCGTTATTACTACGACAGCTCCAGCAGTCAGGGCGTCGACTGGACCGAGGACGACACCGGCTCGTGGCCGTACGTCGGCTGGGTCGCGGTCTGCAACTCCGCGGGCGCGGCCTGCTCGAAATACTGGTAGCGACCTAAGGTTCCGCTCCGAGCCCGGCGAAGGCCCGCGCATGGCACGGGTCTTCGTCACCGGCTCGTCGGACGGGCTCGGCCTCTTGGCGGCCCGGCAGCTCGCCGCGGGCGGGCATGCCGTGACGCTGCATGCGCGCAACGCGGCGCGGGCCGACGACGCGCGGCGCGCGCTGCCGGCGGCTGAGGCGGTGCTGACCGGCGACCTCGCCAGCATCGCCCAGACGCGTGCGCTCGCCGGCCAGGTCAACGAACGCGGCCACTACGACGCGATCATTCACAATGCCGGCGTCGGCTACCGCGAAGCGCGGCTCGAGACCGTCGACGGCCTCGAGCACATCTTCGCGATCAACGTCCTCGCGCCGTACGTGCTGACCGCACTGATCGCGCCGCCGTCGCGCCTGATCTACCTCAGCTCGGGGATGCATCGCGGCGGACACCCCGAGCTGAACGATCCGCAGTGGACGAAGCGGCGCTGGAACGGCTCGCAAGCCTACTCCGACAGCAAGCTGTTCGACGTCGTGCTGGCGTTCGCGGTCGCCCGCCGTTGGCCGGCCGTCTTCTCCAACGCGGTCGAGCCTGGCTGGGTGCCGACGAAGATGGGTGGTCCCGGCGCGCCCGACGATCTCGAGCTCGGCGCCGCGACGCAGGTCTGGCTCGCGACCAGCGACGATCCGGCCGCGCGTGTCAGCGGCGCTTACTTCTACCATCAGCGCCGTCACGAAGTCCACCCCGCCGCTCGCTCCGAAGGCGTGCAGGACGCGCTGCTCGACTACTGCGCGAGCGTCAGCGACGTCGCGCTCCCGGTGCCGGCGTAGCGCTGATGCGCGCGAGGCCGTACGCCGCGCTCGCTGCGACGATGAAGAGGACGATGTACGCGCTTGTGTTCCACAGCGCGGTCTCCGCGGGACTGATGGTCGAGCTCTGATGCCACCGGTCCCAAAGGTCGGGCATCAGCGACCCCTGCATGTTCAAGCATTGGTTCCACGCGACCGGAAGCGTCGCAGCGAATAGCACGAGGACGAACTCGAAGAAGGGCCGCTGGTGGCGCCGTTGGACGGCGACCGCGGCGGCGAGTGTCCACGCGAGCAGGCCGAGCGAGGCGAACCCCGCCAGCGCCATCAGCACGAGGGCGCCCTCCAAGGTCGTGCCGTCGTTGCCCGCGGCGATCACCTGTTGGATCGAGAGGAGAACGGAAGCGAGGCCGAGCGCAAACGGGATCGCGAGCGGCCACCACCGAGTCGCGCCGCGAACGGCGGCCTGCCAAACTCGTGTCATCATCAG
>Ga0302324_100021071_pt1 | contig 12723 bp, 10 predicted proteins | sample Palsa_T0_1_FD_201949 | JGI IMG/M metagenome (GOLD analysis project Ga0302324, IMG submission 201949) | Peat permafrost microbial communities from Stordalen Mire near Abisko, Sweden - Palsa_T0_1 | ecosystem: Environmental > Terrestrial > Soil > Palsa > Peat permafrost | place: Sweden: Abisko...
ACCGGATGGTGGCTGACTGGCACGCATGGAATGCCACCATGCTGCCGGAGATCGACGATAGTTTCGGCGAGGTCTACACCGCCGCGGATCTCGCCGACCATATTGGCGCGCAGCCCAAGGATTGATTCGGGGCTCGGGTCAGTATCCTTGCAGCGCGGCGTAGCGATCTCGGCAGAACGCGGTATCCCCGAACGTGGCACGGGCGACGCGGGCTCGTTTCATGAAAAATCCGATCTCGTGCTCATCGGTCATGCCGATGCCGCCGTGCATTTGCACGCCCTCGTTGCCGCACAGATCCAGCGTGTCGTTTGCCTTGCCTTTCGCCAGCACGGCGAGCGCCGCGGCATCGTTGGTGTTCTCATCGAGCGCGGAGCAGGCGGCGACAACGGCCGATCTTGTGACCTCCACTTCGCAGAACATCTGCGCGGCCCGGTGCTTCAGCGCCTGAAACGAGCCGATTGGGACACCGAACTGTTTGCGGTCCTTGAGATATTGGACCGTGCGTTCAAACGCCTCGGCGGCGGAACCCAGCATTTCGGCGGCCAGACAGACGCGGGCGCGATCCAGCATTCGATCGAGCACGTCGCTCCCGCCATCGACCCGGCCAAGCACGGCGTCCGCGCCAGGCGAAACGTTGTCCAACCGAATTTGTGCCGCGTTGCGACTGTCGATCATGATCGTGCGCTGACGGGTGACACCTGGCGCGTTGCCGGGCACCAGGAACAGCGTGATGCCGTTCTGGTCGTCGCGCGCTCCGGACGTCCGCGCCGCGACAATCAGAACGTCCGCGACATGACCGTCGAGGACGAAGACCTTTTGTCCGTCGAGCGTGTAGCCCGCCCCCTGCTTTTTGGCGGTCGTGGCGATGCGATGAGGCTGGTGCCGCGAGCCTTCCTCCAGAGCGAGCGCGAACAGCCGCTCCCCGGCGACCAGCGGCGGCAAATGTTCGGCCTTCTGATCCTCGGTTCCAGCCATCGCCAGCAGCGAGGCACCGACCAATGCTGTCGACACCAGCGGCGATGCCGCCAGCGTCCTTCCCGCCGCCTCCATCACCTGGGCCAGACCGAGTAAGCCGAACTCAGTGCCGCCGTGGTCCTCGGGTACCAGGAAACCGGTCCAGCCGAGCTCCGCCATTTCCCGCCACAGACCGCGGGAGAAGCCGTCCGGGTCGTTGCTGTCGCGCAATTTGCGGAGCGCGGTGATGGGCACGCGTTCCTTGAAAAACTCGTGTGCCGTATCGCGCACCATCTGGGTTTCGGAGGAAAGGACCAGAGCCATGATTGAAAATCCCCTATTCAAGCCCTTTTTGACGTCGCCTGTGCCGGCGGGTCGCATCGTGCCGCGTCGTTATGCTCTGAGCCATGTCAACGCGATGTCGCATCTGCGGGAATCTGCGGGAAACCGCGGCTCCGCTTTCCTTGGCGGGCGGTGCCACACGGGCGATCGTTCGTGGAATATTGAGCGAAAGCGAAGAAGCGAGCCGCGGATTCCCACAGATTCCCACAGATGATCATTGAACCGGCAACGGGTCATGACGATCCACCAGGCGATCCCGGCCAAACGCGTCATGACCCGTATACGATTCACACCTTGCTCCACCGCCCTGTGTCAGTCCGGCAGCGCCAGGACGCGTTTCGCGATGATGTTGAGTTGAATTTCCGATGTCCCGCCCTCGATCGAATTGGCTTTCGAGCGCAGCCATTCGCGGGTCAGGCGGATCTCGTCGTCGGTGAACGGTTCGCCTTCCCAGCCAAGCGCGTTGAAACCCTCGGCGGCGATCAACATTTCGTAGCGTGTCTTGTTCAGTTCGGTCGCGTAGTATTTGAACATCGCCGACATTGGGCCGGGAGGCGCGCCGGCCTCGGCTTCCTCGGCGGCGCGACGGCGGGTCAACTGGAAAGCGTGCGCGTTCATCGCGTAAGTGGCGATGCGATGACGCAGTTCGGAATCGGCAATGCGCCCGTTTTCCTCCCCGGCGTATTGTTTCGCCAGCGCCTCGGGCGTGACTTCGAATTTCGCCGCGTTGCGCGCGCCAATGCCGCCGATCCCTTTGCGTTCGTGTTCCAGCAGGCGCTTGGCGATGGTCCAGCCTTTGTTCAATTGTCCCACCAGATGACTGGCGGGCACGCGGACGTTCTCAAAGAACGTTTCGCAGAACGCCGACTTTCCACTGATCAGCCGGATCGGCCGCGGGCGGACACCAGGATCGTCCATGTCGATCAGCAGGAAGCTGATCCCATCGTGTTTTTTCACCGTCGGATCGGTACGTACCAGGCAGAAAATCCAGTCCGACACGTGCGCGTTCGAGGTCCAGATCTTGTGGCCGTTGACCAGGAAATGCTCGCCCTGCAACACCGCCCGCGTCGACAGGCTGGCGAGATCCGACCCCGATCCCGGCTCCGAATATCCCTGACACCAGCGGATTACACCGCGGACGATTTGGGGGATGTGCTCCTGTCGTTGCTCCTCCGTCCCGTATTCCAGCAGCACCGGGCCGAGCATCGACAATCCCATGCCGCGCAACGGCACGCGGCAGCCGAGGTCCTGCATTTCCTCTTCCAGCACCAGCGCTTCCTCATCTGATAGCCCACCACCGCCGTATTGCTTCGGCCAAGTGGGAGCGGTCCAACCCTTCTCCGCCATGCGGTCGAGCCAGATTTTCTGTTCCGGCCTGACGTAAACTGCCCGCTTGCCACCGGCGACCTGCTCCTCCTCCGGCATGCGGGTGCGCATGGCGAGCGGGCAGTTGGCTTCCAGCCAGGCACGGGTTCCCTGGCGGAAGGCGGTCAGGTCGGACATGCGGTTTCCTCCATGCGCGTTCCGGCAATCTCCCCCAACCGTCTTTCGGGTCAACCCCTGGACTCTGGCAGCGGGATGGCATTGTCAGGCGACGAAGACGTCTATCCGGTTAAGGTCGAACCGGGGGTTCATTTCACGAGGTCTCTCAAATCAGACGTGCGAGGGGTTAACGGCCGATGAATCTTTCGAGAGTAAGGCGGTTCAGGCCCTTGCCGCCCATCACGTTCGGCCGTCGAACCTTGTGCACGTGGGGTGGTTCGGCCATAAGCCGCGCGTTGTTCCACTCTGAGGTCTCGATGACACGTCAAACGGCAACCGCCGTCCGGGCCGCGGCCCAATACGCCACAATCGGCCTGCTCGCCGCGATCCTGACGATCCCGTCCGTCCGAGCGGAGGACCCGCCCGATCCGGTCGTGGCGAAGGTCGGCACCGATGTGATCCACCTGAGTGCCGTGACCGCCGCCGTCCAGGCCTTGCCGCCCCAGGCGCGCCAGATGCCGCCCGACCAGTTGATGCCCAAGATGCTGGATCAATTGGTGGATACGCGTGTCCTGGCGATGGAGGCGCGCAAGGAGGGCCTCGACAAAGATCCGACGGTCCAACGCACTCTGCGTGAGGTGCAGGAGCGCGTTCTGGTTTCCGCGATGCTGGAGCGGGACGTTGGACCTCGGGTGACGGACGCAGCGGTGAAGGCGCGCTTCGACAAGGAGATCGGCAGCCAACCGACGGTTCAGGAGGTCCATGCCCGGCATATCCTGGTGGACGATGAAGCGACCGCCAAGAAGATCATCGCGGAATTGAAGAAGGGCGGCGATTTCGCGGCGCTGTCGAAACAATACAGCAAGGATGCGGCGGCGGTCGAACAGGGCGGCGACCTCGGGTATTTCAAGACGACCGACATGGTACCGGAATTCTCCAATGCCGCTTTCGCGCTGAAGGACAACGAGATCAGCCCTGTTCCGGTCCACACCCAGTTCGGCTGGCACGTGATCCAGACGTTGAACCATCGCGCCGCGCAACCCCAGACTTTCGACCAGGCGAAGGATCAGCTGCGCCAGCAGATGATCGGTGAAGAAGTCAAGAACGAGCTCACCAAAGCGCGCGCCGATGTGACGGTGGAGCGGTTCAATCTGGACGGCTCACCGATCCGGGCCACCGATCAGGCGGTGCCGCCGCCGGCGAAGTAGCCACGCCGGAGAAGCAACGAACAAGGGGGAGGAAACCATGACCGGTGCCGTCTCGCACGCCGACGCGCCGTCGCCGGACCGCGACGGCGGGTGGAAACCGAAGTCGACGACTGGGGTTTCTCCGCTCGCGGTCGCATTGCCGGAACTGCCGCCGCTTGCCGGTGTGCGACTTAACGCGACGGCGGCGGGAATTCGATACCAGGGACGAACGGATCTGGTGATGATGGAGGTTCCCCCCGGCAGCACGGTTGCCGGCGTGTTTACGTCGAATAAATGCCCAGGAGCGCCGGTTGATTGGTGCAGGGAGGCGCTGAAGGGGGGAAAGGCGCGGCTGGTGGTGGTGAATGCCGGCAATGCCAATGTCTTTACCGGCCGGGCGGGGCGGGATGCCTGCGCCGCGACCGCCTCCGCCGCGGCGAGCCTTGTGGGATGCGCGCCGCATGAGGTGTTCGTCGCCTCCACCGGCGTGATCGGCGAAGTGTTGCCGCACGAGAAACTCATCGCCGCTTTACCGGGGTTGCACGGCGGGTTGAAGCCGGATGCATGGGAGGCCGCGGCGCGCGGCATCATGACCACCGATACATTTCCGAAAGCATCGACACGGGTAGCAAAAATCGGCGGTGCGCCGGTACGGATCACGGGATTCGCCAAAGGCAGCGGGATGATCGCGCCCGATATGGCGACGATGCTGTGCTTTGTGTTCACCGACGCGGCGATCCCTGGCGCGGCGCTGCAGTCGATGTTGAAGAAGGGCGTCGATCGCAGTTTCAACTGCACGACGGTGGATTCGGATACGTCGACGTCGGATACGGTGCTGCTGATCGCCACCGGCCAGGCCTCGCATGGGCCGGTCAGTGGGCGGGAGCTCGGGGATTTTTCGGCTAAGTTGTCTGACGTTCTGATGGATCTGGCGTTGCAGGTGATCCGCGATGGCGAGGGCGCCCAAAAGCTGGTGAAGATCGATGTGACGGGGGCGGTGTCGGCTCGGTCGGCGAAACGAATTGCCATGACGGTGGCGAACTCGCCATTGGTCAAGACGGCGATCGCGGGCGAGGATGCGAACTGGGGCCGTATCGTGATGGCGGTGGGTAAGGCAGGAGAACCCGCCGACCGCGACCGGCTGTCGGTCGGCGTCGGCGGGGTCTGGATGGCGCGCGAGGGCGGCGTGGTACTGGGCTACGACGAGACGCCCGTCGTCGCGCATATGAAGGGACACGAGATCGAGATGGCGATCGATATCGGTCTGGGATCCGGAAAAGCGACCGTCTGGACCTGCGATCTGACGCACGGCTACATCGACATCAACGGATCGTACCGGTCGTAGCGGCGGCGCATCGCTCGACGGGGCCGCGGGGCGGGGCTATCGTCAGGGCGTCAATCACGAGGGACACTCGCCATGGCGTTCTATGAATTGCGTCAATACAAGGTGCTGCCTGGGAAACAGGCCGAATGGGTGAAGATCATGGAGGAGGAGATTATCCCCTTCCAGGTGTCGAAAGGCATGGTGATCGCCGGGTCCTTCCGTGGCGAGACGGATGAGTCGGTGTATGTCTGGATCCGGCGGTTTGAGAGTGAGGCACAGCGGGTTCAGCAGTACAAGGACGTGTATGAGTCGGATTACTGGAAGACAAAGATCGCGCCGCGCGTGCCGGACTGTTTGGATCGTTCCGCGATCGTGGTGACCAGGCTGGTGCCGACGCCGCGGTCGCCGGTGCAATAAGGGCGACAGTAAGAATTAGCAGCCACAAATAACGCGGACGGGACCGTGCCGGGGGAATGGCGCGGATCAAATCTGGCGCGGTAAGAATCCATGCCGGGACCGGCCACCCTCCTTTTGTGGTGACTGGTCCTTCCAGGCTTTTGGCTATTTTTGCAAAGACCGGATGGTGACTTTGCCATAAGTCGACCGTTGGCATGTGGACGACGTGCACGAATATTCACCTTAGAGAAGCAAGAGGACCAGAGGGCCAGAGGTTAGTTTCGTTATAATTGTACATTTTTGTTAACGTAGATACCCTTTGTATCGAGTAGATTATGACCGGACTTTCGTTCGTACCGTATCTCTGGCCCTCGGGTCCTCTCAGATGAATCTTGCTCGCCGTCCAGCCGGCACAGCCCAACCAATGAGCGCACGAACCGAGTGGCCTGGGCCGATGCGCTATCGAAGATGTCGCCGAAGGGCTGAGCGTCAGCCTGCTCAATGTCACGCCGGACGGCGAACTCCTGGACCGATGCCGGTGAGGAATTTCACTGGCGACGGGTCGTTACCTGTTCATCGCCTTCACGACACGGGATGTCGAAGGCCGCACGTTGATCCGTCCCATCTCCGCCGGATACATGCATCGGAAGGAAATCGTGCACCATGAGCAGAGCAAAAGCGCTTAAGACCATTCCATCATTCCGCACCGACGCGGAGGCGGAACATTTCGTCGATACCGCCGACCTGACAGAATACGACCTGCCGGGCTTCAAACCAATGCGATTCGAGTTCGAGAAGAAGGACGCTCAGTTGAACATGCGCGTACCGGAGTCTTTGCTTGAGGCAGTGAAAACGAAGGCCAGATCGCGCGGCATCCCGTTCACCCGGTACATTCGGATGCTCATGGAACAGGACGTTGGACGGCCGTGACGCAGAACGTTCGTGCACGCGTGCCCAGCGCTTACAACCCACGGCTAATTCGTCGCGGCGGATCGGCCGGTGAGGCCTCACCCCCGCACCAGCCTCCCCTCCAGCGGATAGGACGGATCGTTATATCCCGGTGTCGACGGATGCCCCGGTGAGACCAGCCGATCGATCAACGCCTCATCTTCCTTGCCTAACCGGCAATCCAAAGCGCCAACGTAATCCTCCCATTGTTCCTCCGTCCGCGGCCCGCCGATCGCCGCGGTCACGAGCCGATTGTTCAACACCCAGGCGAAGGCGAACTGTCCCGGCGTCATTCCCCTCCCCCTCGCGTGATCCGCGATCTTCTGGGCTATATGCAAACTCTCCGGCCGCCATTCCGATTCCAGCATCCGCCGGTCTTGCCGCCCAGCGCGAGTCCCCGCCTGAGGCGGCACGTCCGGTCGATACTTCCCCGTCAGGATCCCGCGCGCCAAGGGGGAGTACGGCACCACGCCAAGACCGTAATATCCGCAGGCCGGCAGATGTTCGACCTCCACCTCCCGGTTCAGCGCGTTGTAAAGCGGCTGACTGGCGATCGGCCGATCGATCCCGGCCTCATCGCACAGGCGGCAGATCTCGGCGACCCGCCAGCTTCGGTAATTCGAAACGCCGAAATATCGAATTTTGCCCGCATGGATCAGATCGGCCAGCGCATGCACCGTCTCCGCCAGCGGGGTCGAAAGGTCTTCCTTGTGCAAATACAGCAGATCGATCTCGGCGAGGCCAAGCCGCCGTAAACTGCCTTCCACCGCGTGCTGCACATGGCGCCGCGACAATCCGCGCGCATTTGGTCCGGTTCCGGTCGGGTTGAAGCATTTGGTGGCCAGCACCCACCAACTCCGATGCTCGCGGATCGCCCGTCCGGTCACTTCCTCCGACCGGCCGCCGTTGTAACCGTCGGCCGTGTCGACGAAATTAACCCCCTGCTCGCGCGCCCGCGCCACGATGCGAGACGACGCCGCCTCATCCGTCGCGCCGCCAAACATCATCGTCCCGAGACAGAGAGGAGAGACTTTCAACCCGCTGGTGCCAAGCCGCCGATAATCCATGTGCGTTCCTTTCTCGTCCGGTCTGTGCACCCTACACCAGACCGGCTTAATTGGTCCCATGCCGACTCGTTTCCCGCCTGAGACCACTGCGTCCGCCCGTAAGTCCCCGTCCCTCGGGGCTCTCTTCATGGGCTTCGCCAGCATTGGCCTGTCGAGTTTCGGCGGCGGACTTACCGCCTGGGTTCGGCGAGAGGCCGTGCAGCGGCGAGGCTGGCTGGACGACCAGCAGTTCCTGTCCGGCTACGCTCTGTCACAGCTTGTCCCGGGTGCGACCAACGTCAACCTGGCGGTGTTCATCGGCACCCAAATGCGCGGCGCACCGGGCGCGGTGGCGTGCTTCGCCGGTCTGATGGCAGCCCCATTCGTGATCATCCTCGTACTGGGCGCGATCTATTTCGGCATGCGAGGGATGCCGGGCGGAACCGCGCTCAGCGTCGCGCTCTCGGGCATGGGCGCCGTCGCGATCGGCCTCAATCTGGGAACCGGCATCCGGCTGGCCCGGGGCGGCATCAGACGTGTGATCCCGGCCCTGATCACCGCCACGGTGGCGCTGTCGGTCGGGGTGCTCGGCTTTTCGCTGATCAAAGTATTGCCGGTCATGATACCGGTCAGCCTGCTGGCGGCCCTGTTGATGCGATCGTCAGAGGATCGGATCAGGAATGAAGAGCGGTGACCGCCGTACTGTGGCAATTGTTCTGGCTGTTCGCACTGCTCTCCATGGTGGCGTTCGGCGGCGGCACCGGTGTGATACCGGATATCCAGCGCGCCGCCGTGGATGTGCACCACTGGCTGACCGCGAAGGAGTTCCTCGACCTGTTCGCGATCTCCCGCGCCGCCCCAGGGCCAGGATCGATGATCGCGGCCCTGGTGGGGCAAAAGGCGGCAGGAGTGGCGGGAGCGATCGTCGCCTTCACCGCGATGTTCGGCCCGTCCAGCCTTGTCGTGTTCACTGTTGCCCGGTTCTGGAACCGGGCCGCGCGGAAACCTTGGCGCGCCGTGGTGGAGCGTGCCCTCGCACCGGTTGGGATCGGGATGACGTTCGCCAGCGGTCTCGCGCTCGTCCGCGGCACGGAGCACGCACCGTTGTCGTATGCGATCACCGCGGTCAGCACCTTGCTGGTCGCGTTCACTTCGGTCCATCCGATCCTGCTGCTGGCGATCGGAGCCTCCGCCTTTCTCCTGGCCGGTGGCTGACACCACGATGTCTGAAGACGCGACATACGGCCGAGCCCAGACCGAACAACTGTTACACATGGTTGTCGATCCGGTTTGGTATCGTGCTCGCTATCGGGATGTCGCGGCCAGCGGCGTCGACCCGCTCCGTCATTTCGTCGATGTGGGCCTGCGGGAGCGACGCGATCCCAATCGCTGGTTCGACAGCGCGTGGTACGCGCGCCAGTACGCGGACGTCGCCGCCTCCGGGGCGCACCCGTTGCTGCATTACCTGGCCGAAGGCGCGGCGAAGGGGCGTGACCCGCACCCTCGTTTCGATGCCGGTTGGTACATCGGGCAGCATCCGGAAGCGGCCGGCAATCCGTTGCTGTTTCATCTTCGGGTGGGTGCCGCGCGCGGCTGGCTAACGGAACGTCCGGTCGCGATCGAGGACTACCTGCCATCGGCCGGGACCCCTTTCAAGGCACCGGCCCCTCTCAAGGCACCGGCGGAGGTCGCGGCGGATGTGGTCGTTCCGGTTTATCGCGATCTGGCGGTGACGCGCCGATGCATCGGATCCGTGCTGGAGGATGGCGACCGGTCGATGGGGCGGGTCATCGTGGTCGACGATTGTTCGCCGGAGCCGAAGCTCAGTGCATGGCTGGACCGGCTGGCGAAGTCCGGTGCGATCACGCTGTTGCGCAACAAACGGAATCTCGGGTTCGTCGCCTCCGTCAATCGCGGGATGCGTCACGCGAGAGATCGGGATGTCGCACTGCTGAACAGCGACACCGAGGTGCCGTCCGGTTGGCTGCGCCGGCTGCGGGCGCAGGCATACGCGCAAGACAAAGTCGCAAGCGTTTCGCCGCTGTCGAACAATGCGACGATTTGCAGCTACCTGGGGTTCGAGGGCGGCCCAATGCCGCACGGCATCTCGTTGTCGCGAATCGACGCGGCCTGCCGCGCGGTCAACGCCGGACGCTTCGCCCCTGCCCCGACCACGGTCGGTTTCTGCATGTACATACGACGCGCCGCTCTGGATGAAACAGGCCCGTTCGACAGCAAAACATTCGGCAAAGGCTATGGCGAGGAAAATGACTTCTGTCTGCGCTCCGCCGCTCTTGGCTGGCGCCACCATATCGCGTGCGACACGTTCGTCCGGCACGAGGGCGGCACGAGCTTCGGCGCGGCGGCGGATGCCGGAATCACGCGCGCATTTGGGATTTTGACCGGGCGGTATCCCGACTACCCGGCGCGCATAGCCCAGTACGTCAACGATGCCCGCACCGAGCCGTTTCGTTTCGCCGCCACGATGTCGCTGTTCCGGACGTCGGGGTTGCCTGGCGTGCTGGTGCTGTCGCACGACCTGGAGGGCGGCGTGCGCCGGCACGTGCAGGACGTCGTGGCGCGCGACGCGGGCCGCGCGAACTACCTGTTGCTGGAGCCCGCCTCGCGCGGTGTCGCTTTGTCGATTCCGGCGCTGCCGGGTCATCCGAAACTCGTCCTGGCAGCGGAACGGTGGCGCGATGTCGCGGCGGTGGCGCGCTCGGGCGGCGTGACGCGGATTCACATCCACCATCTGATGGGGCTGGACCTCGATGCGCGCGCGCTGATCCATGATCTTGGGGTGGCGTTCGACGTCACGGTGCACGATTATTTCGCGATCTGCCCGCAGGTAACGTTACTGCCTTGGTCCGCCGGTCATTACTGTGGTGAGCCGGGTCCGGCCGGCTGCGATGCCTGCATCGCCAACCGGCCGTCGCACGGAGCCACCGATATTCTTTCCTGGCGTCTTCGGTGGAGTTGGCAATTCCGCGAAGCCGATCGCGTGTTCGCACCCAGTCAGGACGCGTTGGACAGGCTGCTTCGGTACGGCATGGGCGGGAACGGACGATTGGTCCCGCATGAGGCGCTAACGCCGGGTCCGTGGCGGCTTTATCCCCCGCCGAGATCCAGGGATCGGCTTCGGGTCGCCGTACTGGGTGCGTTGGCCGATCATAAAGGCGCTCAGGTCGTCGCATCGGTGGCGATGGCGGCCAATCCGGCGAAGCTGGAAATCCAGGTGATCGGCGACGTTGAGGCTAATTTTCCCTCCGCCGCGCGGAACCGGGTGACAATCCACGGTCCCTGGCGCGAGGGGGAACTTCCGGCGCTGTTGGCGAAATACCGCCCGCATTTGGTGTGGTTTCCCGCATCCTGGCCGGAGACCTACAGTTTCACGCTGTCCGCCGCGATCGAGGCCGGGCTACCGATCGCGGCCAATCGGATAGGTGCATTTCCGGAACGGCTTGCCGGCCGGCCACTGACCTGGCTGATCCCCCCGACCCTGGATCCGAAGGTATTTCTGGACCTGTTCGAAAGCGTCGCGGTCGCGATACGATCGAGCCGGTCCGCGAAAGTACCGGCCTGGGCTCCGCCAGTGCACTCCGGCCTGAACGACCTGAACGAGGACCCACCTCGCCCCGGACCCGTGCGGCGCGGACGTGAGCGCGGTGACGGCCTCGTCGATCTTCGCCGCGATGACTCCACCTCGCTGGTCGTCATTCCAGAAACGTTCGACGACGGGACCTTCACGCCCTGCGCGCATATCAGGCTGCTCCGCCCGCTGGACCATCCGGAGGCGAGCCATGGGCTGTCGGTCACTCTGGCCGGAGCCCAGACCGTGTCGCGGTACCACGCCGATGTCGTCGTAACGCAGCGCCATGCCGTGCCCTCGATCGCCGCCGCCGAAGCCCTGGCAGCACATACGAAGGACATTGGTGCCACACTGATCTTCGACATCGATGACGATTTGCTGACCATCCCGCCGGATCACCCCGAGGCTGAGGACCTGGCGGCGGGCGTCGCCGTGGTGAAACGCATGATCCAGCTCGCCGATATCGTCCAGACGTCGACCGCGACGCTGGCGGCCCGGATCGCGCCGCTCGCGCGTCGGGTCCAGGTAGTCGCTACCGCGCTGGACGAGCGGATCTGGCTCCCGGGGCGGCGAGAGCGGACCGATGCTTATGGTCCCGTCAGGATCCTGTGCATGGGCACCGCGACTCACGATGGCGATTTCGCCATCATCCTGCCGGCGCTTACCGAAATTCATCGGGAGTTCAGCGAACAGATCCGGCTCGACCTGGTCGGTTTCGTTTCGAGATCGAAGGTGCCCGCGTGGGTCCGGCGTCTGGCGCCATCGCCGCGGGCCGGCCGCTCCTACCCCGGGTTCGTTCACTGGCTGAGCCGGTTCGCGGGCCCTTGGGACATCGGACTGGCGCCGTTGGCCGCCAACCCGTTCAACGACTGCAAATCCGCCGTCAAAGCGATGGATTATGCCGCTCTTGGGCTCGCCGTTCTGGCCTCCGACGTGACGGCTTATCGTGGATCCGCGGCGGACGGGCCCGGGGGCTGGCTGGTGGCGAATACGACGGAAGACTGGCACGAGGCATTGAGCCGGATGATCCGGGATGCCGAATTGCGCGGTCATCTGGCGGCAGGCGGCTTTCAGGCGTTGCGGACGAGCGGAACGCTCGCGTCGCGGGCCGGCTCGCGGCGCGATGCGTGGCCTCGGGCGAAAACGCGGAAATGAAGGGCCGTGCGGCAGTCGGCCACGTGCGTCCGGTGGGATGGCGTCGCCGAACGTATCGACGGCGGACACGGCCCTGCCAACTGTCGACGCATGTGGGTGTACAGGCGGCCGGGACGAGGCCTGGCTTCCTCTGGATTTCTGGCTGCTTCCCAAATGAATCCCACCGTTCCGCACATCGTGGCCGCGCCAATCGCCACGACCGGACATTCCGCGTGTGCGTCGGCGGCGGATTTCATCTCGGAGAAGCCAGAAAGCCAAAGGTTCGCGACCCACCATTGGCAAGCACCGAACCCCGCGAAG
>Ga0302324_100021072_pt1 | contig 12723 bp, 11 predicted proteins | sample Palsa_T0_1_FD_201949 | JGI IMG/M metagenome (GOLD analysis project Ga0302324, IMG submission 201949) | Peat permafrost microbial communities from Stordalen Mire near Abisko, Sweden - Palsa_T0_1 | ecosystem: Environmental > Terrestrial > Soil > Palsa > Peat permafrost | place: Sweden: Abisko...
TGATGTAGCGAGCGCGGTTGCACGTCAAGAATGCGCCGATGGCCGGTTGAAGCCGCGCCGCCAGCTTGTTCGATGAGCCAGGCGATAGGATTAGCTTCGTACAGCAGACGCAGGCGTCCCTGGCTGAAGCCGTTGCGCACATCGGCTGGGTAAAGATAGATTCCGCCACGCGAGAGCACGCGGTGCGCTTCGGCGACCATCGACGCAATCCAGCGCATATTGAAGTCCGCACCGCGCGGCCCTTCGGTGCCCTTCAGGCAATCGTCAACATAGATGCGTATCGGTTCATCCCAATAGCGATGGTTCGATGCGTTAATGGCAAATTCTTGCGTGGTCGCGGGCACCCGCACGTGTTGGGCCGTCAAGTGGAACGTCCCTGTTGAACGATCGAGCGTGAACACGTGTGTCCCGGCGCCGACTGTCAGAGCAAACGCGGTTTGTGGCCCATAGATCGCGTAGCCGGCAGCAAGCTGGCGTACGCCGGTCTGCAAAAAGGCGTCGGTATCGCTGCGGGAGCCTTCGCTCGGTGCAGGTAGTACTGAGAAAATCGTGCCTACGGAGACGTTGGTGTCAATGTTTGAGGACCCATCCAAGGGATCGATGGCGACCAGCAGTCTGCCTGTCGAAGTGAGCTCGATGGGTTCTGCCATCTCCTCCGAGGCGAGCGCTGCGACCGACAGATTGCGCAAGCCTGCAACGAGTATGTCATTGGCACGCACGTCGAGTTCCTTCTGCGGATCTCCGCCGCCGAAATCGCCGCGCGCCGCCCCTAATTCACTTCCTGTGAGGGCGCCATGAGCAATGAGATTGGATATCGAAGCGCAGGCGCTCGCCAGGGCATGCACGGTTTCAGCAATAGCGCCGCGTTCCGCCGAATCAGCGGACCACGCGGACAGATGCTGTGCAAGCGATGGCGCGTTGCTCACGTGAGGCTCTTCGGCGGGGATGCTGTGAAAACACTGCTGCCGCGAATATCGGCCGCCTCGATGGTAATGAGGTCGTCGGCACTGATCTCGGCGCCGATGTCGACCAGTCGCATGGCCTGCCGCAGTCGCGAGCGGTCGAAGGCATTGCGAATCGAACGTGCATTGGCGAAATTCGGCTGTTGCCGGCGCTGCACGATGTATTCCCGCAAGGCCTCGACGGCATCGGCACTCAGGCGATATTCCGCCTGCTCGGCAAGCTTCTGGACGATGCGCAGGAGTTCTGCGTCGGCAAAGTCCGGGAAATGCACATGATGTGCGATGCGCGAGCGGAAACCGGGGTTAGATTCAAAGAACCGATCCATGCGGTCCTTGTAACCAGCCAATATCACTGTCAGATCGTCGCGCTGGTTCTCCATGACCTGCAGCAGGATCTCGATCGCCTCCTGCCCATAATCCTTTTCATTTTCCGGGCGATGCAGGTAATAGGCCTCATCGATGAACAGCACCCCGCCCATCGCACGCTTCAGTATCTCCTTGGTCTTGGGAGCCGTGTGTCCGATGTACTGGCCGACCAGGTCATCGCGCGTGACTGACACGAGATGCCCTTTGCGAATGAATCCGAGCCTATGCAGGATGCCCGCCATTCGCAGGGCGACGGTCGTCTTTCCGGTGCCCGGGTTGCCGGTAAACGCCATGTGCAGAGTCGGCGCGCCAGAGGAGAAGCCGAGCTTTTCGCGAGCGCGCGTGACCAGCAGGAAAGCTGCGATCTCGCGGATGCGGCGCTTGACAGGGTCGAGACCGACTAGAGCGTTGTCGAGCTCGGCGAGCAGCGGACCGATCTCGCTCTCGGCGTACAAAGTACGCAGATCGACCCGTCGGTTCTCCGCGGCATCTGTCGGAGGCGCGGGCGCATCGTCAGCCATAGCGCCCACCGGGGGGTTTATCGGTCGCGTATGAGTGCAGCGTGTAGCGAATCGTGCGTCCACGATCTTCACTGCGCTCGAGCCTGAACCCGGGTTCATTGGTCGGGCGATGCACGATGAAGGAAAGTCGCACCGTCTCCCATCCGTGAGTCGCATCGAATGCATTAATGCGCACGTATTCTTGCGGATGCGCCTTTCGACAGGCGTTGACCTCCAGCATGACTCCAGCTGCATCGTGTAGGTCGAACATCGGCAATCCCCACATCTCCCAGTAGGTATTGCGCGGGTGCGGGTCGTCCGTGTACTCGACACCGAGGGCCCAGCCCTTGCCAAGTGCGTATTCGACCTGGCTGCTGATCTGCGCGTCCGTAAGGTCGGGCAGATACGAGAATGTTCCTTGAGTGAGTCGCATTTTGTTGAGGCTCCGAAGCGGTTACGAGACGGTTGGAGTCGTGACGTAGTCGACCGTGTCCGTCGAGGTGTACTCAAAAGTAATGTCTTTCCAGGTATCAAGTGCGGCGCGCAGTGGCTGGCAGGTTTTGGCGGCGTCCGCGAGAATCTGTGGGCCCTCGGCTTTGATATCGCGGCCTTCATTGCGCGCAAGGATCACCGCCTCAAGTGCGACACGGTTCGCTGTGGCGCCGGCTTGTATACCCATCGGATGTCCGATCGTGCCGCCGCCGAACTGCAGAACGCAGTCCTCTCCCAGATAGTCGATAAGCTGATGCATTTGTCCTGCGTGAATGCCGCCGGATGCAACCGGCATGACTTTGCGGGTGCCCGCCCACTCCTGGTCGAAGAACAGGCCGTGCGCAAGATTCGCAGGCGTGCGCGGTTCGCGCAGTGTGTCGTAGATACCCGCGATAACCGCAGGGTCGCCCTCGAGCTTGCCGACTACCGTACCGGCGTGGATATGGTCGACGCCGGCCAGGCGCATCCACTTCGAGATGACGCGAAAAGAGACGCCGTGATTCTTCTGTCGCGTATAGGTTGAATGCCCCGCGCGGTGCAGATGCAAGATCATGTCGTTAGCGCGCGACCACTTGGCCATCGATTGAATCGCCGTGTAGCCGATGACGAGATCGATCATGACGATGACGCTGCCCAGATCGCGTGCGAATTCGGCCCGCTCGTACATGTCCTCCATCGTCGCGCCTGTGACATTCAGATAATGTCCCTTCACCTCACCGCTTTGGGCACCGGCGCTGTTCACCGCTTCCATCGCGTAGAGAAAGCGGTCGCGCCAGTGCATGAACGGCTGCGAATTGATGTTTTCGTCATCCTTTACAAAGTCGAGGCCGCCCTTCAGCGCCTCATAAACCACGCGGCCATAGTTCTTGCCGGAGAGGCCAAGCTTAGGCTTTGCAGTGGCTCCCAAGAGCGGTCTGCCGAATTTGTCGAGCCGCTCCCGCTCGACGACAATCCCCGTGGGCGGCCCCTGGAACGTTTTGACGTAGGCGACCGGCAAGCGCATGTCTTCCAGGCGCAACGCCTTCACCGGCTTGAAGCCGAAGACATTGCCGATCAACGAGGCCGTGAGGTTCGAAATTGAGCCCGGTTCAAAAAGGTCGAGGTCGTACGCGATATACGCGAAGTACTGGTCCTCCGACCCCGGTACGCGGTCCACTTTGTAGGCCTTGGCGCGGTAGTTCTCACTCGCTGTCAGGCGATCGGTCCAGACCACCGTCCAGGTCGCAGTAGAGGACTCTCCGGCGATTGCGGCAGCAGCCTCGATGGGATCCACGCCCTCCTGGGGCGTGACGCGAAAGACCGCGAGGATGTCCGTATCCTTGGGCACGTAGTCAGGCTCGTAGTAGCCCATCTTCGCGTACGGAATAACTCCGGGCGTGTAACGCTTTTTCGCATCGCTCGCGAGTTTCGACTTATTGTTCACTGCAGCACCCCAAAATTGATTTAGGCAGTGCCTAGAGACTGAATGAACTTGGCGATTTAGTATATTTAAAGTATTTTGCTTACCCATTAAAAATTAGTGAATGCCAATGCGCCACGTGACTTTGCGCCAGCTACGCACCTTTAGCACTGCCTTGCGCGCCGGAAGCTTTGCCGCTGCAGCTGAGGTGCTCCACATCACACCGCCGGCGGTAACGGTGCAAATGCGTGATCTTGAGACGATCGCCGGCATGCCGATCATAGAGCGCAGCTCGAGCGGCCTTAAATCGACCGACGCGGGGCGTGAGATTGCAAACGCGGCGCTGCGCATTGAAGCTGCGCTTGCAGAGTGCGCCGATGCGCTCGCCGCGCTGCGCGGTCTTGATAGCGGGCACGTGGCAATCGGAGTCGTCAGCACCGCGAAGTACTTTGCACCGCAGGTGCTGGGCGCCTTTGCGCGGGCGCATCCGGCTGTTGAAATACGACTCGAAGTCGGCAACCGCGCCGCAATTCTCGCGGCATTGGAGGCAAACGCGCTTGATCTCGCACTAACAGGCTGGCCGCCGGGTCAGCTCGCCGTGCAAAAAGCCGCTATCGGGGATCATCCGCACATTATCATCGCACGACCTGATCACGCGCTCGCCAAGCGCCGCGCATTTGGCGCAGCGGCTCTCGCCGAAGAGACATTTCTCGTGCGCGAGCGTGGCTCGGGTACGCGCCTCCTGATGGAACGCTTCTTCGCAGATGCCCGGGTCGCGCCGCGCATCGGCATGGAGATGGGCAGCAACGAGACCATCAAGCAGGCAGTGATCGCTGGACTGGGGATTGCGTTCATTTCGGCGCACACCGTTGCGGTCGAACTGGCGGATAATCGGCTGGTTGCGCTCGATATCGCCGGCCTTCCGGTGATGCGCACCTGGTTCATCGTTAATCTTGCGCGAAAGAGACTATTGCCGTCCGCAGCGGCGCTCCGCCAGTTCATGATTGACGAGGGCCACCGCTTTCTGCCTGCATACGCAGCAAGGGCAGCAGCCGCGCCGACTGCACGTCCGGCACGGTCGCAACGAAAGCGTAAATCGCGCGTATCCGTTCGTCAGTAGACCATAGGGCTTCAGATGACATCCTGGCAGCCGAAGATTGAGATTCTCGATTTCGAGGCGGGAGCGCGCGCAGCGCGGGGCGTGACGGTCGTCATCGATGTATTCCGCGCGTTTTCCGTCGCCTGTTATGCCTTTGCGAATGGTGCCGAGCGCATAATTCCGGTCGCCGGCATCGAGGACGCACTCCGCCTGAAACGTATTCATCCGGAATACATCACGCTTGGCGAACGCCACGCCCGCAAGCTTGAAGGATTCGATTTCGGAAACTCGCCGACTCACATCGAGCATGAGGATTTCACCGGCCGCACGCTCGTCCATACCACTCACGCGGGCACGCAAGGCCTTGTCAATGCGACGCAGGCGGACGTTGTGCTCACCGGCAGTCTTGTCAACGCCGCGGCGCTATGTCGTTACATTACCGGTCTTGCGCCCGCACAGGTGAGCCTCGTGCGGATGGGGCAGGACGCGCGCGAGCGCTGTGCCGAGGATGATCTGTGCGCGCAGCTCCTTGCGGCACGTCTGGCTGGCGAGGATTTCGACACAGCCACAATACGGCCGCGGCTGCGGCAAGCACCAAGCGCAGAGAAATTCTTTGACCCCGCGGCGACGTGGGCACCGGAGCGCGATTTCGAACTCTGTACGGAAGTTGATCGTTTCGATTTTGTGCTGCGGCTTGAGTCCAGTTCCGAAGCCCCCGGGCCGTTGCACGCCATCACGACTTAATATGGAATAGCAATCATGAGCGATCCCGTGATCATCTCTCGTCGACATGCGCTCAGAAGCTTGGGCGGCGGCATAACGTTTACGAGTCTTGCTGCATGCGCGCTACACGACGCATTCGCCTCCGAGGGGGTTCTTCTGAATCCCGCCGACGCTGCCGCGAAGGCCGTGCAGTACGTTGAGGATGCCAAGCGCGCGAAGGGCGCAGCAAGTGGCAGCACCTGCGCAAATTGCGCCCTTTACCTCGGGGGCGCCGGGACTGCGCAGGGTCCCTGCCAGATATTTCCTGGCAAACAGGTGAAAGCCGCGGGCTGGTGCTCTTCCTGGGCGCCACAGATGTAGTGGATCTACGCTCGGGTCACCGCCGGGCAGGCTACGCGAATGCGCGTCACGCAATACTCGGACTGGAGCCGCAATGATCAAGCCCGTCATCAATGTTGCGCAGGCAACCACACATAGCGGGGAAAGCGGCGAGTTTTTCGGGTATTCGATGACCGAGCTTGCGAGTGCCCTTGGCGCGAAGGGTATTGGCGCTAACTTGACTCGGTTCCCGCCCGGCAAGGCTGCTTTTCCTTTTCATCATCACTACGTCAACGAAGAGCATTTCTTTACCTTGAGCGGCTCGGGGGTTCTCAGGCAAGGCGAGGACGTGCATGCGGTGAAACAGAACGATTACATCGTAAGCCTTCCGGGCGGGCCCGAACGCGCTCATCAGCTCATCAACACCGGTTCGGAGGACCTCTTGTATCTGGCAATTTCCACGGGCGCTATAATGGAGGCCGTTGGCTATCCGGATTCCGCAAAGACCGGAGTGCGTACCGCTTTGTACGGCGAGGCTAACTCACGGTTCCTCGTTCCCGACGCTTCTAGGGATACTGTCGGTTACTGGGAGGGCGAGGATGGCAGCCAAGTGGCGCAGATCGTTGCGAGGCGTGGATGAACATCAGCGCCGACTCTCGCTTTGAGCCGGAATCGAACTTTTCGATGGCTGGAGCGTTTCACCATGCGAATCACGGATATACGGTGATGAACCCCGCGGGAGTGTGGATGAGAAGGCTGACATGTTTGCTGCCGTCGCTAATGGCGGCATTGCTTTTGGGTGCCTGCGGAGGTGCCGACGGCGATAAGTCCGCGTTGAGCGCGCCGCCGCAACGCGGGGCGCTGCTGAAAAGCCCACCGACCAAGCTTGCGTCCTACTCAATCGGCGACCTGCTCGCGCAGCTGACCGGCAACAACGTGGATGAATCCCTCCTGCAGCTTGTCTACACGCCAAAATGCGCGATTGACGTTTACCAGCTGCAATACGAGACGGTTGGCGGAGAATCCGAAGCCACAACGGCTTCGGGCGCACTGATGGTGCCGACGGGTTCCGGTGCAGCGTGTTCTGGCGCACATCCGATCATCCTATATGCGCACGGTACGACGCCTGACCGGAACTTCAATATTGCTGATCTCACCAGCTCATCCAACGACGAGGGGCTGCTGCTCGCCGCCATTTTTGCAACGTCAGGCTACATCGTGGTTGCCCCCAACTACGCCGGCTACGACACGTCAACGCTGACCTATCACCCCTATCTGGATGCGGACCAGCAGTCGAAGGATATGATCGATGCGCTGACGGCGGCGCGCACGGCCTTGCCGTTACTGCCTGACTCGACCGTCTCCGACAATAGCAAATTATTCGTGACCGGCTACTCGCAAGGCGGGTTTGTGGCAATGGCGACCCATCGGGCGTTGCAGGCCGCCGGAGCCGCTGTTACCGCATCGGCTCCCATGTCCGGACCGTATACGTTGGCCGCATTTGGCGATGAAATATTTTATGGCCAGGTGCCCTTCAGCGCGCCCGAAAATTTGACGCTCCTGGTCGCAAGCTACCAGCACGCGTACGGCAATATTTATACGAGCGCGGACAGCATCTTTGCGCCTAAGTACGCAGCTGGAATCGAATCTTTGCTGCCGAGCACGACTGCCATCAGTGAGCTCTATGCCGAAGGCAAATTGCCGTCATCGCAATTGTTCAGCAACGTCCCGCCAACTCCCGCCTGGGCTGCGTATACGCCAGCTACGATGCCAACCAATCTCGCGCCGGTATTTGCCACGGGTTTTGGCGCTGACGCTTTGATCTTGAATGCCTATCGGCTCGCCTATCTCGAGGATGCCCAAGCAGCGCCCGACGGCGGCTTTCCGACCGTGACCACGGGGGTGCCGGCTGTCAGCCCGCAAAATGCGTTGCGTCAGGCACTGAAGACAAATGATCTGCGAAATTGGGCGCCGAGCTCGCCAATGCTGCTATGTGGCGGCGATGAGGACCCGACCGTGTTCTATTCGAACACGGTGCTGATGCAAGCCTACTGGACCACGAATGTGCCGTCGGCGACAGTCGAGGTTCTCGATATTGATGCCGGCATCGGGATTACGAGTCCCTTCACAGATTTTCAGGATGCGTTTGCAGCGGCAAAAGCTCTAGTCGCGACGCAGGCGGTAGCCTCGGGAGCGACCGATGGCGGCGCGAGTGCCGTGCTTGCCAACTACCACGCCGGCCTGGTAGCGCCGTTCTGCGTGGGAGCCGTGCGGTCGTTCTTCGACGGATTCTGAAGGGACCTCAGGACGTGCGCTCAATCCGCCATCGCCGATTGTGGCGATCTTAATCAATTGCCGACGATCTCTCCGAAGCGTTGCCACTCCTTGCCATCGAACCTCACGAGATAGAGCTGTTTTATCGGCCGGTAGTCGGTCGGGCTGGTCGTGATCCTGATTCCCGGCCGTAGCATGCCTAGCGCGAGGTCAAGGTGCGCCGCTTGCTTCATTACATTGGCACGTGTCAGGTCATCGCCGCAGTTTTTAAAAACCTCGATTAGTGTTTGCGCGACCTCATAGCCGTAGACGTTGTTGGCATCGCGAATATTAGTGTCGGGAAGGTAGCGCCGCATCCATTCGAGAAATTCCTGCACTGCGGGGTCGTGCTGCGACTGCGAGCTGAGCCAGCCTTTGGAGCGGGCATTGGAAATGATGCCCGCCGCTTTCGCCACTGCCGCCGGATCCAGAAACGCCGCGTTTGATAGCGATGCGTTCGGTATGAACTGCAATGGGTGCCAATCCGTGTCGTATGCCGTACGGATGGCTTGAGTCGCAAATCGGCCGATCGTCAGATTCATGAAGACGTCGGCTCCCGAATCCTTGAGCTCAGCGATTTGTGATTCGAGCGCGCCCGGACGCGCATATTCGAACGGCAGTGCTTTTACGATCAGAGTTGAGGCGCGTTCACCGAGGCCTTCACGCAGGCCTAGAAGCCATTGCTCACCGGAGGGATCTGCCGAATAGAGCACCGCGATCTTCGCGCCGGGCTTGTTCTGCAATATGTACTTTGCGTAGACCGATGCTTCGACTCGTTTACTTACCTGGAATCCCATCGTCCACGGATAATGCGTCGGATCGTCGTTTGCCGAATCAGTGTCCGCAACAAAGAGCTGCGGCACTTCCTTCTCGTTCATGTAAGCGCGAATTGCGGCGTTCGTGGGTGCCCCCCAGGTGCTTACCAGCAGCAAGACCCCTTCGCGCTCCACGAGGTCGTGAGCGAAAGCGACAAATTTGGTGATATCGGACCCGTAATCGACGCTCACAAAATTGATCTTGCGGCCGTTAATACCGCCGCGATCATTGATCATTCGAAAATAGGCCGACTCGGCCCGCCCGATTGCGCCATATTCCGAAAACCCGCCCGTGTAGGGCATGATATTGCCGATCTTGATTTCGGCGTCAGTCGCGCCAGGGCCGTAGCGTTTTTGGGCGTGGGACGGCGCTACGAAAAGTGCGCAGACGATCAGTGCCGCTGCAGAGGCGATCCGCATGCGGGCGCTCACTTGCCGAACGAATAGCCCGCCGCGATCACGAGTGCCCGTGGTCCGAAGCTGATCTGCGTAGTGCGAATCACGCCAGCCGTGTCCGCGGTCAGCTTGCTCTTGACCTCGGACATCGAGTAGGAAAGATACAGGCTCCAGCGTTCTGGAAGGCGATAACTCACCCCGACCGTGCCAGCGACCCCTACCGATACGGGTAATGAGATCGAGGTCGGGCCGCCACTGACCGCGTTGCCGGCCGCCGTCGATCGACGATCGTAGAAATTGGCGTAATTGACTCCGATGCCGATGTAAGGACGCAACGCATAGGAGTCATCCAGAAACTTGTAGTTGAGAAGCAGAGTCGGCGCGAACCACTTCGCCGTCGAGATCACTTGACCGTTGTACGGCACGGACCCGAGTGTTGCCGGACCCCGCCCTTCGGTCTTCGTGGTTGGCGGAGCGCCCGCCGCGAGTTCCAGGTCAAAATGCTCGGACAGCCGACGCACGTAGGCGAGGTAGAGTGTCTCGATGGCGTTGACGTGAAGATTCAGGCCGTTCGGCACGTAGGGTCCGGAAATATCGTCCGCCGTGGAGTGGTACTGAATGTAGTACATGCCGACACGAATCGTATTTTCGGGTACGTCGTCGGCGTGGGCAACGGATACGGCAAGCGCAAACAGCGCGGCAGCGGCTATGGTTTTCATTGGGATTTTCATGCCGGCACCCTCGCGTCAGAACTGGCTGAAAAAGCCGCGTGCCGCGGCGGTGCAGAACGGCGCGACGGTCGAATGGTACGACTCCACCGCGGCTACCTGGCCTTCGGATGCGATGATCTGCGCCTCGGTCTCCTGAAATCCGACCTGCAAGGCTGCGAACGGATCGCCAGCGGTGGGCGCGGCGTTGACGTCCAGTATTGTTAGAAGCCCCTGATGCAGGGTGCTCCAGTACGCCTGCATCGTTCCGGCGTTGACGCTGAAGAAAACCGTTGGGTCCTGGCCTCCACCACACAGCAGTACAGGTACGTGGGGCGACCAGCTGCGCATATCATTCAGTTTGAACGCCACGCGCAGCGACTGCTGCGGCGCCGCCGCCAAGGGCACGCCGGCTTGCGGCAACGGCACCGCGCCATCCGGATGAGCCACCGCATCTAGAACATATTGCACCCGGTAGTCGTTCGTGACCAGGTTCGATGCGCCAAAGCCAAGCGCAAAAATGGGATTCGCTGGAATCGCGAGGGCGGCATCGAGTGCGACGTTTCCGGTGACCGGTGTGGTGCTGCTAAAGAGTGCGGTTTCCGGCAGTTTGCCGTCCTCAAACAAGGTGTCGATCGGCGTGGTGCTCGGCAGCAGCGTGTCGATGCCCGGCGCGTAGGTTGGCTCATAAATATCGGTGAGCTGCGCGTAGATATTTCCGTAGGCTTTCTGGTAGCTCGTGGTAATGAGTGGAGTAAATTCCGTGGATCCGATGTTTACGCTGCCGTAGAACACGGCATCACCGAAGGCCTCCAGGGCGTAGGGTCCCGACATCGGAGCTGAAGCAGTCACCGTCGCGCCAGCGGCCTGCAGCGCTTTGTGCGTTGCCATCGCCACGTAGCCGCCCTCTGAATAGCCGGTAATAAATAGCTTGCCGCTGTCCGATGTGGCGGCGGCGAATGTATTAGGCAGCGCGCTACGCGCTGCCGCCAACGCATCCATCATGTCCTTTGACTGCTGATCGCCGTTCAGAAACGGGTGGTAGCTGAGGGAGGAGATGTCGTAGCCTGCATAATTGGGCGCAACCACGATGTAGCCGTGCGCGGCAAACATCGCCGCAATCAGCTGGCCTTCGGTATTGCTGGAATTCGTGACATCGGCAATGTTGAGCGCTTTGTCGGTATTCGTGCCGTGGGCATACAGTACGATTGGGCGTGGACCAGAACACTGTGGCGCGGCACCGGTCGGCACCATGAGCGCCCCTGATGCGGTCGCCGACTCGGCGGCGGCGCCCACGGTCCAATACTTCACGTAGTAAAAATCGACCCCGCAGGCAGGAGCACCCGCCAGGGCGAGGAGCGACTGGCCAACAGGCGATGCGTCAAGTTGCGCTTCAAAAGCTGCAGCATTGAGCGAAGCGATTCGAAACGGTGGATTTTCAATCAACGTACCGCGCGCGGTGCCTGTCGCGACGCTGGAGGTGGTGCTGTTGGAACCGCAGGCTGCCAGAGCGGCAATGGCAACTGCGATGCAAAAAGAGCCCCTGATCCTACTCATACAAGCCTCCTAGCGACCGTTCGCTCGGCGATAATTATGAAATTCTCGCGGCCGCGGTTCCTTATCCGGCAAGAGGCACCAAATACCAAGTTGCCGGTTCGCGCACGGTAACACGACGCGAGCGGTTTCTCACGTATTCGTGACTCGCGCCTGCGCCGTCGCGTCGATAAAACGCAGCTGGCCGCGGCGCTCGCCGAACGCCAGTTGCACGCTTCCGCGGAGCGTGACGCCAGCGCCGGTTTGACGGTGGTGCGAGCAACGGCCGGAATCTTTATCGGGGGAGAACGCCAGGGTTTCAAAATACTAACGAGCTAAATCAGGCACCTATCCAGATCAGATCGGCTGCGTCAGGAACCTCGTCTGGAAGATGTCGGCGGGCACGGGTTTGCTGAACAAATATCCCTGCATTTCATCGCACTTCAGCGTTCGCAGTAACCCCAACTGCTCCTCGGTTTCAACTCCCTCGGCCACCACTTTCAGTTTAAGTGAATGCGCGAGGTTGATGATCGTGGACACCAGTGCCAGCCCCTCCACGCCGACGGCCATGGCCACAATAAATGAGCGATCGATTTTCAAGGTGTGAAGGGGCAGTTTGGCAAGATAGCTAAGCGAAGAGAACCCGGTACCGAAGTCATCGATGGCGAGAGTCACGCCCATGTCGCGGATCGCCTGCAGCGTCGTGATGTTGTGCTTGACATCATCCATGATGAGGCTTTCGGTTATCTCCAGTTCAAGTCCGCCGGCCGCGTGCGGATCAACAGCAATGGCCTGTTCAATCTGGGCGAGGAAGCCGCGATTGCGCAATTGCAGAGGTGACACGTTTACCGCGATGCGTACCGCAGCCAGGCCCTCGCTGCGCCAGCGCAAATAGTCCTCAATCGCCTTTCCCAGCGCCCACCTGCCAACCTCATAGATCAAGCCGGTTTCCTCAAGAATGGGGATGAATCGGTCGGGCTGCACCAGGCCGGTACGCGGATCATTCCAGCGGATTAGCGCCTCGGCGCTTATGACGCTACCCGTCGCAAGGTCGACCTTGGGCTGGTAATGAAGTACGAATTCCTCGTTTTCGAGGGCCT